>WUUC01228105.1_pt1 | contig 10526 bp, 9 predicted proteins | sample 6278441 | NCBI WGS metagenome assembly WUUC01 (sample SAMN13675441, study PRJNA597444) | soil metagenome | isolation source: soil | place: USA: Washington | collected 2017-10 | reverse complement strand
TTGGCAGTCCCTCACTGTCGAGGTCGCGAACGACCTCCTTGTACTCCCACCGAGGCTCAAACGGAACCCACGGCGGGTGCACGTGACCCGCTCGAGGCTCGGCCGGCTTCTGCGGAAATGGTACTTCAATCCTGGCTGTCATGACCTACCTCCGTTGCCTCTCACCTCTGACTTTCTCACGCCGCCGCTGCTCTCGCCCGAGCCCGAACCTGTTCCGGCGCGCGGTAGAGCCATGCCACCAGGACGCCGAGCAGGACCACCAGAATGCTGTCGTACACGATCTGCTTCACGACCAGAGAGCCGGGCAGCGGCTGCACTGCATAGTAAATCAGGTACATTGGCACTACTGCCAGCAACGCGACCGCCAGGCCGAAACGAGCCCCCTGCGGCGGCCATCGGGTGGCCTCCACTCCACGCGAGTAGATCCAGACAAACGCTCCTGACATGATGACGTGCGCCAGGATCATCCAAGGCATGTACCGCTGGGAATCGGTCTCGGCGCGGAACAAATGGGGCAGGCGGGAGTAGTCGCCGTACAGCAGTGTACCGTGCACCAGGAAGCTTCCCACCATCCAGCCGAGGAACACCGCAAGCCAGGCCAACAGGAATTTCCGGTTCATGGTCCCTCCGCCGATTGAGGATGGGTGTCGGTGACAGGCGAAAGGTGAAGGCTGAATCGTTTGCCGTCGAGACCCCGCAAGCCGGTAGCTACTGCTGGCTTCACGAGCTACGTTGGGTGCTTCCGGTGCCAGGAGCTCGCATGTACCGCTGGGTGGTGATAGCAGTTCTCCTCATGGTCGCGTCACCGGTCCAGGCCCAGCATCTCAGGGACCGGATGTCCGATCTGTTCATCTTCGGCAGCGGTGCGGATCCCCTTACCCTCGGGGGGACTAGCGATCCCAGTAATCCGGACTCGGTCCGAATTCACGGCAGCCACTTCGTTCCCGCGGCGGTCGCGAGCAACGGGACGGTCATCTCATTTCTGACCAACTCTATCGGCAGCAACGTCGCTAACGTCCCGGTGAGCGCTACCAGCGGCGGGTCGACCTTCAGGTTCGAGGGTGGAGTGCCCATTCGCACCTCCACCTCGGCCGGCCCGATCTTCGGCGAGCGCGCTCAGACTCTGGGTCGTGGCCGGGTCCTCGTCGCTCTGGCACGCACCGGGGTGCACTTCAAGACACTGCGGGGTGTGGACCTGGAAAACATCCGGTTTACCTTCACCCACGCCAATTCGGATTTTCCCGGTTGTGACTCCGCGGCCGCAGGCGACTGCTCGCTCATGGGCGTGCCGACGCTGGAAAATGAAACCATCGACCTCAACCTGGCACTCGACGTCCGGCTCACGGTAACCGGTTTTCTGCTGACCTATGGACTCACCGACCGCATCGACGTGGGCGTGGTGCTGCCGGTGGTGTCGGTGTCGCTCGCGGGCACCAGCACGGCGCAAATCACCCCGTTTGGACCTCCACCAGCAGTGCATTTCTTCGGGGGCACGCCGGAGAACCCGATCCTTACGGCCTCACGCTCCATCGATGGATCCACCACCGGGTTGGGCGATGTCGACGCCCGGGTCAAGCTGAACCTGAGGCGGGGAGAGCCGCTCTCCGTGGGGCTGCTGGCGGATGTACGCTTTCCCACCGGCAGCGAGGAGAATATGCTCGGTTCAGGGGCGTTTGCCGCCCGTGGGCTGGCGATCCTGTCGGCCCAGTTCGGGAGCTTCGCTCCGCACGCCAACCTGGGATATCTCTATCGCGGCAGTGAATTCGAGAGTGACGCGGTCCTGCTGACCGCCGGCTTCGATCATCTGCTCGCCCCGTGGGCAACGCTCGCCGTGGACATGATCTCCCAACTCCAGGTTGGTGACAGCCCTCTCGAGATCCCGCGACCGGTTCAGATCGAGTCGCCGTATCACCGCACGATCATCCCGACGGTCATTCCCGATCGGCGTGACGATGTCATCGACGGCTCCCTCGGCCTGAAGCTCGCGGCGGCGCCCGGATTAACGGTGATCGGGAATGGGCAGTGGTCGTTAAATCGGGGTGGGCTTCGGCCTGACGTCATATGGACGGCGGGGCTGGAGTACAATTTCTGAGGTACCGCAAGCCACTCGCGAGTTTGTCACCGCACCTGTGCCATGCGCCATCTCCCACCTTCGGACCTGAAAGTGGCTCGAAAAGACACCGGTTGGCGCTCGGGGCGGCCGGTGCTGGTGTTGAGGTAGGTATAGCTGCCGGTCACCTGTCCCTCCGCATTCGGACCCGACACCTGTATCGCTCCCAGAGACAGGTCAGCCTTTACATCGCGTACCAGCTGAAAGAACTGCTCCCAGCCCCGCTGCTGCATGCTGGTCATGGCGGGATACACCCGGCGCAGGGCGTCCAGGCTTCGTAACTCGACCGCCGCCGCATACTCGGCCACCGCACTCCGGATCCCGGGCCGCTGATCGACCGGAGCGGGTGGGGCAGTGGGCGGAGGGGGACGCGGTACCGCGGGCGTAGGGGGAACGGGAAGGGGTGCGGGTGGCGAGGTATCCGCGAGTACTGCTGGAGCTGGTGCTGCGGCCGCTGACCCCGCAGCGGCCGAGTCGACTGAGTCCTTCGACGGCGGAGTTGCCGCTTGAGTCCGCGGCGGGGCTACCAGCTGAGTCCGCGGCGCTGTTCGGCGGTCTCGGGCCGGCTCCGCGCGGCGACGTGGGGGCTCTGTCTGCGGGGGAGTCGGCACGACCTGCAACGCCGGCAGCGTCGAGTCCGGCACCCTGGTTACTGCGACCGATGAGTCGGTTGCAGGACTCGCGGCTGCTGCGCGTCGGTCCTCCGCCGGCGGCTCGCGGCGAAACCAGAGGAGCCCTCCAGTGACCAGCACGGCCAGCGCCGCCGCAGAGGCGACGACAAGCCACTTTCGCGGGGATGTGTCCCCGTGGGTGGCCGCCGGCAGCCGCACGGCGGTGGTGGCGGCCGTACCTCCACTGGGCGTGACGATCGCATCGAGCACGTTCATCACATGCGCCGCTGATTGAGGGCGATCAGCGGGTCGCTTGCAGAGGCAGTCCCGAACCAGGGCGGCCAGCATTGGGGGCACCGCAGGCCGGCGGCGCTCAACCGGCTCCGGTTCTTCGATTACCTGGGCGGCCAGCACCGCCTGGGCCGTCCGTCCGGCAAAGGGCGGCGATCCGGTGAGCAGCTCATACGCCATGGCGCCAAGCGCGTAAATGTCGGCGCGGTGATCGGTGTTGGGGCTCGCAGTGGCCTGCTCGGGTGCCATGTACGCCGGCGTGCCCAGCGCCACCCCGGCCGTCGTGATGCCGGATCCGGAAGCTCCGGACGAGGCGCTGAGAGCCTTTGCTACCCCGAAGTCGGTGACCACCGCGACCCCATGGGAGAGCAACACGTTGTCTGGCTTGATGTCGCGATGGATAACGCCGTAGCTGTGGGCATAGCCGAGGGCGGACACCACTTCGCGCAGGATGCGGACCGTGTCAGAGATGGGGAACTCGCCTTCGCGGGTAATCCGGGCACGAAGCGACTCGCCGGTCACGAACGGCATGATGAAATAGGGGAGCCCGTCGGCTTCGCCGGCAGACAGGAGCGGCACGATATGGGGATGCTGCAGCTGTGCCGCCAACTGGATCTCGCGCCGGAACCGCTCAACGTTGACCGCTGCGGCGAGCTCCGGCAGGAGAACCTTCACCACGACTTTCCGGCCCAGCGCCTGATCGAGCGCCACAAAGACCCGCGACATGCCGCCACCGCCAAGTTCGCGTTCCAGCCGGTACATGTCGCCCAAGGCGAGCTGCAGTTGCTCCTGAAGGCTGGGGCTCACAAAGTCGTGGTTAGGAGGAGCCGGAATTTACAGCCTCGAGCCTCCGCGGCGCTATCGGCCTGGTGGCGCCACGTTGGAGTTGAAGATGTCGCGGTGGATTTTCCAGGAACCATCGGGTTGCCGCTGGAGAATCGTCATGTACTTGCCGTCGATCGAGACTGGACGACCCCCGCTCTTGGGCATGAGCCTGGCCTTGTAGGTGCCCCGGGAATAGGCCCAGTCCCCCGCGGTCTCGACCTCCTGATTGGTAATGCCCATATCAAGCGTGAACTTATCGAGTACGGCCTCGTTCCTGGTCCGGATCTTGTCCTTCCCGGCGGTCGCCGCCTCGTCCGGAGGCATCTGAACGCCGTCCTCGGTCCAGAGGGCGAGCCAGCGCTCGAGGTCCCCCTCGTTGAGGCTCGCCGCGTATTCCTTCCAGATGGCCTCTGCCGCCGTCGCCGCGCTCACCTTCTGCTGCTCCCGGCTGCAGGCTCCCACCATCAGAATGCCCGCTAGCAGATACCGCCGAGTCCCCACCCGAGACAAGCTCATGGTCAACGCCTCTCCGGATCCCGCTCGATGAGCTTGAAATCCACCGATATGGACGAAAACTCACAGATTTTAGAGATGCGGGCCGAGGCGAACGTCGTCAAGGAGATGGGGACGCGCATGCCTCCGACTAATCGACCGGAGCGTCAGCCAGCATCCGGCCAGCCACCTCCTTCACCAGCTTTGCGGCCACCACCGCGGTCACGCCCGAGAGGTCTGCGCTGGGGTTGTATTCCACAACGTCAGCTCCCACCAGGCTTCCATCTGTCCGCTGAATCAGGGTAAGGACGTCCCGAACCGAGAGACCTCCGGGTTCTCGATGCGACACTCCCGGAGCGAAGGCGGGATCGATCCCGTCGAGGTCGATGGAGAAATAGACCTCGCCCTCCAGTGTCGGCCTGCGGCCACCCTCCCAGGCAGCCATGTCAATCACCTCGACCCCAAACCGCTCGGCCTGGCGCTGCTGGTGAGCGTTCATGGTGCGGATCCCGACCTGAACCAGACGCGAGGCCAGATGCTCTTCCATGATCCGGGCGAGGGGACAGGCGTGGGAGAGCCGGTCCCCCTGAAACTCGTCGTAAAGATCGGGATGAGCGTCAATGTGCAGGATCGTGAGCCGGTGATGGAGCCGGTGGACGGCCCGGACTATCGGGTAGGTGATTGAATGATCGCCGCCCAGCGCCACTGGGCGCGCACCTCCGGCCATCAGCTCGGCAATGCCGTGCTCGATCTGGCCGCATGCTTCCGGGCCCGGAGTAAGAACCAGATCTCCCGCGTCACCCAGGGCTCCGGTGAGGTCGCGCTGATGCTCGGTCCAGGTGTTCCAATGAGTTGAATGAAGCGCGGAGCGGATGAGGGGCGGCGCCGCGGCTGCGCCGCGGAGAAAGGACGAGCTCGCGTCGTACGGGAGTCCAATGAGACGGGGCGGAGAGCCGGCTGGCATCCGCTTACCAGTTCACCCACTTACCTCGGCCGTCCCACCAGGCCCATCGGCACGCCTCGGCTGCCAGGCCAGCGCCGCAGGACTCCATGCTGGTCTCGAAGCGAGAGCTGCCCCGATATTCCACCATCGAGGAGCAGCGCCCGGCGGCAACCGAGCGCACTCATGACCGCTGCCATCTCGGGAGTTGTCAGCCCAAAGGGCACCCGGCCGAGCGATGGACCCAGTGCATCGAAGCGAGTGAGCGCTATGACGACCCGGCCGTCGGGTTGTGTGCCGAGGGCCAGCCGAGAGTCGCGGTGTGCCAGGTTGACGCCGGCGCCGGATTGCCGAAGCGGAAGAGGTATCACGCCGTCCTGGAGCAGCATGGGGTAGCTCTGAAAGGCCTCACGGGGAGCCCCGCGCTGGCGCTCGTCATTGACCTCGTCCGGCGCGACTACTCGCACTCCGCCGGACGAATCCACCACCACGGCTCCGGCCAGCGGTGCGTACTCGGGTTTCAGCAGCTCTACCCCTTGGCTCACAACCCACCCATAAGGCAGGGAGTGACGAAACTGTCCTGCATCGAACGCGAGGGCTACACCCGTATCTGCGTTCAGCGACCAGCTCTGTTGACGAGTGAACGCCGGTACCAGACGGAGATCGATTTGCCGCGGATCTACTCGTGCCACCACCAGTCGGGTGCGCCAGGCCTCACTGGAGCCACGGAGCTGAAGCTCACCCCATTCCACGCCGGCTACGCCGGCCCGCCAGCGCATGCGATCCGCGAGTGGGGTTTCACCGCTCCATTTGTGGGGTGCCCGGTGCTGCTGCCACCAGGTAACCCAGGTACGCCCCTCGCGGACCGCGAGTGCACTCCCCGAAGGGCTGACCTCGGCTCGAAAGGCGGCGAGTCCAGCAACACTTGCCGCCGCCATCAAACCTAGGGTAATCCAGACCTTCATTCGTCGGACCATTCTACCGCCCCTGGCACCCTGCCATTTGGATCCGCTGCAGCGTGTCGGCGATGGCCATCAGTTTCTGGGTGTCACCTGCAGCCTGTGCTGCCTGGGCGCGCTTGCCCAGTGCCTGGATCTCGGCCTGATGGCTCTGCACGTTCTTGGTCATGCAGTCGCTCATACTGGACGCCCGCGCCGACATCTCCGGATCAACCTCCGGGGCGGGTGTGGCGGTAGCAGGAGCGGGTGCCGCTTCGGTCCTGGTGGCCTGGGCCGGTGGCTGACTCTGCATTCCCAGCAATGGCTTCAGTTCGGCCGACCGCGCCGCGACCGCTGACTTTTCCATTGGAGACGCATCTCCGGGCACTGCACCCTGGCGTAGAATGGCCTCGGTCCGCTCTTTGGCCATCATGTACTCGCCCGCACTGAGGCCTGAGGCCTTGACCTCCTCCGCCTCCGCCTTGGCGTTGATCGCCCGCTCGGCCTCATAGTAGTCACCCGGCTGCTTCGGCTGCTTCACCGCGCAGCTGGGATCCTGCATCGCCATGGCGGAGTCCTGGTAGATGGTCATTTGCTTCATGTCACCCTTGCTCTGGGCGGCCACCATCTTCTCCACCAACGCATTGTACTTGTCCATCATCTTCTCATTTCCGGCCATGCGCTGGGGGAAGGTCTGCTGGGCTGCCTCACACTTCGGCTTTGCCGCGGCATACGTGGCCTCGGCCTTCTTGTACCTGCCATACGGGGTCGCTTCCCCAGCAGCCGCCTTTCGGGTGGCTTCTCCGGCCTTGAGTCCGGTGATGAGCTGGCCGACCACCTCCTCGGTCAGCACCACTATTCCACCCTGCGCGCCCGCATCAGCATTGGCTGGCGCGGCCTGCTCCTGACGGGATGCCGGCTTGAGCTTCTTTCGGAGACCTCCGAACTGGGCGGAGGCCGGTGTTGCCACTGCCAGAGCGACTATGGTTGCCGTGGTCACCCGGGCGATGGTATTCAGCGGCAGGGATTGAATCCGCATGATTTCTCCTTGATCATTTCAACTCGGCGTTCCGGCCGGAGCTTCACACCGGTGACCCGGCAACCAATCACCGGCTCTCAGTGTCTGATCGCGAGGCTGGAATGGGAGCCGGTAATCTGGGCTTGGGCTCGCAGGAGCGCCAGCACAGACAACTCGTGATATTTTCCGCCATGGTTTGAAGCAGTCTTAGCGTACTCGTAGCCAGGTTGACGGACCACATCACCATGAGAAGCTCACCTCTCCGAATGCTGGCCGGGGCCCTGGCCCCGGCACTCCTCGCCGTCGCATGTAGCGGCGGAACGCAGCCGAGCACCCAGCCCCAGCCCCAGCGCAACCCCCACACGGAGGCGGATGTCCGTTTCATCACGGATATGATCGCCCATCATGGCCAGGCTCTGGTGATGGCCGGATGGGCACCCTCTCACGGAGCGAGTCCGGCGGTGCGCACGCTGGCCGAACGGATCGTGAGCGGCCAGGAGGATGAGATCGCCCTCATGGAGCAATGGCTCCAGGAGCGTCAGCAACCGGTGGCGCAGCCTTCGACCGGGGCACACCACAGCGACCCTGACAGCACAACCCATTCGGCCGGTCACGCCCACGCGGATAACGGTCACGCCATGCTGATGCCGGGGATGCTGACCCAGGCTCAAATGGACGAGCTGGACCGGGCGCGTGGACGTGACTTCGACCGGCTGTTCCTCCAGTACATGATTCAGCACCACCGCGGCGCTCTAACCATGGTGGACCGGTTGTTCGCCACGCCGGGAGCGGCCAGGGAAGAGACCACGTTCAAGCTGGCCAGCGACGTCAGTGCCGATCAGTCCAGCGAGATCACCCGAATGGAGCGGATGCTCGCCGAGTTACCCGCCGCGGGAGGCGCCCCATGAGCTCTGCCATGAGACTGAAACCGCTGGCGTTGTTTGTCCGTAGACCCCACTCGAGAAGGCTCTCGTACGGCATCAGCCAACACACCCACGAAGGAACCTGCATGGCCTCCGCCAGATTCTCATCGCTTGCGCTTGCGCTCGTCGCGTTACTCGCCGGGTGCGCCCGGTCGACCTCCACTTCGGCCGACACCCCGTCCCCCAACCCGGCCGCCTCGTCCACCCGCCCGCCGAGTCCCGACCCGCGAGTGGGCTTGAAGCCGGGCCTGATGGATGCTGAAGAGGCCATCTGGAACCTGCGGGTGGTGTCCAAGACGCCGCCCGCCGATCAGTTCCGGGGCGTCACCAATTCGGACCTGGCCTTCATCGGCCAGTATGCCATTCAGGGGAATTACAACGGCTGGCAGGTCTGGGACATCAGCAATCCACGGAAGCCCAGCCTGAAGACGGCGTACGTTTGCCCGGCGTCGCAGAGTGATGTTTCGGTTTACAAGAACCTGCTCTTCGTCTCCGGTGAGGATCTGTCGGCCCGGCTCGACTGTGGAACGCAGGGTGTCGAGGACAGTGTGAGCACCGACCGCCTGCGCGGGCTCAGAATTTTCGATATCAGCGACATCTCGCGGCCGCGGAACGTGGGGAATGTGCAGACCTGCCGCGGCTCGCATACCCATACCGTCCTGGTCGATCCCAAGGACCAGGAGAACGTGTACGTCTACATCTCGGGTGCGGGGCCGGTACGGTCCGGCAGCGAGCTCCCGGGTTGCGCAGTCGGAATGCCGGCCAAGGATCCCAACTCGGCCTGGTTCCGGATCGAGGTCATCAAGGTGCCTCTGGCCCACCCGGAGCAGGCCAAGGTAGTCAGCTCACCCAGAATCTTTAACGACCTCGTCGCGCCGCCCACGCATGGCGAGACCCCTGAGGACAGCGCCGCCCATGCCCGGCAGATCGCCGAGGCCAGGGCGGCGGGGCTCTTCATCGCGGAGGTGCCAGGCGATGGCGAGATCATCATCCCGCCGGAGCAGAGCCGGATGATGTTGGACAGCATTGTGAAGGCGCGCGGCGGCACCGGCACCCCGACCTCGGCCGACAGCGCCATCCTGCGCCGGGCCATTCCCGTGATGGTCGCCCGCATGGTCGGCGAACAGCCGGACAGCGGGAGCGGCCCCACGCAATGCCATGATATCACGGTGTATCCCGCCATTGGCCTGGGTGGGGGCGCCTGCGGTGGATACGGACTCCTGCTCGACATCCGAAATCCGGCAAACCCGGTGCGGATCGGCGCGGTTTCCGACTCCAACTTCTCCTACTGGCACTCGGCCACCTTCAACAATGATGGCACCAAGATTCTCTTCTCCGACGAGTGGGGCGGCGGATCGCTTCCCAAGTGCCGAAAGACCGACAAACCGGAGTGGGGTGCCGACGCCATCTTCACGCTGCGAAACCGGGAGATGGAATTCCAGAGCTATTACAAGCTTCCGGCTCCGCAGACCGCGCAGGAGAATTGTGTGGCCCACAATGGCTCGCTCATCCCGATTCCCGGGCGTGACGTGATGGTGCAGGCCTGGTACCAGGGGGGCATCTCGGTGTTCGACTGGACTGACGCGAAGAATCCCAAAGAGATCGCGTTCTTCGATCGGGGCCCGGTCGACGGCGAGAAGCTGGAGAGCGGCGGCTCCTGGTCGGTCTACTGGTACAACGGCGTGATGGTCAGCTCAGAGATTGCGCGTGGACTGGACATCTTCGAGCTGGTACCGAGCGCGTTCATCTCGCAGAATGAGATCGACGCTGCCAAATCTGTGAAGCTGGACTATCTGAATACTCAGGGACAGCCCAAGCTGGTTTGGCCGAAGACATTTTCGCTGGCCCGGGCCTACCTCGACCAGCTCGATCGTTCGGGCGGACTCGAGGCGGCCCGGATTTCCGCTTTTCGTCGGGAGCTGGCTCGCGCGGAGAAGGAATCTGAGAGTGATCGGCGGAACGCGCTCGCCCGGCTGGCTGCGCAGATAGAAGGGGCAGTTGCTGGAGCAGGGGACTCGGCCAAGGTGCGCACGCTGGCCGGTGTCGTGCGGGAGCTGGGCACCGGGCCGGGATTGGCGCGGGCCAACTAAACCAAGGGCAGATCACGCCACCTCAGGGCTGGATGATGCGTGCCATCACCCGCCCGGAGGTGGCGTTTCCGTTGGCGTCGCTGAAGTCGAGCGCCACCGGCCAGGTGTCAGCGGCGGCAATGGTGTTGAACAGGGGCTGATTGGAGGAGGGTACCGCGACCCCGAAGCTCTCCTGAACTCCGGAGTTGGCCACATCATCCTGCACCACGATCGGAGACCCATCGCACCGATCGTCTTGGAACACCCGCACAATCTGGAGCACGTCGCGCAGGTTTTGACTTCCCTGAG
>WUUC01220402.1_pt1 | contig 10527 bp, 6 predicted proteins | sample 6278441 | NCBI WGS metagenome assembly WUUC01 (sample SAMN13675441, study PRJNA597444) | soil metagenome | isolation source: soil | place: USA: Washington | collected 2017-10 | reverse complement strand
GGAAGTGCGACTCGAAGCGGCCGTTGTCGCCGATCCACCAGATGTGATCGCCGACCCGATTCGCCGGCTCGTACCGCCAGGTCAGCTCCCGACCGGCGATCTCCTGGCTGAGCTCGATCGCCTCCAGGACGGAGGCGTTGCTCGTCCGTCCGCCGCCGATGTTGTAGACCTCGCTCACGCGCGGTGCGCGGAAGAACTCGTCGAACGCCCGGATGAGATCCTCGCTGTGGATTGCGTCCCGCACCTGCTTCCCCTTGTAGCCGAACACCGTGTAGGGGGTGCCCGTCATGACGCAGCGCATCACGTAGCCGAGGAACCCGTGCAGCTCCGCAGCGGAATGGTGGGGGCCTGTAAGCGTCCCGCCCCGGAAGGAGACGGTCGGCATGTCGAAGTAGCGACCGTACTCCTGTACGAGGACGTCGGCGGCCACCTTCGACGCCCCGAACAGGCTGTGGACCGAGCGGTCGATCGACATGTCCTCCCGGATCCCGTCCCGGTAGGCGTGACCGGGCTCGATCTCCCACCGTGTCTCGAGCTCCACGAGCGGAAGCGAGTTCGGCGTGTCACCGTAGACCTTGTTCGTCGAGGTGAAGATGAACGCGGCGTCCGAAGCGTGCAGACGCGTCGCCTCGAGGAGGTTGAGGGTGCCCACCGCGTTGATGTCGAAGTCGGTGAACGGCTCCCTCGCCGCCCAGTCGTGCGAGGGTTGGGCGGCGGTGTGGATCACGAGCTCGACGGCGCCGCCGTACCGGGCGAAGATCGCCAGAATCCCGTCGCGGTCACGAACGTCGACGTCATGATGGAGGTACCTGCTGCCGAGCCGCTCTTCGAGCCGCGCTCGGTTCCACGCGGTGGAGGCATCCGGTCCGAAGAACACGCGGCGCATGTCGTTCTCGATGCCGACGACCTCGAGGCCGAGTCCGCCGAAGTAGGTCGCTGCCTCGGAACCGATCAGCCCGCACGAACCCGTGATGACGACGACGCTCACGGGACGTGGTCGCCGACGCGAGCTTCCGACCGTGACTTCGCCGGCTCGAACCGGCTCGCTCTGCGGGCTCGTCCCTCGCCGCAGCGACCGCCGACGTCAGCGCGAACTCTCGGCGCCCCGCTCGTCGAGTCCGGGGAATCCGCCCGACTTCCTGTCCCTTCGTTACGGTCCAGTCGTCCCACGCTCACGGTACGGGCGGCCGGCTTCCGACGCGGGGTAAGCATTCCGAGGACATGATCGCGAGCGTACAACGGATCTCGTAGCCACAAGACTCGCTCGTTCGGTCGTTCGCGCGAAGCGGCGAGCGGTAGCAGCAACGCGGATCTTCCTCGCGAAGCGGAGGAGGCGTCCGCTCAGGATCATCGTGGGAGCGTCCGGCGTATCACAGCGAGGCTGGATCGCGACCGAGGCCGATTTCCTCAACCTCGTCAGGGAAAGCGATTGGAGGAGGTACTTCGAGGAGCGATCGATCGACGCGATCCTGGCGGAACATGTCTGGGAGCATCTGTCGGAGGAGGACGGCCGGCTTGCCGCCCGCGTGTGCTTGACGTACCTGAAGCCCGGCGCGTACCTGAGAGTTGCCGTGCCGGATGGACTGCATCCCGATCCGGCATACGTGGCGAATGTCCGGCCTGGTGGCGCAGGTGACGGTGCTCTCGATCACAAGATGCTTTACACCTATCAGACGTTACAAGCGCTCTTCGAAAGTGTGGACTTCGACGTCGAGCTCCTCGAGTACTTCGACGAGCGGGGCGACTTTCACTCCTCCGAGTGGCTCGCAGGCGACGGCCGGATCAATCGCTCCAGACGCTTCGACAAGCGAAATGCCGACGGCGGTCTCCACTACACGTCCATCGTCCTGGATGCGTGGAAGAGGTAATCGATTGACGGGGCCAGTCTGGTCAGGAACGCGCCGATGACGTGGCACGACGTCGAGAGAGCGCCCGTTCGTAGACGTCGACATGGACTCGGGCACACTCTTCGACACCGAACAGCGCAAGCGCGCGTTCGCGCCCGCGAATACCCATCCGGTGCTCGAGAGCCGGGTCGGCGAATATCCGCAGCGCGGCCTGCGCGATCTCCTTCGAGTTCAACGCGGGCACGACATAGCCCGTCTCGCCGTCGCTGACGACCTCGGCGACGGCGCCGACCGCCGTGGCGACGACCGGCAGCTCCATCATCATCGCCTCCTCGATCACGGTCGGTGCGCCTTCGGAGCGCGGCACCGAGGAGAGAACGAAGATGTCCATGGCAGCGAACGCCGGGCGGACATCCGTGAGAGCCCCGGCGAACACGATGTCGCGCCCGACGACGAGCCCGAGTTCGCGCGCGAGAGCGAGGAGGCGACGTTCGTACGATCGGTGAGTGTCGTGCGACGCTCCGACGATCAGAAGCTTCATCCCCGGGCGCTCAGCGCGGGCCAGGGCCGCCGCGCGGAGCAGGAACTCGTAGCCCTTCTGGGGGTTCAAGTTGCCGACGGCGCCCATGACCGAGTCGTCGGGCCCGAACCCGAAGCGCGACCGTGCCGCCGCCCGGTCGGAGATTCCGGGCGAGAACAGGTCGGGATCCACGGGTGGGAAGAAGGGAGCCAATCGCTCCCCGAGAGATTGTGCGCCCGGATGCATCCGGGCGACGGCATTCCCGGTCGTCATGACGGCGTCGGACAGGCGGATGACGAGCGGCATCATGAGCCGGCGCAGCGCCATGGGCGGGCGCGTGTCGAGCAGCTGCCAGATCACGGCGGCGTTCTCGAGCCTCCCGGCGATGGCAGCGTGTGGATTTACGAGGCCCCCGATCTGGACGACGTCGATGCCTCGATCGCGGATGACTCGCTGAATGCCGCGCACATCGCGGGCGAGCGTTGCAGCCAGCTTGAACTGCTTACGCGGATCGAGACTGGCCCGCAACCGGCGCAGCGGTATCGTGACCACATCCACACCGGCATCGCGGAGGCGCTCCCCCGCGTTTCCCGGCTCGCTCGGCAAGAGGACCGTCATCCTGATTCCCCTCCGATCGAATGCCTTCGCGAGGAGGAGGGCCTGGTTGTGGGGACCGCCGAAGACCGGATAGTGGATCACGAAGAGGACGTTCACGGACGGGACCTCCCGACGGGCGGCAGCGACAGCACCTCGGCGACGACCCGCTCGAACTCCTCCGCCCAACGGTCGGAGGTGTTGCCCGACGCAGTCTCCGCCGCCGCCCGCGCCAACCGGTCGCGGAGACGGCGATCGCTCGCAAGCATCTCCATGCGTGCAAGGAGCGCCCCGCTGTCGGCCGGCGGCACGATGAAACCGTTCTCTCCGTCCCGGACCCGGTCGCGAATCTCGCCGGCCGCGCTGGTGGAGACCACCGGGAGGGCGCATGACATCGCCTCCTCGACCACGTGTCCGAAAGGATCTCCGAGAGTGGGGAAGACGAAGACATCGGCTGCCGTGTAGATCCGCGGCAACTCGTCCCGTTGGTGAAAACCGGCAAAGACGACGTTGCGAAGCCCCTCCTCTTCGCAGCGGCGACGAAGGCGTTCTTCGTCGGGACCGTCGCCGGCGAGGAGTAGGCTCACATCTCGCCGGTGCCGCCTCTGCAAACCGCGGAAGGCATCGAGCAGGTAGTCGACACCCTTGCCCGCCCAGAGGCGCCCGACGTAGGCAAAGGTGACGCCGGAGAGTCCGAGTTCAGCTCGAATCGCCTGGCGGTCCCGAAGGACCGCCCTCGATCCGGCGGCGAAGTGCTCGAAGTCCGTGAAGTGCGGGAGCGTGAAGATCCGGTGGGGAACTGTGCCGTAGCGCATAGCGGTTGCCCGCCCGTCCGAGCCGGTCGTAAGCACGGCATCCACGCGTGGAAAGACGGACCGCTTGACGGCTTCCTTCCACCTCCTCCTGCGGATCCAGGCGTCGTACGTAGCGGTCAGCCAGAAGGCGCTTCGCACACCCCGCCGCCGCAGCAACGGCTGGGTGATCAGGTAGGCGGGCTCGGCGTGGAGACCGATCACGAGCTCGGGCAGGACACCGCTTAGCAGCGGAGCCGGCACGACAAGGCGCCGATTGTTCGCTCGTATGCCCGGCAGATAGCGATGGGGGAACCGCCACGACGCCTCGTCGACGGACCAACTTCGATCCAACTCGGTGCGGGCCGAGAACCAGGCCTCGAAATCCATGTTCCCTCGCTCCGCCAGAGCATTGAGTCGCTCCACGACGTACGGGGCGGGGATGTTGCTCCAATAGACAACTCTCATCCAGTCATCCAGTTCCGCTCGATGCGGCGATCTCCCGCTCGACCGCCTCCGGCCCTTCGAGCTTTCGCGCCACGGCGAAGATCGCGATCGCGGGCAAGGCGGTGAAGCTGAAACTTGCGAGCATATCGACAGGGCTGTCTCGCACAGCGACGACGAGGAACCAGAGCGAGAGCGAGAAGAACACCTGCATGACGAGGATTCCCTGATTCCGAAGGAAGTACTCATAGAGAAACCGGAATACGACGCCGTAAAAGGCCAGACCGACAGCAACACCCATGATCCAGAAATCCCAGTAGAGATAGAGGAGCACGGAGAACTCTGGATTGATGGAGCCCCTGCTGTACTCGACCGGCCAGATCGTCGCGATGAGAGTGCGACGCGGCGGCTCGGGCTTGCCCTCCCACAAAGTTCGCGGAATCGGCCGAACGACGAGGTCGCCGACGGTCGTTCGACCAAACTCGAACGGGAGCTTCTCCGGAATCACCTCGAGAGCGGCAGCGAACGTGGCAGCCATCTCCGAGTCCGGACCGCGGGAAAGCGGTGTGAGGATACGTGAAGGATCCGTAGCGATGTTGGCGGCTGTATCCCCGACGCTCTCGCCGCGGTCGGCTCGGCCCCGCAAGTCGGAGAGAAAAGTCGAGCCTGTGAGCGCGACCGCCGCGAGCACACACAAGAAGAGCACTGACGGCCGGGACGCTCGCCAGAGGTAGTAGAGAACGAGGACGCTGCCTAGAAACACGAGGAGCAGTGCCCTGTTACCCGTCGGAACGGCACGCAGAAGCACGAGCCCGGAGGAGCATGCCGCGGCAGCCACGACGACCGGAGTTCGTCGCCTCAGCGCCAGAGCCACGAATGTCGTTGCCGCTGGAAGGACGAGGAACGATGCCACCAACGGATATTTCGAAGACGCGCCGATCGCCTCGGTCAGCTCGTCGCTCCGGCCCTCGAGAAAGAGGAGGAGCGCTTTCGGCCCGTCCGCGGATATGAGAAAAGCTGCGAAAGCGGCGACCCCAAGACTGGCGACGAAGACTGCCACGAGCGTGAGCCGCCTGAAGTCGCGAGGTTCCGGGGGCGGTCTTAGGCGCCGCGCGAGCCCGGGCCCAAGAGGGAGAGCGTAGCCTCCCACAAAGGCGATCGCCCCTACGCAGGCGAGCAAAAGCATCTGCGTGAACGTTTCCGAGACGTCGAGTGCGCGGAGCGGGCCGGGCACGACCACTTCTCCCGTTGCGAGCATCGCGCTCGGTCGCACGACAAACATCACACCGTAGGCGAGCGCAAAGAGCGCGATCGGCTCGAAAGGGTCGAACTGTCGCCGCACGGCGCGCCAGACCACGGGAGCCAGCAGCGCAATGGCGATGGCGACGATGAGAGCGACGTCGACGTGACGAGAACTCACGCTGGATCGTCGCTGTGCAGACGCGGGCGAGAGCGCGACACGCGGTCGCGCGCGTACCGGGCAGGAACCGCAGAACGAGCGCGGAGAGTCGAGACTGGCAAGAAGCCTTCGACGGAGGTCATGTCCTTCTATCGCGCAGGAGAGCCCGCAGGTCGAAGCAGCTGTGATGGTCCCACGCGCGCCTCCCCCACCCATCCCCTCGCCGCCCGGATCTGAACACCCCGGAGCGCGAGCAGAAGACCCGCGGCAACCCAGCCGTACCGAGTGAAGAAAACAGGCTGGCTCATGGCGAATACGGCAAAGCCGGCGAGCGCGCACACCAGGGCAAGCGCGACCATCTGCTCGTCAGTCGACTCGGCTCCCACAACGGATCTCCAGCCGAGCCTGAAGAGCGCGCCCACCATGATCGCCATCCCCGCGAGTCCGAGGATTCCGGCTTTGAACCAGAGGCCGATGACGATGTTGTGGACCTCGGAGGTTCCAATGGTGCTGCTCTCGGGATCGAGACCGACGCCGAGGAGAGGGTTCTCACCGATTCTCTCGCCCGCGAGACGGTACCCCTCCACCCGGATCCACAGCGTGGCGTACTGATCATCGCCCGAGGAACCTGTCACACGATCGACGCGCTCCAACGGAGAGGGTGAGTCCCTGGACGACTGGGTGCTGAACAGAACGGCGGCACCGATCGCAGCGACCGCAAAGATGACCACCGTGCGGATCGGGATTCGGGGCAACGCCGAGAACCACAAAAACAGAGCGACGAACGCAGCCACGAACCCGCCGACCGAGCCGGAGAGAACGAGGCCGGCCCCGATGAGAAGCAGCGGGAGATACCCCAGCAAACCCTGATACCGGTTTGCTGCGGGTCGCATGGCGAGCATGAGGGCGGGAACAAGCGCGACCGTCGTCACGCCGCCGAGGTCATTGCTGTTCTCGGTGAACCCCGTCATGCGGCCCCAGTTGGCGAAACCCCCGGGAATGACATAGGGGTCGATGATCAACTGAGCGAGCGCACCGGCTCCGTCGAGAGCAGCCGACAAGACCCAGAGGACGATCGCAACTATCACGTGGTCGAGCCTCCCGAGGACGACTGTTCCCAACCAGAACCACACGAGCGTCAGGAAGGCAAGCCTGAGCACGATGGCGAGCGATTCCAGCGGATACTGCGACAGGAACGTCGACGCTACGGCCCCAACCGAAAAAACGAGAAATCCGTAGATCACGACGGGCGGAATCGCAACGGGGACGCTTCTCCGTCGCATCGCGAAGAAGGAACAGACCAGCAGGAACGACAGAAGGAAGAGCCAGTCTGACAGCGTGCCGGCGGGGAGTGGCCGGAAGGTGAGTTGACCGATCACGAGCATGCCGAGGTAGTACAAGACACGCGGCAGGCGATAGTCGAGTTCACTTGGGTCGGACATTCGATGCCGCTTCTCTCGCCGCGGCCTGTCCGGAAGATGGCGACGCAAGGTGGTCCGCGCAACGGTTGAGAGGCAAATCCCCAAGACGACGACGCCGGCGAGAACGACTAGTCGGGGCGAAAAGAGAACCGTGGCAACGGCCGCCAAGCACGAAACTCCGACGACGATGGGAAAAATAAACGCATCGCTTCTCCCGGCCATCAGCGCGAGCCTGACTCTCCAGATCTTGCGAGAGAGGGAGGGGTGACCCCGGCCTGGAAAGGCCAAGGCCGCGAGCAGCACGAACAGACTGACGGCCCAGGAGACAGTCATCGCCAGCGCTACGCCTTCCACGCCGAACGCCGGAACGCCCACGACGAGAGCCGGTACCATCGCCGCCCACGAAACGGCTTCCGCAAGCGTCCCCAGTCCCGGCCGCCCCGCACCCCGCGCTCCTTCGGAGAGAACTCGCCGCGCGCTCGCGAAGAACGCGCCGAAAAGCAGGATCTGCGCGATCGTCGTCGCCCCGCTGAACTCGTCTCCGAAGAAAACTGGGATCAGCCAGGACACGGATGCCTGAAGCGCGGCAACGACGGCGGCCGAGACACCGAGACCGAAGAGGAAGTAGCGCCACATCGCCCGGCGCGCGGCATCGTCGCTCGGCTGGGCCGCGACCTGGGGGTACGTCACCATGCCAACGCTCTGGGCCGCGAAGCGGGGAAGATTGACGAACGCCTGCGCGACGACATACAGGCCAAGGGCGATGGGGCTCAGGAAGACGGCCACGATCGCTTGGTCGATACGGAAGCTCTCGATGGGCGACATCGATCCCACGAAGCCCCTCAGGCCGAACCGCGCCATCTCGATGCGTGAGGGATGGGCGGCGTCTCCCGAGTTTCCTGAAAGCCCGCGTGCCGAGACGATCAGGATCAGAGTCGCACCGGCCGCGTTCGCCGCAACGAAGACGATCGTGAGCTCTATCAAGCTGTCGAAGCCGACCAGGAAGGCTCCCAGCACGCCCGCCGCGTAGAGGGCAGCCGGAAGGAGCCGGAGTACGTTGAAAGCGAGGAAACGCTGCTGACCTTGCAGGATCGCCAACCCGTACAGCTGTCCCAGCAGTGAGGGGACGAGCGCTATGGCGATGAGTCCGGCGATATGGACTCTTCTCGGCTCGCCTCCGAAGAACGTGATCAGGACGAGAAAGTGCACCAAGCATGCCGCCGCTGCCTGGATGAGCGCGGGCACGGCCAGCGCGCGCGCGATCCGCCCGGCGGAGCCTGACTGCCGGACGATGTAGTACGTCGCCGCGAGCGGCAAGCCGATGCTCGCGACCTGAGCGAGAACGACCGGTAGAAGCGCGAGCAAGGCGAGGTACCCGCGGTCCTCGGGTCCGAGACTCCGAGCGACGAGCACGCCGCTCGCAATCAGGATCACTTGACCGGCGGCGCCGGCAAACAGCGTTCCACCCATGTCTCGCCGAGCGCGAGAGAGCCGCAGTTCTCTGATAGCAGCCCGACGGATCAATTGCCCTCTGCCTCTTCCGCCGGTCGCACGCTAGATCGGGACGCCATGCAGGACGGGTTCCGGCCCGCTCCTACGGCCGCGGGGTCTGCGGTGTCCGTCGCTCGGACTCGGCGTCGATCTCCGGAACGCCCAGGCCGAAGCCGGGCGGGAGCATTCCGGCAGACTCCTGATAATGGGGGTGGTAAACGTCTCTCTGGTCCGCTCCGGTCAAGACAAATCCAAGCTTGACCGCAGGAGAAGCGTCGAGGATGTCTCGTACCTCGTCGAGCGTCTGGACCCGCGCAACACGTGCCCGGGCCACGAGAATGAGGGCGTTCACGCGCGCGGTCAGCGCGAGCGTCTCGCTTGCCACGAGAAGTGGCGCCGCGTCAAGGAGCACAACGTCGGCCCGCCGTGACAGCTCCTCGAGCATCCCGGCCAGAGCCCCGAGTGAGATTATGTCCGCGGGATTCGCGGAGTGCATTCCGGCACTGAGCACCGCGAGCCGGCCACCAGCGACTGAGCCATCCTGACCGTTGCTCGAGATCTCTGTGCCGAACGAGCTCACTGGAACGGGAGCAAGCGCCTCGTCGAGGTTCACGATCCCGAGCACGACATCGGTGACGCCAGGTCGCTCGCCGAGTTCGAAGAGCTTGTGCAGGTCTGGGCTACGCAGATCGAGGTCGACGAGCACGACGCGGCGACCCGCCTTGGCCAGCGCGACAGCGAGGTTCGCCGCGGTCGTGGATTTGCCCTCGTTCGCCTCGGCGCTCGTGATCATGATCCTGGTGCCTGCACCGTCGAGCTTGCTGAATTCGAGCTTCGTCCGAAGCATCCGGAACGGCTCGGCGTGTCGGCCGTTGGGAGCCGCAAGCATCACCACAGGACGCCTTCGGACATCCTTCCGCGATTGCCGAGGTACTCGAGCAAGGAGTGGAAGCTGGAGTCGTTCGATGACTTCCCCGGACGTTCGGACGCGCGAATCGAGTGCCTCGCGGAGAAAAGCGAGCGTGACGGCCAGCACGAGGCCGAGCGCAAGGCCGAGCATGCCGGCCCGCCTCGGCTGAGGCTGGATCTGGGCGGCACTCGACGCCGAACGTACCACCGTCGCCCTCCCGGACTGGAGCGCCTCCATCGCCTCGAGCTGCTGCCGCGTGTCGACGAGGCTTCTGTAGACGACGGACCCCTGCGCTCCCTCGGCCTCCAGGTCCTCGATCCTCTCCTCCACTTGCTCCCTCGCGTTCGCGAGCGCGCCCACGTCGAGGTCGCGCCGGTACTCGGCGAACTGACTCGCGTACTCGCTCACGAGCCGGGCGGCCACGTCGGGATCGCCGTCCCGGACGAGGAAGACGAGAATGTCGGTCTCCTCCGCAGGCGTAACCGTGGACGCGCCGAGAAGCTCAGAAGCGTCTCGATCTTCCAGGCCGAGGGCATCCAGTGTCCGGCGTGCAATCTCGGGACTACGGGCTAGGCGCGCCTGCGTATTGGCGATCCTCCCGGCATCCAGGGCCGCCGGATCGCTCAGATCGAAGAGCTGCGTCGCGAGCGTCTGGCGGCTCACCAGCACCTCGGCGGATGCCTGGTAGACGGCGGCCTGCTGCATGGCCACGACGACTGCAGCTACCGGGACGCACGTGAGCGCGAACAGGACGATCCACTTCCGCCGCCGGAGGACGTCCAGGTAGTCGTGCAGTGTCGAAACGGGCCGCTCGTTCCTAGGTGTCACCAATTCCCTTCGTCGACGGCGACCCGCCTAACGATAGCGCAGAGTTTTCCGAACGCTACCGCGGAGCCGAGGACCCAGTTCCCCGAGCCCGTGAGCCCGTCGACGCGTATCCGTCACGCTCCCGGCAGTGCCGGAACGCGTCGCCGTCTAGCTCGAATTCGCGTTCTGCTTGCGATCGAAGTCGAGGCTTCGGCGCCGACGAGCGCTACCGATAGCCGGGTGAGACGTACTGCTCGCCGGCCAGGCCGGAGGGCACGTAGTCGCCCCCGCTGGGAGCACCCG
>WUUC01203146.1_pt1 | contig 10527 bp, 12 predicted proteins | sample 6278441 | NCBI WGS metagenome assembly WUUC01 (sample SAMN13675441, study PRJNA597444) | soil metagenome | isolation source: soil | place: USA: Washington | collected 2017-10 | reverse complement strand
TTGTTCGAAACTACGCGTTCCGGCATCGGGTCAAGCCTGGTCTCACAGGTTGGGCGCAGGTGCATGGCTGCCGGGGGCCGACGCCGACGGCCGCGGACATCGAGCGGCGTGTGGACTATGATCTCTGGTATGTCGACAACTGGAGCTTTGGACTCGATTTCTTCATTATGCTCCAGACCGTCGTAGAAGTGCTGCGCGCCCGCAACGCTTACTGATTGCGACGGGTTTACCTGCATGCGCCGGCCGTCAGCCTGATCTTACCCTTCGTCGTTCGCCAGAACGGAAAACGAAGATGTGCCACGCGGCCAAGGCTGCACCGCATGGCCGCGAATTCATCGTCAATATCTGCAGTCAGGGAAGCCTGTGAGGCGCGAGCAACCGGCGGAAGCCGGCTGCGCCTTAACGTCTTCCTTTCGGCTCGGCCGCCGATCTGATTCTGAAGTCTTCGATCTTCCGGCCATTCTTCATGGCGGCCACGATCCAGCGCGGCTGCTTGCCGCGCCCAGACCACGTCTCATGCGGCGCCGAGGTGTTCCGGTATTTGGGAAGTACCCTGGGGTATTTCCTCCGCTGTTTGCCCTCGCCACTGTCGGATGCCGGAACATTGCCTGGCGTGATCGCGTCGGAACCTCGATTAAGGTATGCTAGACGCTTTTCGAGTTCATGCTTCTCCGTGGCTATCCTGGCCGAAAGGATGCGGCTGACTCTTTCGTGGAGCGCCCAGAGCTCGTCAATCGACATGTCCTCGAAATCAATCTTCTTCATCAGAGCCTGACCGCTTGCTTGAATTCCGACGCATGCATTTAGGCTATAAGCTGCGCTCGTTCAATCTGATTGTAGGACTTAGATGGTTCAATTTCTAGTTCAGAAACAGCCATCTTGAAAAGAACAGGGTTCTCACCGAGGATCGCTAAGTCTATGAATTCAAAAGTTATTTTGGCCCGGCGTCACAGCAGCCATGGAACCCAACTTCAAGCATTGCTGAGTTGCAAATCTGCAACAGATTGTTTAATTTTAGTTCCTTCGATTGGCGCGATGCCGATTAGCTATTAAATATGGACCGCACGAGCTAAAGACCCACGGCTTCATTGCGGAAATGCCCGTTGAATTTTCGAGCTGCAGGAGAAGATTTTCAACTCCCGTCGCCGGCAAAACTTTCCTTCGGAAAACTTTTTTGTGCGGCGTTTAAGCATCCATACTTAAACTAGAATCACTATAATATGCAGCTGAATGGTTTAATGACAAGCACATGCGAAGTGCGTGAAATACGGAAATCGCACGTTGAAAGCGGAAACGCACCTACGATCACGAGATTCCCATGCGGAAAAAACATCTGGACGCGATGTCGTTCGACGAACTCTGGCGTCTCCATGAGGAGATCGCGAAGATACTGGCAGAACGAATCCTTGCGGAAAAGCGGGAGCTGGAAAAGCGGCTGGCGCAGCTCCATCGAAGCGAAATAACGGGGGAGAAGGGATCGCCGTCTGCCGCTGCTATTGCGGGTCGCCCGCGACGCAAGTATCCGAGGGTGTTGCCCAAGTATCGCAATCCGTTGTCCCCCTCAGAAACCTGGTCAGGCCGCGGCAAGACGCCTCGCTGGCTCGTCTCAGCCCTGAAGACCGGCCGCAAGATCGACGATTTCAGAATCGTCAATGGCACGAAGACTGAGTAGAGCCGCAAGGGGCGGGAGATGGAATTCAGTTTCGCGGGTCGGCGCCGCCCGAACCGAGTCCGGGATAGATCGCGCGGGTCTCGAAGGTCTGATGGGGCAGGTGCTATTGCTGTCTGACCGCTCTGGCCCGGCTGCGACGCCTGCGGACCACTGACGCGCGTCGCGCCGCTGTGCTCGCGTGCATGATGCGCCGTTCCAGGCTGACGCGAATTCTTCGGATACTACGGAGGAAGTCATCCCGGACTTTGATTTGAACAGCCAGAGCTGCCGCGTTGGGTAGGTTGATCGATAGGGGAAGAAACCGGGTTTTTGCTGCTCGCATATTCGTAAGTGACCGCAGAACCAGTTTGGACAACTCTCCTTTGCGGTATCCCATTTATCGCCTCCCATTTTCTAAACGGGCACAAAGATTAAGAGCGAGCTTACGAATTTAAAGCAAAATGGCCATGCTGTCTAACAACCGATACCGCTATGTCACACAATCTTACCGGCAATATATTTCTCATTTTCGGCCAAGATTGAGAAGATTCAGCACAGGCGGGAGCCGGTTACAACCTACAGTAGTTTGAAAATCAGATGGAAGCGGTCTTCCGCTCCTTGCTGGAGGTCGATCATTCTCCCGGATAGCCTGGAGGCGCACGATCGAGTTGCCGCCTTACGGCTTTACCTGCGCGCAGTAAACGAGGCGCGGCGGACAATCGAACCCACCTTTGAACCTATCGGGGCACGTCATCCGGTTCAGATCGCATGCAAGTCGGCGATCGCTGATGCGGGGTGGGCTGTAACCATCGCGCCGCCCTCGGAAATGTGCGCATTAGCGCAGTGCGCGTTGAGCGCTGCCGGCGCCAAGCGACAATTGGGCAGCGAGATCGCCGTGGACTGTCGATCGAGACCGCTCGATTATCTCGCTGCGCCAAATACCTTCTCTATTCGAAGTCCAGCGTGGCCGGCGCGAAGCTGTTGTCACGTGCTTCGAACTCAGTAATAATGAGCTTGAACCGAGCCTGGTGCCTGGCCTCCCATCAAATGGATGTCTTCGTTATTCTCGAAGGGCGTTCACGAGCAACTGGAGCGAGGTATTCGCACCCGCGACGAATAGCAATAAAATGGCGCAGGGTTATGTCACGCAAGAAAGCCGATAGCGAAATCCTGTATAAGATGACAGAACGATTGCTCGCTCCTGCGCGAGCGGAGCCTTGCGTTGGTCCCGTCTTGCGCCAGCGAAGTGACGCCGTCGGACTAGGAACGCAAGCGACCGCCACTTGCAGATCCAGGCGCCACCCTCCCGGTCGCATTTAACGAATATCCGGTCTGCATGCGATTTCTGGTGACAGGCGGGGCAGGGTTCATCGGATCGGCGCTCTGCCGCTACCTTGTCGGCGAACTCAAGCAATCCGTCGTCAACGTCGATTGCCTGACCTACGCCTCAACCCTAACGTCGCTGGCGAGCATTGCCGATGGTCCGCTCTACGCTTTCGTGCGCGCCAACATCTGCGACCCTGCGGCGATGGCCGACGCCTTCGCCCGCTATGAGCCCGATGCAGTGATCCACCTTGCGGCCGAAAGCCATGTCGATCGCTCGATCGCCGCCGCGGAGGTCTTTCTGCATACCAACGTGATGGGAACCGCTTGCCTTCTGCAGACCGTGCGTGCCTATCTCGAAAAGGCGCCGCAAACCAAGCGCGACTCCTTCCGCTTCCTGCATGTGTCGACTGACGAGGTCTATGGCTCACTCGCCGAACACGGCTTGTTCACCGAACAAACCGCGTATGATCCGTCGTCACCTTATTCGGCCAGTAAGGCGGCCGCCGATCACCTCGTCCGCGCCTGGCATCGCACCTACGGCGTGCCTGCGCTCATCTCCAACTGCTCGAACAATTACGGTCCGTTCCACTTCCCCGAAAAGCTCATTCCGCTGACCATTCTGAACGCGCTCGAGGGCAAGCCGCTGCCGGTCTATGGCGACGGGTCGAACGTCCGCGACTGGCTCTATGTCGAGGACCATGCCCGCGCGTTGCATCTCATTGCGGTCAACGGCCAGCCGGGCGAGAAGTACAACGTCGGCGGCGGCAACGAACGCAGCAACATCCGGGCGGTTCAGAGCATCTGCGAATTGATGGATCGGTTGTCACCATCCGGTGCGCCACACGCGCGGCTGATTACGTTCGTGAAGGATCGTCCTGGCCACGACCATCGCTATGCGATCGATGCGGCGAAGATCACGCGCGAACTCGGCTGGCGGGCGCAGGAGACGTTCGAGACGGGATTGGAGAAGACCGTCCGCTGGTACCTTGAGCGGCGCGACTGGTGGTCGCCACTTCGGAACGAGGTATATCGAGGCGAGCGGCTGGGCTTGCTTGGGGCCGGACGGCAATGAAGTCTTTGTATGCGGCATCATCTCGCGAACGGATCAGCAGGCGGTGCGGCTTGCTGGATTTCCACCTTTGGCGACCCGTCGCCATGCCAAATCATTGCGGCTACTAGAAATGTAGACAGGCCGATGATCGTCCATATTGCCAACTCTGCCCAAAGCACCTCAGCACCTCTTCTCTTCGCCTTTCAGGAGGCGCTCTCGCCTGGCGCCTTCGGTATCAGAAGCGCCTGAGACGCTGGTGAAGCGCGCGAGATGGATATCTGGCACGTTGCCAGGTTTTTGCAGCCTTTATCATATCTGCCGTGACTTGATCCGAGTTGCGGATCTGCTTTCGGCATTTCCACGCGTTGCTAAGTGGAGCGCCTGCCGGGCTTAGGCGGCCACGCGGAATGGCAGTGGGGTGAGGCAGGCTTGATCGAGCGTCATGCCGTCAAGGCTCGAATGAGGCCTGCGGTTGTTAAAGAGCCATGTAACGGCCGATCGAGGCTAGGACTCCGCCAGCGGGCCTCGCAACGTCCGCGCGCACGGCGAAAGGACCTTCAGGTCCAGTTCGTCTATCTGTATGCCGAAATCCGCACTTCCAAGATCATCCGTTTGGATGAGTGGCCTTTCTGAATTTTCTGAGAGACCCGTCATGCTTCTCACTACCAAGACGCACTTCCTTTAGTCCGTTGTTATTTGGGATCTGAAATGAGTTCTCTCCAGCGGCGCGTTGCCACCTTGTCGAAGCTAATCGAACGGCTACAAGAACTAAACCAGCTTCGCGATCGACTCCGAAGAGCAACACAGTCAGCCCGAAAGCCAAGGCAGTCGGGCCGAAGTAAAAGCAAGCGGATTTAGCCTGCGCGCCAGTTGCCGGCTGCTTTTTGTGGGTACCTGAGCGACCTTCATTTGCAAACGGAGGCAACGCCTCAGGTACCGTTCAAAATCCTCGTGCAGCTCGCGCGCCGCTGTTCTCACCAGCCTCAACATGCCGCTTCGTTACTGAAAAGCGCGTTCGGAGTTCGAACAGATAGTACTCCGAGGATTGCAATCGCGGGTCAAGGAAGAAGATTCATTAGTCGGTTGACGTGAGAGCTGCCGTCATCACCGATCACGCAGCTGGCCGATATGGCACCGATCAGCCTACGAGCCCGCGAAGGAGTTAACGCTGACCTGCCTTGATGGCGATGAGTCTTCCTTCAAAGTCTAGCTCGCGCGAGGAGCCGCGGCGGGTTACTTCGGGCAGTCCAGTCTGTCTGTCGCGATGCAACTTGGACGATATTCCTGCGCGATTGAGCGGCATAGTCACGCGGTAAGGTTACTTTTAAGCGTTACTTTCAGTATGGCCCTTGTCGAGCCTTGATGTGCCGCAAAACCATAGACATCAAGCCAAATCGAGATTTAAGGTTATGCTGCCAAGCTGTGAGGGACGAGTTTGGCCGCACGTGTATCGAGGCTTCCACATATGTATATTCGGAGCTCAGATGAGGTCCCTCCAGCAGTACGTCGCCACCCTATCAAAGCTAATCGGGCAACTACAGGAGCTCGACCAGCTACGCAATCGGCTCAAAAGGGCAATACTGTCGGCTCGAAGACCGAGGCGTGGTCGACGTAACAGAACACGATCTGGTGCAGCGGGTCGCCCACTGAAGTAATCTCTTCACGAGATGCTCGTTATCGGATCGCAGCAGCTCGCTCGCGCGTACTTTTCAAATCGTCTTGCGGCGCCTGAATGCGGCGAGCGCCATTTTATCATCGTCAGCGCGGTCGCAGAACGGCTGTCGAATTCGTAGGCCCATTTGCGCGGGTGCCGAACGCCGCGGCTCTGGTCCGGATTCCCAAAGCCAAGAGCTGCGACGCAGTTCTCTTCTCGATGCGTCTGAATTGAACTTGCCCCGCCGGATCCGGCTCCTGGCTCATCGTGCCCGCCGGCAGGCAAAAAAGTAACGCTCCGGTGAGGGCCGTCTTGCGGAGATGAGACCGGGCTGGAAGTCATAGGACTATTTCTAAGGATAGTCCTATGACGAACACGCCAGTCGAGGTGATCACGTCGATTCAGCGACGGCGGCGCTGGTCTTCGGAGGAGAAGCGTCGGATCGTTGCGGCGATCTAACCCGGCGCCGTTGCGTCGGAGGTGGCGGGGGCAGCCGGGATCCATGTGAGCCAGTTGTTTCGCTGGCGGCAGTAGCTTTGCGGACCGGCGCGCGAGATGCCGGCGTTTGCGCCGGTGGCGGTTGTGCCGGATGCGGCGTCGTCGACTATGATCGAGATCGAGTTTGCGAGCGGGGCCCGCATGCGGATCGCAGGCGGGGCCGATCCTGCAACAGTCTCGGCGATCATCAAGACGCTGGCCAAGGACGTAGGACGGCGATGATTCCGGTCCCAAGCGGCGTGCAGGTCTGGCTGGCGACGGGCCACACAGACATGCGCAAGGGTTTTGACGGGCTGGCGCTGCTGGTGCAGGAGACGCTGCGGCGCAATCCGCACAACGGCCATCTGTTCGTGTTCCGCGGGCGGCGCGGTTCACTGATCAAGGTGCTGTGGCACGATGGCCAGGGCGTGGCGGTTATGGTTGGGGTTATCCAGTCGCCGCTGGCGTTGCCACTGGTGCGGCGCTCGGTGCAGCCGCCGCTTACGGTTCATCCTGTTATCAAACGCGGTCTGTTTGGAATGGCCGCGCCTACGTCCAGCAGACCGTTCGCGTTTGCTAAGCTTGGCTAGCTGCTCCGTCAAACTCGCTGGAACGGAGCCTCTCTACGAAGTCCTTGCCTTGGAATTATAATGGCTGGACGGATGCTGATGATGGTCCCGCCGATCGAGTTCGGCAGGACTTTTCTTCGCGAACGCACGCTGGATCGAAACATCGTTGTTCTGGGCGGGCTGTTGCCCGACGCCAATGCGGCGAGTACCGACAAACAAAGACCTTCTTGAACCGCGTCGCAGCCGTAGCCCTACATCGCCCACCAATCATCAGTCACTGGTTCGCATCGACGTTTCATGCAGGCATCGAACCATTTGGCCGGCCGGCTGGCGGCCGGCGCTCTTGATCTTGCCTTAATTGCGAAAGCGGCGCGAAATGGCCGTCCAGCAATGAGCGCGGCGGCCGGGGCTGCCGCCGGCCGCTTCAACCAGCCGATCGACAATGGCTCAACAAACAGGACCAACCATGAACTACAGCGACTTTCAGTTCCTGAAATTCGAGCAGAAGGACAATGGCGTCGTCCTGGTGATCATCAACCGGCCCGAGGTGATGAACGCCACAAACGCACGCTTGCACTGGGAATTGACCAAGGTGTGGGACGTGCTGAACGAGGATCGAAACGTCCGGACAATCGTGGTGACCGGGGCCGGTGACCGAGCTTTTTCGGCGGGCGGAGACCTTGCCTGGATCGCCGAGACCGTCGGAAATTCCGAGATGGTGGCTGGCACCCTGAAGGAGGCGGGCGACATCGTCTTCAACATGCTGGCGTGCGACAAGCCGATCATCTCTGCGATCAACGGCGTCGCCGTCGGAGCGGGCCTGGCGGTGGCGCTGATGGCCGACATCAGCATCATGGCCGAAGAGGCGAGGATCACCGACGGTCACGTGAAGCTCGGCGTGTCTGCGGGCGATCACGCGGTGATCCTGTGGCCGCTGCTGTGCGGAATGGCGAAGGCCAAATACTATCTGATGACGGCGGAGTTCGTCGACGGAAAGGAGGCTGAGCGCATCGGGCTTGTCAGCCTCTGCGTGCCGCGCGCCAAGCTGCTTGAGAAGGCGCTGGCGACCGCCGACAAGCTGGCCACCGGAAGCCAGACCGCGATCCGCTACACCAAGCGCTCGCTGAACAACTGGATGCGTAGCGCGCAACCGGCGTTCGACGCGTCGCTGGCGCTCGAAATGCTTTGCTTCATGGGTGACGACGTCAAGGAGGGCGTGGCGGCGCTCCGCGAAAAGCGCGAACCGCGCTTTCCGTCCGCCTGCCCGAAGTGACTCACGATCTGGCGTGGTCCCGCTTCTCGTGCCTCCTAGGCGGCGCGCTGCTACGTCTGCGCGAAGCTGCGCGCTTGCCCCGCACGATGATCGTGGCTGCGCTCGCATTTAGTGCGGCCGCAAGATCATCGGGAAAGGGTAGCCGCCGGACACCGGGCCGAGCTTTTGCGGCACTTGTACGAATTGTCCGTGCACAGGCCGATGGCCATTGCCGTCCTGCATACTCGGCAGGTCGAGCGTCGAGCTACGGCCGGTCCCAAGCGGCCGGACATACCGGAAGGGCGAGGAGATCTGGAATTGGACGGGAAGTCGACCGAACGCAGGTGCCGGCCAAAGTGTAAGGGGACGGAAGGCGACGAGCCACAGGCATCAAACGAAAGTCAGGAGTCGCCGCGGCCTGCGCCACCATCTCAGCTATGGCGCCTCGCTGATCTGCCTTGCCGCGCGGTCTATCGGGCCGCACGCTCCCATGTCTGCGTATCGCCGGCCGACAGACGATCGACCGGCGCAAAGCCGCTGCCGCGCAAGTGCTGTCCGAGCCGGGCGATGCCCTCCGCGCCGATCACGTCGGGATGAATCTCGACGACCAGCGCCCGCACACCGGCGAGCGGGCAGGCTGCCAGCAACTCTTCCTCCATTCCTTCGGTGTCAATCACGAGAACCGAAGGCTTGAACGTGCCGACCACGTCGGCAACGGATCGCATCGGGGTTGCGACCGTGCGTCCGTCAAACTGCCTGCGGCCGCTGGCGCCGAGCCAGCTGTCGGGCGCGATGCGCAGATCGAGCGTGCCGGCATTGGCCCCGACGGCGGCATTGACCAGTTCGACAGGAAGCGCGTTCAGCGCGAAATTCTCGCGTGCGATTCTGGCAGCCGCAGGATTTGGTTCGAACGCCAGGATGTTCTCTGCACCGACGATTCTTGCGGCCGTCAGCGCGACGAGGCCGACGCAGCTGCCGATCTCCAGCACACGGTCGCCTTTGCGCAGCAGCTGTGACACCGCGCGCCGCTCCGGCATCTCGTAGTCGCCGCGCACCAGCATCTGCGAGACGTGTTTTGGGATGTCCTGCCGGTAGGCGACCAGCCGAAGGCCGTCGATCGTCACATGCCGCGTGCGCACGAGCCGGCGCAGCCGGTAGAGCCAGGCTGGCGTTCGTTGGATAGCGGCGGCGGGCATGCAGATGTCTTGATCAATCGTCGTGCGTAAGTTCGGAAAGTCCAGCACAGCGCATCAGCGCCCCGCCGGTGTCAAGCGGGCCCATGAAATATCTACGGAAAGCGGCACCGGCCGCCGGAACCGGGGCGCGCTTGCGCCGTTGCACGTTCATCGAGCGGCGTGTGATGCAGGAGGAAATGCCATGTCCTTGTTGAAGTGGGCCCTGATTTTCCTGGTGATCTCGCTGGTCGCCGCACTGTTCGGCTTCACCGGAATTTCCGAAGCCACCGCCGATATCGCCCGTGTCCTGTTCTACATCTTCGTCGTCATCTTCCTTGTTCTGCTGATTCTCGGGTTGACGATATTCAGGAACGTGTCGGGATGATCGCGCGGCGGAGCGCTGACGTATCCGCTCTCACATGGAGAAAGAAATGGCGAAGAAGGCCAGCAAACGGAAATATTCGAAGGGCGCCGCGAAGAAAGTGAAGAGCGCCATGAAGAAGCGCAAAACCGGTACGTTGCGCTCGGGTCGCAGCGGCAAGAAGGTCAAGAGCCGCAAGCAGGCCATTGCGATCGGCCTGTCGGAAGCGCGGCGCGCGGGCAAGAAGGTGCCGAAGAAGCGCAAGTCGAAGAAGCGGAAATCCTGACGACAACCGCATCGTGCGTCGCCCGCATGCGGGGACTGCAACACGATCGGACGATGAGAGGGAGAAATCAAATGGACGATGACAAGGATCTGCTCGGGAAAACCACCGGCGCGGTCTCGAGCGCCGCGCGGTCGGTGACGCACGGACTGAAGAGCGCTGGAAAAGCTGTGGTTGAGGCTGTGACGCCGAAGCCGATCGAGGCGGGCGACAGCGTCATCATTCCATCGACCGATCCATCGATGCCGCCGGTCATCATGCCCGTGAAGAAGCCGCGGCGCAAATCGAGCAAGAAAGCAGCGGCCCGGCGGCCTGCCGGACGAAAGCCGGCGCGAGAAAGTCCTTCCCGAAAGGCCGCGAAGAAGCGTCGGCCGTCAAATGCGTCGGCGCCGAAGACGGTCAAGCGTTCGGCAAATCGGACGAGCAAGAAGAAGGCGAAGAGGCAGGCGAGGCGCTAGCTCGGCCCGCGCATGGTCCGGAACGTGATGGAATAGCGAGGCTGTTCCACGTCTGGAATGCTGTGCTCCCAAAGGTGCCGCGCGTCAGACGTCAGCAGATAGAGCGAGCGCGGCTTTGCGTCCAGCGTGAAGCGGATCCATTGCTCGCCTGACTTTCTTCGGAAACGAAAGCGGCAGGCCGAGCCCAGGGAGAGGCCAAACACCTGGTCGAAATGCGGCTTGTCGCGATGCCAGCCAATGCCGACACCGGTCTCGTACTCCGTACACAGG
>WUUC01108438.1_pt1 | contig 10527 bp, 7 predicted proteins | sample 6278441 | NCBI WGS metagenome assembly WUUC01 (sample SAMN13675441, study PRJNA597444) | soil metagenome | isolation source: soil | place: USA: Washington | collected 2017-10 | reverse complement strand
CAACGGCGCATCGCGTTGCAGGTTTAGAGCGCGCTGACCACTTTACTCGACGTTAGCCCAATGCGGTCCAATGTAGCCGAGTCGGAAACATTCCCGGAATGGAGACCACCGCTCAGAGGCCCCCCGCGCGCGGCTATGACGGCTCCGACGCAGGCCAGAGAGCGAGCCGTCATGCCCATTTCACGGGCTCGCCATCGGGAGACGCTGTCCTCAGCTCCTGCTGGCGCTGCGGCGCCAACGATTGGCCAAGTGGCCGCCAGGCGGCACGAGCCCATGCTCCTCCTGGCTCCCCGCACATCCCTTGGGGCACGGCCGCGGGTTTGGTTAGACTGAGGGGGAATGTCCGTCGCAGCACTCGCGCGCACCGCCCTGGTCTATGATTTTGATGGGACGCTGGCTCCCGGCAATATCCAGGAGCACAGTCTGATCCCTCGTCATCTGGGGGTGAGCGTCGAACGGTTCTGGGAGGAAGTCGGGCGAGATAAACGTCACCACGACGCGGACGAAATTCTGATCTACTTGTGGCTGTTGCTCGAGCAAGCTAAGCGCGCTCGCGTGCGCATCACGCGCGAGATCTTGCGGGAGCATGGCGCTCTCACCCCGTTCTTCGCTGGGGTGCAGGGCTGGTTCGAGCGTATCGACGCGCATGCTCGGGGGCGCGGACTCGCGCTCGAACATTACGTGGTCTCCTCCGGCAACCGCGAGATGATCGAGGGCAGCGCGATCTACCGCCACTTCACGCGGGTGTTTGCGTCCAGCTACATGTACGACGAGCACGGTGACGCCTGCTGGCCGGCTGTGGTCGTCAACTACACGACCAAGACCCAACATCTGTTTCGCATCAACAAAGGCGTCGAGAGCAACTGGGACAACTCGCGCGTCAACCGCTGGATCCCCAACGCGGAGCGACCCGTTCCCTTCACCCGCATGATCTACCTCGGGGACGGCGACACGGACATCCCCTCGATGAAAATGGTCCGCCACCAGGGCGGACATTCCGTAGCGGTGTTCGACCCGGAGAAATGGCGACGGCTGGAGGCTCAGTCCAAGGTGTACGACCTGATCTCCGAAGATCGAGCCCATTTCGTGGTGCCCGCGGATTATACCGAGGGTAGTCAGCTCGACATCACGATAAAGGGAGTGCTCGGGCGGATCGCGCGAGAGCTGGGCCTTCGGACTTGAATTCGCCGCGCCGGGCGCTCCTCTTCGTTTCGCTCTGGTCTCTCGCGGCGTGCGCCTCCGTGGAAAAGGGCCGCTTCGGGCTGGACACATTGAGCGTGAAGGGCAATCACGCGCTGAGCAGTGACGCGATCACGACCTGTCTGATCTCGCGAGAACGGCAGAGTTTCGGCATCACCATCGGACTGGCCGAGCCGATCTGCGGGGTGCCGCCGTTTGATTCTTCGCCGATTCGGCTGAACCTCTGGCGCTTTCCCTGGTCGGAGTGGCCCACCTTCAACCGCGCCGTGTTCGATCAGGACATGCAGCGGGTGTTACGCTTCTACCACGCTCGCGGCTACTACGACGCCAGGATCGCGGAGGTGTCGTACCAGCCGGAGCAGGTGGGGCGAGCGGGAGCCGTCGGACAATGTGACCCGGCCGCCTCGGATTGCGAAGTGGACATTCTGATTGTGGTCGATGAGGGCGAGCCCATCCGGACCAGCGAGATCGCCATCACCGGTCTGGATGCGTTGCCCGAGGCCGCCCGCGCCGCCGCGCGGCAAGCCATCGAGCTCGAGCCCGGTAAACCGATAGACGAGGCCCTGCACGACCGCAGCAAGGCCAACCTGGCTCGAAGCTTGCGCGCTGGCGGATGGGCGGGAGCGCGCGTGGACGGACGCGTGGACCTGGACACGTTGGGCCACGTCGCGAGGGTGACGTACAGCGTCGAGCCCGGCCCCGCTTACCTGTTCGGCGCTCTGATACTACAAGGGCATGCATCGCTACCCAGTGACGTGATCGAGAGAGCCGCGCACCTGGACAGCGGCACCCCCTTCGACCCCGCCGTGTTGCGCGAGATCCAGGCCGAAGTGTTCGCGTTGGGAGCCTTCTCGGCGGTGGAAGTGGAGGAACGGCTCGATGTGGCCAGCGGGCGCGCGGACGTGGTCGTCAGCGTGACGCCCTTGCCTCCCGACGCTCTGCGCGTGGGCCTCGGAGTACTGAGTGGTGCGACCCGTCGAAACGAGACAGGTGAGCTGCAGAGCATCCCGCAGTGGGACCTACACCTATTTGCCCGCTACCAGCGCCGCCATCTATTGGGCTCCCTGGGCCAGGTGACCCTGGAGGACCGACCGCGCCTGATCTTCAACGCGGCCTTTCCGGCGCTCCGGAGCAATCTGCCCGCACCGTTGCCCCCGCCGGATGCTGGAGGAGCGGCCCCGCCCTCCGTGGCACGCTCGACCCGAGGGAAAGGACCACGACCGGGTAACGTCGCGAGCCTCGGGCTGAACCAACCGGGCCTGCTGGAAGCGAGGACCAACGCCTTCGCGCGCACGCTCTGGGACTATGGTCCCGATCCGTACCTGGGCTTCTTTCGCTCGGACCTGTTATTACGGCTGGGACTGACGCGCGGGTTTTGGACCCGGCGTGTGCTGGTTACGTTGGCGCTGGAGCAGGACATCTTCACCGTGCTGGAGTCAGCGGCGGAGCGGGATCTGCCCGCCAGCTATCGCTACGCTTACGCGGAGCAAGACCTGCGCCTCGACCTCAGAGACTCTTCGACGCGCGCGCGCTCCGGAGCGTATTTCGCAATCAACGCCACGCAAGCGCCGCGCTGGGCGGGCTCGGATTGGGCGGTTCTGCGGGTCGCCCCCGAAGCGCGCGGCTACCTCCCGTTGCCCCTGGACATGGTCCTGGCCCAACGCTTCGCGCTGGCCAGCCTGTTCGTCAGCGACGCCAGGGCGGATCTCGACCCCGTCTCGCGCGAGCTGGGTCCCACCACCTATCGCTTGCGAGGTGGCGGCGCGAGCAGCAATCGCGGCTTCCTGGCGGGGACCCTGGGTGCGGGCCTGGAGGGGGGCATACGGCGCTGGGAAGCGTCCGTGGAGCTGCGCATCCCGATCGGACAACAGCTCGTCTTGGCCGGCTTTGCCGATGCCGGAGACGTGAATCGAGCCAAGAGCTATCGCTTTGGTCATCTCAATACCAGCCTGGGTTACGGGCTGCGTTACCACACGATCATCGGCGCGATCCGGCTCGACGTCGCGCACCGCGTGCTCGCCTGGCAACGCAGCGATGGCTCACCAGGTATCGAGGCGGGCGCCGGCACCCTGCTCTTCTCCGACGCCCCGGGTGCGGTCCATTTGACCATCGGTGATCCATTTTGAAGCCGAGGCAGGCCCGGAGCGGAGTGCGCGCCGTCCTATACCGTGGCGGTCAGGCGGCGCTGCTGCTCGCCGTCGTCGTTGCCCTGGGCCTGGGCCTCGTGCTCGGCACCGAGCGCGGTCGTTCGCGCTTACTCGCCTGGAGCCTGACGCTCGTCAACACCTCGATTCCGGGGCGGCTTCAGGTGGCTGAGCTCGTTCGGCTCGGTCCTCTCGGTGTCGAGCTTGCCGGGGTGACCCTCGACGACCCCTCAGGTCAGCGCGTGCTCACGCTGGGCAGGATCGAGGCAGCCCTCTCTCCTCTGCAACTGCTGCGGGGGCGTATCGTCATCGGATCCCTGGAAATCGGACCTGGCAGCCTGGACCTGGCGCAGCTAGGCGTTCCGGGCCGCGGCTTGCTCGCCGCACTAGTGGATCCCGACGTGCCGAGCGCTCCGCCCGACACCCAGCCTTCAGCATACGTTCGGGTGGACCATCTGCACCTGCACGGTCTGTCCGTGCGCGCTCCGGTGGTCCAGTCGCTGGGTCAGCTGGAGATCCGCGAGCTCGCGCTCTCCGCGAGCTTGGTGCTCGACCAGGTTCCCCGCGTCGATCTGCAGTCGTTGTCGTGCGAGTTGTTCCGCGGAGAACGCCACGTGGGCAGCGTGGGCTCGCTGCAGGGCCGACTCTCCCCGCCGGGCCAGAGCTCGGAGCTCACTCTTTCAGCCCAGCTGGCGGACATGCGGCTGCGGCTCAATACGCGTGGCGTCCTGCCCCCTGCTCCAGGTTTCGAAGGCAGTCCTATCGAAGCGAGCCTGGGTATCATCGGGCTGCGCGCGGAGCAGCTCTCCAATTGGATCGGTGACGCCAGCCTCGCACAGGCCTGGGACGGTGAGTTGGGTCTGGAGCTGACGGCGTCCGGCAGCCTGCATGATCTGCTCGTCCAGGGGCGGTTGAACAGTCCTGCTGGCGCCGTCGAGCTCCGGTCGCGCGTCAAACAGCTCCGAGAGCTGGAGCTGGAGCTGGGAGCTAGTGAGCTTCGATTGAGCCAGCTGCGTACGGGGTTACCGGACCAGCCGCTGTCTTTACGAATGGAAGCCTTCGCCGACGTTGCCGATCCTCAGAATATTCCGCTACGTCTCCGGCTCCACTCGGCAAAGCTCGGACGCTTCGTCCTGCCGCTACTCGACGCCAGCGCCAGCTGGCATGCCGGTCAGCTCACGGGGCTCCACGCGGAGCTGCGGCGCGGCAAGAGCTCGATCCAGCTCGAGGGCGACCTCGAGCTGGCAGGTTCCGCGGAGCTGGACGTGACCGCGGAGATCCGGGGCCCCGAGCTGGCTGACCTCGCAGGCGCCCTGGGCAGATCCGAGCGCCCCGTCGGTCGTGTGGGAGCAACGCTGCACGTCGCGCGCGGGCTCGGTGGGGAGCTGCGCCTCGTCGGCCAGATCGGACTACGCCAGCTCGAAATGGCCGGCACCACGCTTGCCAGTTCGGAGATCACCCTGGATCTAGCGGGCATCCCCCCTGAGCTGGCCGGCAAGGTCCAGGCTCGGGTTGAAGGCCTCGTGACGGGCGAGACCCAGCTACAACGGGCGGAGTTGCACATCACGGGCGGACCGCGGCGGTACCAGATCCAGGCGGACGCTGATCTCGATCGGCTCCATGCCGCCCTGGATCTGCAGGTCGAGCGCCATGCGGATCGGGCGGAGCTGCGTGGCCGCGCCATCGGGCAATACGCCGGGATGCCGTTCAGGCTTCACCTGGCATCCACCCGGATCGGGTTCTCCGGGGCGTTGGAGACGGACGGCATCGTCCTCGAGGGCGCCGGACAGACGCTGCGTATCGTGGGCTCCGTCAATAGCCGTGACTCGGACCTCCGGGTCACGGGACGAGACCTGGATCTGGAGCGCGTCTCGCGTCTATTGGGAGTCACCCCGGCCTGGGCCGGCGCTGTCGAGCTCTCGGCACAGCTCGCGGGGACACCACAAATCCCCCGTGTGGGGCTGGTGATTTCCGCGCGAAAGCTCAGCCACTCGGGGCAGGCTCCGATCGACGTGTCGCTCGACGGTGTGCTCGACGCGCGGGCGGGTCGGCTGCAGTTGACGGGGCGGCTGGGCTCGCCGTCGTCGGCGCAGCCGCCATGGGTGGACGCAGAGTTGGCGCTGACCTCTGACTTCTCCGGGGGGCCCGGCTGGACGGGCCAACTTCAGAGCGCCGAGAACCGGCTCAACCTCGCGGTTCGGGAGCTAGACCTCGCCGTGCTCGGGCCTTGGTTGGGACAGACCTTGCCCGCCACCGGCAAAATACGGCTGCACGCTCGGTTGGAAGGGGCGCTGAGCCATCCCGTGTTGCACGCCAGCCTCGCGGGCAAAGTCCTGCCCACAGGCACCGAGCGAGTGCTCTCGCTGGAACACACGCTAGATTACGCGGCTGCGCAGCTCAGCACCCAGCTGCGGGTGGATGATGCTCTGGGGCGCTGGCTCGAGCTAGATGGTGAGCTCACTCTGCCGCCCGACGTGACCGCGGATCTGAAGCTCCTCGCGGCGCGCGCCAGCCAGCTCCCCGACGCCGCCAGCTGGCGCATACACTTCGCGGCAGCGCGCCGCGGTCTCGATCAGCTCGCGTTGCCCGGTCTACCGGTGCAGGCTCACCTGGAGCTCGACGCCGCCCTGGATGCGAGTCACGAGCCAGGGGCCGAGCCGCGCGCACAGGCACGCGTCAGGCTGGCACAGACTGCGGCGCCGGCGGCAGTGGCAGGCTGTAGCGGCGCAGGCCTGGAGCTGACGTTGCAGGCAGATCTGGAAAATGGCCGAATGCGCACGGTCCTGCTCGGCACGCACGAGCAGCGGGAGCTGCTGCGTGGCACCAGCGAGGTCGAGCTCGCCCTCGGGGCTGCGTTGCGCGGCGGGGCTCCCGAGCTCTCGGTCCTTTCGAGTCAGCTCTCGGCTCGAAACCTGGACCTGCAGAGCCTCCCCTTTTTATGCCGGCGACTGCGCGGCAAGGTCGACGCCGTCGTGGATCTGGTCGATCCCCTGGGCGAGCAACCGACGCTCCGCGCGACGCTGAGCGCGGCCGGGCTCAGCCTGGGGGCGGAGCCCGCGCTCCAGCTCTTGCTGCGTGGCCACGCCGACCGAGGCACGGCCAGCGTCCAGCTCAGCCTGAAGGCCCCCGATGGGCACGCCAGCATCGACGCTAGCCTGCCCATCGAGTGGTCGGGCGGCCACTTCAAAGTCGAAAGCGCCGCTCCCATTACAGCGCGGGCGCTGCTGCAACGCTTTCCGATCGCCGCCCTCCTCGATCCGAGCGGTGCAGTGTCGCACGCCTCGGGTCGGCTCAGCGGCGACATCAGTCTGAAGGGCCCGCTCGACAAGCCCGAGCCGAGCGGGCATCTCGAGCTGGAGGATGCCGAGCTCACCGCCACGGCCCTCGCTCAGTCGTTGCATGGAGTGAGCGGCCGTTTCGCCTTGGATGCTGGCGTGCTCGCCATCGAACGATTCGAGGCCCACGATCAAGATGGCCGGCTTCAGGTCGACGGTCAGGTCCGACTGTCAGCGGCGCGTCAAATTGACGCCGCGTTGAACGTCGTAGTCAAGGATTTCCCTTTGCGTCAGCAGGGGCAGGTCGTGGCGGTCACCAGCGCCCACGCCCGCATCGGCGCCAAGATCACCGAGACCCGGACGGACCTGTCCCTGGTCCTGATGGACGCTGACACATGGCTGGAGAAGGCCCAGCGCCGCTCCGGCATCCAGCTCGCGCCGCACCCCGATTTCATCGCGCGTGCACGCCGGTCGAACGGGAATGGACCCCAGCCCGCGATGGTTGCCCCCGGGGGCTTGCCAGAGCCTGAGCCTTCCGCGGACCCAGGGGCTCATTTTACGCGGCTATCGCTCGACGCATCAGATCACTTCTGGGTGAAGCGAGACGATTTCGCCATCCAACTCTCCACGCGTCTGATCGCGGAAATCACGGCGGCTCAGACCAAGGTGAAGGGGCGCGTGGACATCAATCGGGGTTATCTGGACCTCATGGGTCGTGTTTTCGACATCCAGCGCGGCAGCCACCTCGAATTCACCGGCTCCAGCGTGCCAGATCCGGCGGTCGCCATCGAGGCGACACACGAGCGGCGTTCCTCCGGAAAATCGATCAAGGTCAAGATCACGGGCCGGGGATCCCGCCCGGAGCTCGCCTTTTTCATAGATGACGCAGAGGTGTCTGCCGGCGACGCTTTGCAGGCGCTGATGGACAACGGGCAGCGCGCCGGAAGTGAAGCATCGGCCAAGAGTGACGCCACGTCCTTTGTCAGTGGCCTGACCGCTGGTCTACTCGCGACATCAGCTCGGCGAGAGCTTGGCGCCGCAGCACCCATTATCATGATCGAGCCCGGCGAGCACGCGGGGGACGGGCGCATCCGTGCCGGGTTCGAGCTGGATGCGCTGGTTCCGGACGTCCTGGCTCGATTCATCACCGGGGTGTACCTGGAAGGCATCGTCAGCAAGGAGGGTGCCAGCGAGCAGCAGAAGTCCACGCGTGCTGGCGTGCTCGTCGAGCTCTACTTTCCACACCAGCTGTTCTCCACCGGTCAATGGGGCCCCGGCACCACCTGGTCCATCGATGGGGGGTGGCAGCTGTAAGCTCGGGAGGGGGGGCGCCGGGGACTTGCTCGACCTCAGCTGGTGGGTGCCGCCGGATCCCCCACCCAACCAAACAACTCCGCGTCGTCCATCTCTGGCCAGGCTTGCCGCGCCAGCGCGTCCCGCGGGATGGGCACCACCAGCACGGGCACAGGGCTCCGGCGCACGACCCGCTCCACACAACTGCCAATCAGCGCGTCAGCCAGGCCGGACCCGCCGTGGCTGGCCATCACGATCAGCTGGTAGTCGCCATTGAACGCCAGGTCGAGGATGATCCGCGATGGATGACCGGCGAGCAGGCGCCCGCGCACGTGCGGCACCCCAAACGCGACTAACTTGCGCAACACCGCGGTGAGACGCGGCTTGGCATGCTCTCGGAGAAAGTCCCCCATCACCGAAGCCCGGCTCTGGTTGGCTTCGTCGAGCTCCAACCAGTCCACGAACGGCGCCCTGCTGGTGCGCGCTGACCGGTCGGAGACCTACTTCGTCAGTTCCCCGAAGCCGGACGGATGAGGCTTGGGTACCGCCGCCTGCACGATCAACGTGAGCTCGTTGCCGTCGATCTTGTAATCGAAATCCATGCCGCCCTCGGCCCGTATCCGCGCCAGGCCTAGCCCGGATACCCCCTCCAGAGGCGCTGTTGCCTCGATCATCCGATCGTAGAGCTCCACCGGATCGGTGGTCGATTTCAGCTCCTTCAGCCGCTTCTCTACCTCGACGAGCCGCTCGGGCGAGGCCCGGTTACGAGTCTTCACACTGAGCGTGTGAACACCTGCGGTCTCCGAGAGCTCGACCTCCAGACTGACCCGAGCTGTCGTGGAGTACTTGGTGATGTTTTCCGCTAGCTCGTGAGCCGCCATGTGGAAACGCGAGCTGATGTCGAGATCTCGCAGCCCGATCTGGCAGAAGTCATTGACCAGCTGGGAGATCGCCGAGACCAGATTTTCACTCGGGAAGAACGAGAGACAGATGAACAGCGCGATCTTCTTGTCGGCCACCGGCGGGTCTCGTGGGTCGCTCATCACGCTCTACTATTCAACGTTACTCGAGTGCATGCTTCGGTCACTGGCCAGGCAGGCCGCCCCTAGCGCTGGTCCCTGGCGGCGTGGCGTTGATCGACGCCCCCTTGACCGCCGTGATGTCACCCCGTCCTTCATCCCATTCGTCCAGAAAAACCACAGCCGGCGCAAGGCGCTTCAACGGCTCCAGGCTGCGCCGCTGCCACGACTGTCTGGGGTTCACCTGTAGGCGGATCTGGTAGGGTCGCCCCGTCGTGTTCACCTTGTAGATCCAAGACACGAACGCCTTGAGGCACGACGAGTTCATAAAGTACAGGTCGCCGAGATCTACGGCAATGGACGTCCGCTGCTCGTCGATCAGCGTTTTGTGCAACAGCTTCAGGAACCGATCCAGCGGCGCAACGGCTTCGGTATCACCGTTTCCACTGAACTTCACGGCAGGCACTGGCCCGCTGTCGAGCGGGATGATCGCAAAGCCATTTGCGCGGATGGCAGGCAGGTTCAACATCGCGACACAGAGCATAGCTCGCAGCCGATACACGTGCCAGCCACGGTTCTCAGCGTGAAACACCGCCCAGAGTGCGACGTAGTATGCATGATACCACTCACGACTCCATCGCGCTGCCGTAGCATCGCCTGTTGGCCCGCGTGAACGCTGAGTGTCAGCGTACCGGATCGCGCCTATCAGGCGACTCAGAGGTCGAACCCATTCAGCAGCCTTGAAGACCGGGTGCGTTTGCGAGCACCGAGAACGTGGACCTCTGCGTGTTCATCCGGTGTGGGCCCGAACAGGAAACCACGGAGCGCGCGATCCGCTGCGTAGACCAGTGCTCACGCGGGCGGCCCGAATGGCGCAATCGGGTCGCGGGTGCTCCATGTAGCGCGTCGGGCACGCTGGCAGTGCCAGGCGATCTCGAGATGTTGGCACGCAACCTCGACAGTCACTCCGGGACAGCCACCCATCACTACAGGGGGCTCTGGGCACGGAGCGCGCTGACGTGCCGCCGCTCTCGGCAGCTCGTGCTCACGAATCCTGCGGCTACGACTCAGACGTCAACACTGGGTCGCGCCGGTCGACACACGCAATCCTTCTTCATGTCCTGGCATCGCCCGTTGGCAGCACCGGAGCCTGTGTGGCCAGGCCTGCGCGGTCGACGCAGCGGCAGCGCCGGCGTCATCAAAACGTACACATCGACCGGCGAGCACGCGCCAAGGCCGGGCTTTGTACGGCCAAAGGCGTCTTGGGCCGGCATCACCGAGCCCGGCATCACGACCACATTGAAGGCTACGACGACTGTCGCAGTCCCAAGCCGGCCAACGGGATGCTCCTTGTGCAGATAGTCTCTTCGTGGCGGGAAGCGCCACCGGCGAAGAGTTTGGCATCACAAGAGTAAGCGACGTTGCTTGCACGAATGCCCACTCCGCCGTCACCACCGTCTATGCCAAACTACTCGCCGCCGTGAAAGCCTGGACCCCCGTACAACACGCCAATGTCCTGTCGGACAATGTCATGTTGCTGGTGATGCGGCGACCCACGGCGTAGCCGCCCACTCGAACGTCCAGGCGCGATGCGTT
>WUUC01069497.1_pt1 | contig 10527 bp, 9 predicted proteins | sample 6278441 | NCBI WGS metagenome assembly WUUC01 (sample SAMN13675441, study PRJNA597444) | soil metagenome | isolation source: soil | place: USA: Washington | collected 2017-10 | reverse complement strand
TGGACTGGATCGACGTCCCCGCGTACGAGTTCATGCTGCACGCGGTGTTCAAGTACGGCAGCATGGCCGATTTCCTGCCCTACCTGAAATGGTTGCGCTATCCGTCCACCATGCTGCTGAACTCCCGAGGCTGTCCCTACGACTGCGCCACCTGTGGTGGGGGCCGCACCGGCTCCGCAACGGTGCTCGGCCGGTCTCGGGCCGGCATGCGATCACCGGAGAAGCTCGTCGCCGACGCGAAACTGATCTCGACGTTCTCCCGTTCCCCGATCTTCATGGTGCACGACCCGCGCATCGGTGGGGTGGACCGCGCACGCCGCTTCTTCGAACTGTACGCCGCTGCCGGGGTGCCCAACGAGCTGGTCACCGAGGTGTTCTACCCAGCAGGACGCGACTTCTTCAGCATGGTGCGCCGCGCCACCAAGGCATGGAGCCTGGAGATCACCATCGAGTCCCACGACCCGGAGGTGCGCAGGGGCAACGGCAAGTTCCCCGGTGACAACGAGTCCGTGGAGCAGACCATCGCGGCCGCGCTGGCCGAGGGCTGCGGAAAACTCGACCTGTTCTTCATGGTCGGCCTGTCGGGGCAGACACCCGAGTCCGCCATGGCGACGGTGGACTACTGCCGCCACCTCGTCGACCGGTTCGACGCGGACCCTCGGTTGCAGTTCTACGTCGCACCGCTCGGCCCGTTCCTCGACCCCGGCAGCCGTGCCTACGAAAACGCCACCGAGCTGGGCTTCCGCCGCCGGTTCACCACCCTGGCCGAGCACCGCGCCGCACTGCTGGGGCCCACCTGGCAGGAGATGCTGTCCTACGAGACCGACTGGCTGAGCCGCGAACAGATCGTCGACACCACCTACCGGGTCGGGGCGGGGCTCAACGACCTCAAGCGGGAGGCGGGGCTCATCGACGACACCACCCACGCCACCGTCGATGCCCACCTGAACGCCTCGGTGCGCATCCTGGCCGAGGTCCAGGCACTGAGCACCGTGCCGGAACCCGAACGGCAACAGCGGCTGGCCGTGGTCGCCAAGGCACTTGGCGCCGCCAACAGCGCCAACCTGGTCGGTGAGGACGAGCTGAAGTGGAAGACCGCCACCGGCATCCGGGTCAGCCGGCTGCTGCTACGGCTCCTCGCCGGTGCGCTCATCCGGGAAACAGGTCGCGGCCTCGCCCGGTACCGCGGCCGCTACGACACCCACATCGCCTCGCCCCGATGCCTCCCGCCGCTCCGGACTGCGAGCCGCAGGCGACACGATGCGGGTGTGGTGACCGGGAGCGGGTGACTCGGACGACGGCGCGGTGCACATGTGGCGCCGCCGCCATCATCGCCCGGGCACGGCAGAACGGCGTGAGCGCACCGGCCTGACGGCATCGCGCCGCGGTGTCAGCACGCGATGACGTTGAAGGTCCAGCCGTCGGCTCGGAGGCTGGCGGTGAAGGTGACGTCGGCGATCGTGCCGGCGCCGGGGCGGCCGTTCCACACGATCGTCGGCGGTTCGGTGACGATGTGGCCGCCTCGGGTGCCGCAACCGCTGTTGATCAGGTTGACGTACTGGACGTACAACCGCACTTCCCCTGCCTGCCGGGAGGTGGCGGGCAGGACGGGCACCGCCGGTGTCGCGGCGGCCCGTGCGCGGGCCGCCGCGAGGTCGTCGGCGAAGCGGACCGCACCCGCGTGGCCGTTGCCGAGCTCATCGAGGAGGTCCTGGTTGGTCGGGTAGGCGACGGGATCGATGGTGGTCGCGACGGCGAAGGTGGCCATCGCGGACCGTCGCGAGGCCAGGTCGCTGTAGACGAGGACGACCGACCGGAGGAGGCCGCGTGGCAGGCCGGCGGGGATCGCGTTCGCGACCGGCGTCAGGTCGGCGGCGCGCACCGTCCTCGCGACGTCGGCGCTGATCGTCTGCCAGGGCGGCCCGGACCCGTTGATGGTGGCCGCCGCCGTGCGGAGCTGCCGGTCCAGCGTGGCCGCGGCCGTGAAGAAGGGCTGGAGTGCCGTCGTCGCGCTCGGCCGGGCCGGTGCCGCCGTGGTTGTCACCGTGGTCGGTGCCGTGGTTGTCGTCGTGCCCGGCGCGGTGGTCGTCGCGCCGGCCGCCTGCGGTGTGGTGGTCGACGTCGCGACCATCGTGGCCGCGGGCGGCGCACCCGCGTCCTGGCCGCGGTTCGCGACCAGGACGACCGTGGTGACGACGCCGCTCACGGCGACCACGACCGCGCCGACCGCCGCCCACCGCCGCCACCGGTGAACGGGGTGCGCGGGTGGGCCGGATTTGGTGCTGGAGAAGGGATCTCGCTCGCTCATGCCTCCAGCATGTTGCGGCGCGACGACGGCGACCGCCGTCTCAGGTCCTCCTCGGGTCAGGACCTTCGCCCATGTCCGTCGTGGCCCTTCGCCCGACGTTCTGCCTCGGCAGTTCGGTGGCCGACGGGGTTGCGTCCACTCCGCCCCGTCGGAGTGGACGCGGCGTCGACGGTCAGCGACGGACCTTGATGGTGGAGCTGCGGGACTCGCTGCCGCAGGTGGCGAACCCCTCCAGGCAGCCGTTGATGCGCCCGGTCGCGAACGCCTGGCCTTTGCCGAACGCCTTGTTCCCGTCGGCGGTGACGATGACGACGGTGCGCTGGTGCGCGCCGTTGCACGTGATCTGCGTGTCACCGTAGCCGCTCGCGATTGCCTGTCCGTTCACACGCTGGGTCACACTCACCGACACAGCGGTGGGCATCGCGTTGCAGGTGTACTCCACTGTGACGTCGAGTGCGGCGCCACCGGCGAGGAGTCGGGCTGGCGACTCCACGGTGATGTCGAGGAACAGTCCGCCCGAGTAGTAGGCGACCGCCGGGGACGCCGGGATCAGCATCGCGCACGCCAACCCAGCGGTGACGATGAGGGAAGCCGCGGCTACCTTCACCTTTCTGAATCTGCTCATGAGTTCTTCCTTTCCATTTCCGTGTCGGATGATCCGGTGGTGGCCGGTGGTGTGCCGGCGAGTGGTTCCGGTGCGGCGAGGCCGATCAGCGCGGCGGCGAACAGGGGAACCACGGGGATGTGCCACACGAAGTCGAAGCCGGCGTGGACGACGAGTGCCGCCGTGCCCGCGAGCACGCCGACGCCGAGCGGGCCTGCGGACGGCCGGGTCCGGTGGACGCCGCGTACGACGACGAACAGGAACGCGGCCAGCAGCACGCCGCCGACCGCCCCGAGTTCGGCGAGGACCTGCGCGTACTCGTTGTGCGCGTACCGGAAGACGTGCGTGCCGTCCTGCGTGCCGGTGAGCACGAGCCTGTCCAGTCCTGGGCCGGCGCCGGTCAACGGATGCGCCGCGAACAGCCGCCATGCCGTGTCGATGGCTGCCCACCGGTCGGGGGAGTCGAACGTGAGCCGGGACTCCAGCCCGCCGGCGCGTGGCGAGAGGAACGCGGCGGCGACCGCGCCGCCCGGCACGAGCAGGAGGAGCCAGGAGGTGGCCGAACGGCTACCGATGCCAAGGCCGACAACGGCTCCCGCGACAGCCAGCCCGATCGTGACCGGCGTCGGCGCGCCGGCCGTGACCGAGGGAAGCAGGCCGGCCAGCGCGACCGCTGTCCCGGCCAACGGTGCCAGGACAGCACGAGCGACCGGCCGCCACCCGATACCCACGACAAGAACGACCATGCCGATGCCGAAACCGAGCAGGCCGGCTCGGCTCAGTGTCGCGACCAGTCCGGTGGTCAGCGCGGTGGCAGCGAATCCGAGCCACCGGGACCCGGGGTCGCGGGTGCGGAGAGCGAGGCAGACCAGGCCGACGACGGCCAGCAGAGCCGCCGTCGCGTTGGGGTAGGTCAGCGTCGAGGACGCGCGCCACAGACCGGGACTCTCGAACCCCCATGGCCGGTGGTGGCCGACGACACCGACCCAACCCAGCGTGGCGAGCAGACAGCAGATCATGATCAGCCCGCTCAGCAGGTCGGTACGCGCGCCGCTCCGCAGCTGACGACACGTACCCGCCAACAGCAGCGCACCGCCGATGAGCAGTGCGTACCGAATGCCGCCCGCCGACTGCCCTGTCAGCACACCGTCAACCACCGCCCAGCCGGCGAGGCCGGCCGCGGCGAGTGTGACCGGCAGGTCCTCCCGAGTGAACGTCGGTGCGCGCGGAAGAAGCAGCACACCCCCGAACAGGACCAGTGCGACGACGAGTTGCGCCCACCCGTAGAAGGCGCCCTGCAGATATCCCGCCAACGCCAACCCGGCGAGGATGACGACGACACTCGGCTCGACCGCCAGCACGCGCCGGATCGCGGGTGGAATTACCGGTTTGCTCATGAGCGCGCCCCCAGCCTGGGTGCTCGTCGCAGCGGGGAATAATTACTGTCGCGTGTCGGTCAGCAGGACCAGGATCGAAGTATAATTTCCATATCACGACAGTCAATGGCTGTGTCATTCAAGCCGGGCATGAACATGTGGCAGATAAGCAGATTCGCGCTCGCCGGCGGTCGGTGACGGGACTTTGTGCTCTTGCTGGCCGGATTTTTCTGTGATTGACGATTATTTCGGCCAGATGTCCGGCGGAAATCGCGGACGGAACAGCCCCGTTTCGTCGTGGACGCCTTCAGCGGTATTCGTATCTCGCTGTGCGCCGGTGTTTCGAGCACCCGCCCTGACACGGCCAGGGTGGCGTGTCGATCAGCCGCGGCCGGGTGGTTGCTGATCGGCACGGTCGCCCGTAGCGCGTCGACGGTGGCGTCAGCCGGTGGGCGGGCGGCGCGTGGCCGGGCTGAGGGCGGCGATGAGGTCGGCGACGCGGTGGTGGGCTTCGAGTGGGTGGCGCAGATGGCCGTCGGGGTTGACGCGGTAGTGGTTGCGGCGGCCGACCTTGGTGCGCTCGACGTAGCCGCCCTGGATGAGGTCGGTGAGGATGAGCTGTACCGCGCGGCTGGTGATACCGACCTGCTCGGCGAGCACGGGCAGGGTCTGGTGCGAGTCGGCGGCCAGGCACAGCAGGACGTGGCCGTGGTTGCTCAGGAACGTCCACGCGCCGCCAGCCGGCCGCCGTACCGGTCCGGTGGTGGCGGGCTCGTCGGGTGACGGCTCGGCAGGTCGCATGCCGGAGACCCTAGGGCACTCCCGCCTGCGGCCCAGGTGGTGAACCCGGGGTTTCGCCGGTCGCTTGACAGGCGAAGTGTGGTTCGTCATTCTGGAGGTGCGGAGGGGAGTACCCGTCTCGCCCGAGATCGTCACTACGGCAGCCCCCGGTGGCTGCCCGGTCCCGGCGCCACCTCGTGGGGTGGTTGGGGAGACCTCCGGTTCGTGTCCGGACCGGAGGTGTTGTTCATGATTGTCCCCCTGTGGGCGTGGGCCGCGGTGCTCGGCGTGATCCTGGCGATGCTCGCCGTCGACCTGTTCGCCCACCGCCGGGCGCACGTCGTCGGCGTGGGGGAGGCGGCCGTCTGGTCGGGTGTGTGGGTCGCGCTCGGGCTCGGGTTCGGCGCGGTGGTGTGGTGGGTGTGGGGCGGCGAGCTCGCCGCCCAGTACTTCGCCGGGTACGTGATCGAGAAGTCGTTGGCCGTGGACAACGTGTTCGTCTTCGCGATCATCTTCGGCTACTTCGCAGTGCCGAGGGAGTATCAGCACCGGGTGTTGTTCTACGGGGTGCTCGGTGCCCTGGTGTTCCGGGCGGTGTTCATCGCCGCCGGTTCGGTGCTGATCGCGAGCTTCGCCTGGATCCTCTACGTGTTCGGTGCGTTCCTGGTCGCCACCGGGATCCGGATGGCCCGGCACCGCAACGAGACCATCGACCCGGAACGCAGCGTGGTGCTGCGGTTGTTCCGGCGCCTGATCCCGGTCACCGAGAACTATCACGGGCAGCGGTTCCTCGTGAAGCAGGCCGGGCGCTGGGTCGCGACCCCGCTGCTGGCGGTGCTGGTTCTGGTCGAGGTCACCGACATCGTGTTCGCAGTGGACTCCATTCCGGCGATCTTCGCGGTCACCCGGGAGCCGTTCCTGGTGTTCACCTCCAACGCCTTCGCCATCCTCGGCCTGCGCGCCATGTACTTCCTGCTCGCCGACCTGGTGCACCGTTTCGTCTACCTCAAGCTCGGTCTCGCACTGGTGCTGGTGTGGGTCGGCGTGAAGATGCTGCTGCTGGATCTGTACAAGATCCCGACCGGCCTGTCGCTCGCCGTGGTGGCCGTTCTGCTCACCGGCACGGTGGTGGCCAGCTGGCTCCGCACCCGCACCACGACTCCCGCGGCCAGGTGAACCGGTGCGGGACATCGACGAAAGTCCTTGCCGGCACGGCCTTTCGGCCGGTTCGGCGGCGGCGGGACGTGCACACCATGGCGGCATGACACACGACGACGACCGCGTCCTCCGCCTTCGGCGGGAGACGTACCGCGGGCTGCTGCCCGGCGCGCCGGGCAGCGAGGGGGATGCGCTCGACTCGACCAGGACGGTGTGACGTCATGCGGACGAACGAGGACTTCGAGTCGCCGGAACCGATCCTGACCGTGCGCGGCGACTTCGGTGACGGGCTGTCGGACATGGTGGCGAACAAGGTCACGGCGATCGCCAGGTACGCGCACGCGCCGGTGTTGGCGATCCGCGTCGGACTGGACCGGCTGGCCGATCCGGCGGTCACCCGCCCCGTGGCCGCGCGCGTGACCGTCGACCTCCCTGGCAGGAAGGTGCACTCGTCCGCGATCGCATCGACCGCCCGCGACGCCATGGACCTCGCGGTCGGCCGCGTGACCGACCAGCTGGACGACCGGCCGGCCACTCGGCGTCGCCGTCGCGCGGCGCGGCGGCGCGAGTGACACCTGCCCGGTCGTGGAGGCCGGCGGATGAGAGCAGTGTCGAAAGACCCACCCGGCCGGGACGTGTCGCCCTGTGCCCGCCGCTGGCCGGTCGGTTCGCTGGAACTGTGGCAGCCGCCGGAGGAGAGCGCGAGGAGTTGGCGCGGATCGTGCGGCTGCCGGATGGCACGGTCGCCGCCGAGTCACGGCGACCGGGCGGACGGGCGGCACGGCAGCCCCTCCCTCGCTGTGCCGCCCGGACGCTGTACACCAACCAGAAGACAGGCATGCTCGTCACCGACGCCTGGAAAGGACTCACCGACCTGATCGCCGACAGCCGCGCACTCGGTCCGACTCACCTCATTCGGTGATGGTGCTCGCGGCGATGACCACGGTGTAGCGCAGGCGAACTGAGGACGGGCCGGTCGGCGCGGGGCGTTCCGGTCATACCTTGTAACCGATTTCGCGCAGTAGCGCCCGTCGCTCGTCCTGGTCCTCGGCCGTCTCGACGCCCAACGGCGGCGCGCCGTCCACGACTCCGACGATGCCACGGCCCAGCCGGGTGCTCACGACCACGAGCTCGACGGGGTTGGCGGTCGCGCAGAAGATCGTGCACACCTCCGGCACCTGCTTGATCGCGTTCAACACGTTGACCGGGTAGCCGTCGCGGAGGAAGACGATGAACGTGTGCCCGGCGCCGATCGCCTGCGCGTTCTTGACGGCGAGCGCGGTGAGGTCCCTGTCGTTGCCGGAGTGGCGGATGAGCCGGGCACCCGACGCCTCGCAGAAGGCCAACCCGAAGCGCAGGTGGGGACTCGCGCCGGCCAACGCCTCGTGGAGGTCCTCGACGGACTTGATGAAGTGCGTCTGCCCGACGATGACGTTGAGGTCATCGGGTTTGTCGACCCGGACCAGGAGAATGGCCATACCCCGGAGTGTCGTCCGCGCACCGCGCACGATCAGTGCCGAAGGTCGGTGACCGCCGGGCAGATGGTCCTCCGTACCCACGGGGTGCGAGCTACGGGCCGTGTCTTTCGAACAGGACGTGCTGGTGCTCGCCGGGTGGGCGGTCGAGCAGCGGCGCCGGGCGGTTCGCGACGTGGCGGTCGAAGAACGCCACCACGTAGGTGTTGATGAGGCGATGGGCTTCTTCGCCGTCGACCGGTCCGGAGAGGCCTGACGTGCGCAGGAGGGGAGACAGAAGTTGGGTGTCACCGAAGTCGGCGTGGTAGAGCCCCGGGATGCGGACGATGTAGCCGCGGGCGGGAAGGCGGTCGTACACCGCCCGCATCGTGTCCATGGTCCGGTCGATGTCGGTTTGTCGCCAGCCTTCGCGCCGCATGGTGGCGGCGTCGCGGGTGAGCCACATCGTCGGCTGGGTCAGCCCGGCGTCGACCACCTGGTCCGGCATCCAGGAGTCCATGCTCAGGCATGCCAGGAACCGGGTGTCCCGCAGGCAGCCCATGCCGGTGATCTCCCCGCCGAGCGAGAGACCGAAGAGGCCGGCGTGCTCGACATCGACGCGGCCGGTGAGCACCCCTTTCGGGTCGGCACGGTCGACCGCGGCCATCCGGTCGAGGGTGAAGCCGGTGTCGCCCGCGATGAACGGGACGATCCGGTCGGCGAAGTCGCGCTCCAGCATACGGGGGTCGAAGTTCGCGACGCGCCCGTCCGGGAACACCACCGCGGCGCTGGAGTACGGGTGGTCGATGCCCGCGACGACGTAGCCGTGTGAGACCAGCTCCTCGACGCCGAGCGTGTTGTACTGGCGGAAGCCGCTCAACCCGGTCGCGAGCACCAGTAGTGGAAAACGGCGTACCCCATCGACGACGGGGGCGGAGGGGATCGCGTTGGTACGCACGTACTTCAGGTGGCTGAACGCGAAACCCGGCAGCCCGCCGCGGCGCGCGAGCGCGCCCAACGCGTCCGCATCCGGCACGTAGGCGGCCTTCTGCGCGTCGTCATCGTGTTCGGCCGGGTACCAGACCTGCACCACCACCTCGCGCCGGTCGTCGGGATCGGCGGTGAACACCTCGGGGCGGGCGGAGTCCTCCCAGTGGTAGGTCACGGTGCCGACGCCGTACGGGCCGGTCGGCGCCGGGAAGGTGAAGACGGGCACCAGGACCGGCACGGCGAGGGACACTGCGAGCCCGAGTAGTCCGGTCGTGACGCCGAGTCCGGTGCCGAGCCTGCGCAGCCACCGCCGCCGCACGGTCCGTTCACCGCGAACCAGCCAGCCGAGCCAGGCCAGGACGAGTGCCCCGCCGAACACGTACGCCGGAACCAGCTGCCAGCGAGGGCCTTCCACGAACGCCTGTGCCACGGTTACCGGCGCGACCAGTGCGCTCGGCACATGTCGCAGCCACCGTGCCCTGCCCTGCGGTCGGGCCAACGCCGAGGCGAACGCGAGCAGCTCGACGGTCAGCAGCAGCACTTCCAGCGGTCTCACGCAACGCTCCGATCTGGGACGGGGTGTGTGGGCCGCTGACCGAGCGCGGCGAACACCTCACGCATCCGACTCGACGACGTGTCGTAGCCGCCCGCCGTACGACTCCCAGCGCTCCTGAGCGAATGTCATGCCGTTGGTCGCCGCGTGCGCCGCGATGTGTTCGGCGCTCAGCAGTATTTCGGAGTTGTCGACGTTGTCCGGCCCCGCGGCGACCGTCATGGTGTGCCACGCCGTCGCTGGCTCGGTCGCCGGTGGTTTCCATGACCGACTCCAATGCTCCACTGCCAGTGGAACCGCCTCGGGCCGAGTGGTCACAGTGCACAAGGTCCCTGATACGGCGGTAGTCGGCCTCTGTCCGCCGGACGGGTCGCCGACCACGATCGAGTCAGCGCCGCGGAACACCGCGGCATCCGGCCGCGACGGGAGGTGCCGCATGGTCACGTCGCAGTGGCGGGACACGTCGCCAGGGGCGCACGCGGCCGGGCGTATCGTCGCCGCCGTGCGCACCCGGCTGTACCGGCACGGCCGGCTCGCCATGGAGAACTTTCCGGTGTCGGAGATCTCCGAGCACCTCGGTGCTGAGGACTGCCTCGTCTGGCTGGACCTCCGCGACCCGACACCCGAGGACTTCGAGCTCGTCGGGCAGGAGTTCGGGCTGCACGAGCTGGCTGTCGAGGACGCGTTGACACGCGACCAGCGGCCCAAGGTCGACCGGTACGCCACGCACCTCTTCCTCAGCGCCTACGGCGTCGTCCTGGAGCCGGGGGCCACGAGACTGGACACCAGCGAGATCGGCGTGTTCGTGACGCGGAACGCGGTGATCACCGTCCGCACGGGTGACGCCGTCGACATCGAGGAGGTGGTCGCGCGCTGGGACTCGTCGCCCGACCTCGTCGCCCATGGTGTCGGGTTCCTGCTGTACGCGCTGCTCGACCACGTCGTCGACGGTCATTTCGCCGCGGTGCAGCGGCTCGACGACGGCATCGAGGAACTCGAGGACGCGCTCTTCGCCGATGACCGGCGACGGCTGGACACGGTGCAGCGTCGGTCGTTCGAACTCCGCAAGAACCTCGTTCTGTTGCGTCGCGTGGTGCTGCCCATGCGGGAGGTCGTCAACGCGCTGATGCGCCGGGACCTGGACGTGGTCGCCGAGCCGATGCTGCCGTACTACCTGGATGTCTACGACCACGTGCTCCGCGTCACCGAATGGACCGAGTCGTTACGGGACCTCGTCACGACGGTGCTGGAGACGAACCTGACCATCCAGGGCAACCGGTTGAACCTGATCATGAAGAAGGTGA
>WUUC01162444.1_pt1 | contig 10528 bp, 5 predicted proteins | sample 6278441 | NCBI WGS metagenome assembly WUUC01 (sample SAMN13675441, study PRJNA597444) | soil metagenome | isolation source: soil | place: USA: Washington | collected 2017-10 | reverse complement strand
GCGTGGCCGTGACCGTGATGACGAACTTCGGCTTCCACCAGGCCATGGAGGCACGCGGCATCGAGGTCGCCACGACGCCGGTCGGCGACCGCTACGTGCTCGAGGCGCTGCGCGAGCGCTCCTGGCGCCTCGGCGGCGAGCAGTCCGGCCACATCATCGACATGGCCTTCGCGCCGTCCGGGGACGGCATCGCCGCGGCACTGCTGGCGATGGAGGGGCTCGAGGGCGGCGACCTCCACGAGCGCCACGCGATGAAGAAGCTCCCGCAGACGCTGGTCAACGTGCGCGTGCGCGACAAGGCGCTCGCGGAGGCCGACGCGGTCAGCGCGGCGGTCGCCACCGAGGCGGCGGCGCTCGAGGGCCGCGGCCGGGTGCTGCTGCGCCCGAGCGGCACCGAGCCGGTCGTGCGCGTCATGGTCGAGGCCCCGAGCGCGGACGAGGCGGAGTCGGTCTGCCGGCGCCTCGTGGCCGTGCTCGAATCGGCCACCTAGAGAGAACAACTGGACTTTCGGATGGCGGGGTGCGGCACTGCCTCCCTCATGCTTCCGGCATGAGCCGGCTGTCGCGGGTCACGCGCACCTTCTTGCTTGCTGTCGTCACGGCCGCGATGGCGCTGCCTGCGACGGCCACGGCCGCCGAGTGGCCTCTGCATGGCTACTGGCCGCTGCTCGAGGGCCGCGGCCAGACGGTCTATGACATCTCGGGGCGCCGCAACCACGGCACGCTCGGCCGTCTCGACGCCGCCGACCGGCGCGACCCGCTGTGGATCCGCGGGCTGCTCGGCATCGGCAGTGCGCTCCGGCTCGACGGCAACGACTACGTCGCGGTGCCCGACACCGCCGACATGCGCCCCCAGAAGGTCACGCTCGAGGCCTGGGTCCGCGCCCCGCAGTCGCCGGGCCAGTTCAAGTACGTCGCCGCGAAGGGCGGCGACCGCTGCGAGGCGGCGTCGTTCGGGCTCTACACGTCGATCAACGGCGGCCTGGCCTTCTACGTCTACGACGGCAAGCGCTGGTACCGGTCGGCCCAGGTCAGCACGGCGATCTGGGACGGCAGGTGGCACCACGTGGCCGGCACCTACGACGGCGGCATGGTCCGGCTCTACGTCGACGGCAACGAGATCGGGATCGGCCGCGCGTTCACCGGCGCCATCACCTACGCGCTGCCGCACGGCGAGCTCCACATCGGGGCCTACCGGGGCGCCTGCAACCTGACCTTCCAGGGCGACGTCGACGAGATCCGCCTGTGGTCGGCAGCACTGCCCGTCAGCGCGATCTGGAGCCGGATCAACTCCATGCTCGACCGTGAGCCCGCCGCTCCGCTTCCCGAGGACGCACGCGAGTGGTTCGACGGCGGCTAGGCCACCCGCGAAAGCCGGAGACCGACGAGGAAGTCCGCGTCGTCGCCGCCCGTTGGTGCTGCGATGAGCCGGACGCGCGTATTCGTGGCCGTGAGCCTTGTGTGCCTGCTGACGGCGGCGGCCGCGATCGTCTCCGCCGTGCGTGGCGCGGGGCCGGGCGAGGCCTCCGCTGGAGTGGGCACGGCGCTCTCCTCGGCCCGCGAGTCGGACAAGCAGGTGATGGTCTACCGCAGCCTGGCCACGGGGAGCCGCGACCAGATGATCATCGCCCCGGTCGCCGGCGGGACCGCGTCGAGCGTCTCCGGGCTGCGCTGCGAGCGCGTGTACTTCGGCGCCGGGAGCGGCCTCTGCGTGGCTCGGGGGAGCGGCTTCGCCGCCGGCTACAAGGCGCGGATCTTCGGCTCCGACCTGCGTGTGCGGCACGAGCTCGAGCTGGCCGGGATCCCGAGCCGCGCCCGGGTCTCGCGCGACGGGCGCCTCGGCTCGGTGACGATGTTCGTCACGGGCCACGCCTACGCCGCGGCGGGCAGCTTCTCGACCGAGACCACGCTGATCGACCTGCAGAGCGGCGAGAAGCTCGCCGGCCTCGAGGACTTCACCGTCTCACGGCGCGGGCGGGTGGTCTCGGCGGAGGACGTCAACTTCTGGGGCGTGACCTTCGCGGACGACGGCGACCGCTTCTACGCGACGCTGGCGACCGGCGGGCGGACCTACCTGGTGCAGGGCTCGATCCGCCAGCGCACGATGCGCACGCTCAAGGAGAACGTCGAGTGCCCGTCGCTGTCGCCCGACGGCACCCGGATCGCGTACAAGAAGCGGGTCGGCACGGGCGACGTGCCCTGGCGCCTGACGGTGCTCGACCTGGGCACGATGCAGGAGACGCCGCTCGGCGAGCGGCAGGGGATCGACGACCAGGCCGAGTGGCTGGACGACGAGCACGTCACCTACGGGATGGACGGCGAGGTCCGTGTGGTGGCCGCAGACGGCAGCGGAGCCCCGAGGCGGCTGCGCGCCTCGGCGGACTCGCCCGCCGTCGTCCGCTGGTGACAAAGATCCCCCAGAAGCACGCCATGGCTGCGTGCGTTGGTCCGTCATGAGCATCAGTTTGCGTGATTCCCGCGTCCTGATCACGGGCGGCGCCGGGGCGATCGGGTCGAACCTCTGCGACCTGGTCGTCGAGGCCGGCGCGCGCGACATCGTGGTCCTCGACAACTTCGTGCGCGGGCGGCGCGACAACCTCGCCTGGGCCGAGGCCAACGGCCCCGTGCAGGTCGTCGAAGGCGACATCTGCGACCGCGAGCTCGTCGACCAGCTGACCGAGGGCATCGACGTGGTCTTCCACCAGGCGGCGATCCGGATCACGCAGTGCGCCGAGGAGCCTCGCCTGGCCAAGGACGTGATGATCGACGGCACGTACAACGTGCTCGAGTCCGCCGTCCGCCACGAGGTCGGCAAGGTCGTCGCGGCGTCATCGGCTTCGGTCTACGGGCTGGCCGAGACGTTCCCGACCACCGAGTCGCACCACCCGTACGCCAACGACACGCTGTACGGCGCGGCGAAGGTCTTCAACGAGGGGCTGCTGCGCAGCTTCCACGCCATGTACGGGCTCGACTACGTCGCCCTGCGCTACTTCAACGTCTACGGGCCGCGAATGGACATCCACGGCGTGTACACCGAGGTGCTCGTGCGCTGGATGGAGCGGATCCTGGCCGGGACGCCGCCGCTGATCCTCGGCGACGGGTCGCAGACGATGGACTTCGTCTACATCCCCGACGTCGCGAAGGCGAACGTGCTGGCCGCCGAGGCGGACGTGACCGACGCGGTCTTCAACGTCGCGAGCGGGACCGAGACGAGCCTCCGCCAGCTCGCCGAGATGCTGCTCAAGGTCATGGGCTCGGACCTCGACGTGGAGTTCGGCCCCGAGCGCGCGGTCAACAAGGTGTCGCGCCGCCTGGCCGACACGACCGCCGCCCGGCGGGAGCTCGGCTTCGTCGCCGAGACCGACATCGAGGCCGGCCTGCGCGGCCTCGTCGAGTGGTGGCGCGCCGAGCGGGCGCCCAGCCTGGCGGTTGCCTGATGAACCAGATCCCGATCTCCAAGCCCTACCTGACCGGCGACGAGGGCGCCGCGGTGGCGGCAGTCGTGGCGTCGGGTTGGGTGTCGCAGGGCCCGCGCGTGCGCGAGTTCGAGGCCGCCTTCGCCGAGCGCGTCGGCGCCGCCGACGCCGTGGCCACCACGAGCTGCACGACCGCCCTCCAGCTTGCGCTCTACGTGCTCGGCGTCGGGCCCGGCGACGAGGTGATCGTGCCCTCGCTGTCCTTCATCGCCACCGCGAACGCGGTCTGGCAGTGCGGCGCCACGCCGGTGTTCGCCGACATCGACCCGCGGACCTACAACCTCGACCCGGCCGCCGCCGAGCGCGCGATCACCCCCCGCACGAAGGCGATCATGCCCGTGCACCAGGTCGGTCTGCCGGCGGACATGGACGCGTTCCTCGAGCTGGGCCGCCGCCACGGCGTCGAGATCGTCGAGGACGCCGCGTGCGCCATCGGCGCCACCTACCGCGGCCGCCCGATCGGCTCCCTGGGGCCGCTCGCCTGCTTCTCGCTGCACCCGCGCAAGGTGATCACCACCGGCGAGGGCGGCATGATCGCCGTCCAGGACCCGAAGCTGGCGGCGCGCCTGCGGTTCCTGCGCCAGCACGCGATGGACGTCTCCGACCTCGCCCGCCACTCGGCCGACGACGTCGTCATCGAGCGCTACCCGGAGCGCGCCTGGAACTTCCGCATGACCGACATGCAGGCAGCGCTGGGCCTGTGCCAGCTCGAGGTGCTCGACGACATCCTCGCCCGCCGGCGCCGGCTCGCCGAGCGCTACACGGCGGCGCTCGACCGGCTCCCGACGCTGCACGCCCCGTACGACCCGCCGGAGAGCGAGCGCACCTGGCAGTCCTACTGCGTGCGGGTCGACCCGGCGTCGCCCGTGGAGCGCACCGAGCTCATGCGCGAGCTGCTCGGGGACGGCATCGCCACGCGCCGCGGCGTGATGGCGATCCATCAGGAGGACTCCTACGTCGCGCAGCGCCCGTACTCGCTGCCGCACACCGACGCCGCGGCGGCCGACGTGCTGATGCTGCCGCTGTACGCGGGCCTGACGGACGCAGAGCAGGACTTCGTCATCGAACGGCTGGTCGCCCACGCGACCCCGCTGGCCGCCGCCGCGTGATGGAGAGGATGAGCATGAGCACAATCGACGACGCCCGACTCGCCGTAGCCCAGCTCGGCGCGAGCCGGGAGCGGACCGGACTCAACGCCGCCTGCCGGGCGCTCGACCTGCTGGTCACGGTCGTCGTGCTGATCGCGCTCCTGCCGCTCATCCTCCTGATCGCCCTGCTCATCAAGGTCGACTCGCCGGGCCCGGTGTTCTTCCGGCAGCAGCGCCTCGGGCGCAGCCGGCGGCCCTTCCAGGTCGCGAAGTTCCGCACCATGCAGCACGGCGCCGACCACGACGTCCACCGGGACTACATGCTCACGCTGATCGCGTCCGGGACGCCGGCGCCGAAGCTCGCCGGCGACGCGCGGGTGACGCGCTTCGGCGGCTTCCTGCGGCGGACGAGCCTCGACGAGCTGCCGCAGCTCTGGAACGTCATCCGCGGCGACATGTCGCTGGTCGGCCCGCGCCCGCCGATCCCGTACGAGGTCGAGCACTACCCGCCGCACTGGTTCACGCGGTTTGCCGTCAAGCCGGGGCTGACGGGGCTCTGGCAGGTCAGCGGGCGCTCCGAAGTGAGCCTCGAGGAGATGATCGAGCTGGACGCCGAGTACGTCGAGCGCCGGTCGCTGTGGCTGAACGTCTGGATCATCCTGCGCACCGTGCCGGCGGTGCTCAGCGCGAGAGGAGCCGGATGACCATTCGCCGCGCCGTCACAATCCTGGGCGCCGTGGCGGCGGCGGCCCTCGCCATCCCCTCGACCGCCGCCGCTCAGGCGGCGAACCCGTGTGCGGAGCCGGTTGCCAACGCGATCGCCTGCGAGAACTCGAAGCCCGGCACGCAGCCAAGCGACTGGGAGATCTTCCGCGCGGGCGACGAGAACATCCAGGGCTTCGCCACCGCGATGAGCGTGAACCGGGGCTCGTCGATCTCGTTCAAGGTCGACACGACCTACAGCAGCTACAAGATCGACGTCTACCGGCTCGGCTACTACGGCGGCGACGGCGCGCGGCTGATCGATGACGACGTCCCGCACGTCGCGTCGCAGAACCAGCCGGCCTGCCTGACCGACTCGACGACCGGCCTGATCGACTGCGGGAACTGGGCCGTCTCGGCCACCTGGAACGTGCCGAGCACCGCCGTCTCAGGCATGTACATCGCGAAGCTCTACAGGTCGGACAACATCGACGCGGCGAGCCACATCACGTTCGTCGTGCGCGACGACGGTGGCGCGTCCGACATCGTGATCCAGACCTCGGACGCGACCTGGCAAGCCTACAACAGCTACGGCGGCAACAGCCTCTACCGGTGCGCCGTCGCTTGCCCGCCGGGCAACCCGCGCACGTACAAGGCGGCTTTCGAGGTCTCCTACAACCGGCCGATGAACTCCGCCGACGACGACGGCGGCCGGTCCTTCATCTGGAACGCGGAGATCCCGATGATCCGCTTCCTCGAGCGCAACGGCTACGACGTCAGCTACATCAGCCAGGTCGACACGGAGAGTCGCCCGCAGCTGCTGCTCAACCACGACGTCTTCATGTCGAGCGGCCACGACGAGTACTGGTCGCCCACGCAGCGGGCCAACATCAAGGCTGCGCGCGACGCCGGTGTGAACCTGGCCATCTTCAGCGGCAACACGGCGTTCTGGAAGACGCGCTTCGCCCCGAGCGCCGACGGGACCAGTACGCCCAACCGCACGCTCATCTCCTACAAGGACACGCACTTCGACGCGCCGGCGGATCCGGTCGAGTGGACGGGCACCTGGCGTGACCGGCGCTTCACGGCGCCGGGCGCCGACTACGAGCCCGAGAACTCGCTGATCGGCCTGTCGTTCCTGGTCAACCTCGACGCCTCGCCGATCACCGTCCCTTCCAAGTTCAAGTCGCTGCGCCTGTGGCGCAACACCGCGGTCGCGAACCTCACGTCCGGCAACTCCGTCACGCTCGCACCGGAGACGCTCGGCTACGAGTGGGACGCCGACGCTGACAACGGCTTCCGCCCGCCGGGCCAGTTCCACCTGTCGTCGACCACCGTCAGCGGAGTCGAGAAGTTCACCGACTACGGCAGCACCGTCGAGATCGGCACCGCGACGCACAACATGGTCATGCACCGTGCGGCGAGCGGCGCGCTCGTGTTCAACTCGGGCACGGTGCAGTGGGCCTGGGGCCTCGACGACAAGAACTTCCGCGACGTCCCCTCCGACACCAACATGCGGCAGGCGACGGTCAACCTGCTCGCGGACATGAACGCCCAGCCCGCGACGCTGCTCGCCGGGCTACAGCCTGCCGCGAAGTCCACGGACACGACGCCGCCGACGGCGACGATCACGTCTCCGTCGAGCGGTGCCACGCTCGCCGACGGCAGGCGCGTCACCGTGTCAGGCACGGCGACCGACAGCGGCGGCGGTGTCGTCGCCGGCGTCGAGGTCTCGACTGACGACGGGGCGTCGTGGCACCTCGCGGACGGCACGGCGAACTGGACCTACAGCTGGGTCGTGCACGGCCACCCGTCGACGCGCGTTCGCGTGCGGGCGGCGGACGACAGCGGCAACCTCCAGGTTCCCGGCGCCGGCAACCTCGTCAACGTCAGCTGCGGCTGCTCCATCTTCGGCGACACGACCCCTGACGTCGTGGACTCGGGCGACCCAACCCCGGCCGAGCTGGGCGTGAAGTTCCGGGCCGACCGATACGGCCAGATCAGCGGGATCCGCTTCTACAAGTCGGCCGCCAACAACGGCACGCACATCGGCAGCCTGTGGAACGCCAACGGCGACAAGCTCGCGCAGGCCACGTTCACGAACGAGACCGCCTCGGGCTGGCAGACCGTGACCTTCGCGAGCCCCGTCACCATCGAGGCCGGCCAGACGTACGTCGCTTCCTACCACGCGCCGAACGGCCGCTACGCCGTCACGCCGGACTACTTCTGGCGTGCGCCGTCGCCGCCGCCGCACGGCCTCGCGATCACCGACAGCGGGCCGCTGCACGCTCTGCGCAACACCGGCTCGACGACCAACGGCGTCTTCCGCTACACGACGTCGCCGACCTTCCCGACGTTCACGTCCAGCGCGGCGAACTACTGGGTCGACGTCGTCTACGACACGGTGCCCGCGCCCGGGCAGGTCACCGGCGTCACGGCTGCGCCCGCCGGGCGGACATCGGCACAGGTGTCCTGGAACGCCCCCTCGAGCGGCGGTCCCGCAGCCAGCTACACGGTCACGCCGCACGTCAGTGGCGTGCCTCAGCCCTCGACGACGATCACCGGCTCCCCGCCGCTGACGACGGCGACCATCCGCAACCTCACCAACGGAACGACGTACCAGTTCAGCGTGCAGGCCGCCAACCCGGCCGGCGCCGGCCCGGCGTCCAGCCTGTCGAACGCGGTCACGCCGCTCGATCCGGTGCCGCCGTCCGCGCCGACCGGCGTGCAGGCGCGGCCCGGTACGACGTCTGCGCTCGTGAACTGGACAGCCCCCGGCAGTGACGGGGACAGCCCCATCACCGGCTACACGATCACGCCCTACGTCGGCAGCACGGCGCAGACCCCCGTGGACGTGCCGGCGGGCACGACCAGCCGGACGGTCACCGGCCTCACGAACGGCACCGCGTACACGTTCCGGGTGCACGCGCGCAACGCCGTCGGCGACGGCCCGCCATCGGCCGCCTCCGCGGCGGCGACGCCACAGCACACGCTGTTCGACTTCGCGACGCCGAGCGTGGTCGATTCACAGGACTCCACCTCGGTCGAGCTCGGCATGAAGTTCCGCGCCGACGTCAGCGGCACCGTGACCGGCGTGCGGTTCTACAAGTCCGCCGCGAACACGGGACTCCACACCGGCAGCCTGTGGGCGGCTGACGGCACGCGCCTCGCACAGGCCACCTTCACGAACGAGACGGACAGCGGTTGGCAGACGGCGACGTTCTCGACGCCGGTGAACATCACGGCCGGGGCGACCTACGTGGTCTCCTACTTCGCGCCGGGCGGCCGCTACTCGTTCACCTCGCAGGGCCTGTTGAACGGCGCCGAGAACTGGCCGCTGCGGGCGCTTGCGAACAGCGTGAGCGCCAACGGCGTGTACGCCTACAGCGGCACGAGCACGTTCCCGACATCGACGTACAACGCGGCCAACTACGCGGTCGACCTGCTGTTCGCCATGCCGGTTCCGGGCAGCGTCACCGGCGTCACCGCGGCAGAGGGCGGCATGACGTCCGCCTACGTCTCGTGGACCGCGCCGAGCACGGGCGGGCCCGTGACCGGGTACCGGATCACGCCGTACCGCGGTACGACGGCACAGCCGCCGACCACGATCACGGGGACGCCGCCGGCGACCGCGAAGAAGATTTCCGGCCTGACGACCGGTCAGTCGTACACGTTCACCGTCCAGGCACTGAACACCAGCGGCGGGGGTCCCGTGTCGCCGCAGTCGAACGCCGTGACTCCATCTCAGCCCGTGGTGCCGGGCGCGCCCACCGGCGTCGTCGCGCGACCGGCCGCGCGGTCCGCGCTCGTCAGCTGGACGGCGCCCGAGGACGACGGCGAGAGCGCGATCAGCGGCTACACGATCATCCCGTATGTGGACGGGGTAGCGGGCGATCCGACGACCGCCGGCGCATCGGCCACGAGCGTGACGGTGAGCGGCCTCACCAACGGGACGAGCTACATGTTCCGCGTTCGCGCCACCAACGCGGTCGGGACCGGGCCCGCCTCGGCCGCCTCCGCCGCGGTGATCCCGCGTCACACGCTGTTCGGCTTCGCCACGCCCGCCGTCGCGGACGCCAACGACGGGGGCTCGGTGGAGCTGGGCATGAAGTTCCGCGCCGCTGACAACGGCTCGGTGACCGGCGTGCGGTTCTACAAGTCGGCCGCCAACACCGGCACGCACACCGGCAGCGTGTGGACCGCGACCGGCACTCGCCTGGCGCACGTGACATTTACCGACGAGACCGCCAGCGGTTGGCAGACGGCGCTGTTCTCCTCGCCGGTGAGCATCACGGCCGGCACGACCTACGTCGTCTCGTACTTCGCGCCGCGCGGCCACTACTCGGTGAACTCGGGCGCCTTCGGCTCGGCGGTCAGCAACCCGCCGCTGACGGCGCTGGCCAACGCGACGAGCGCCAACGGGGTGTACGCCTACACGAGCACCGGCGCGTTCCCCACCGGCTCGTACAACGCGACGAACTACTGGGTGGACGTCCTGTACGCGTCTGAGCCCGCGCCGGGTGTGCCCTCGAGCGTCACCGCCACCGCGGAGCGCGGCGCGGCGACCGTCTCGTGGACGGCGCCGACCAGCGGCGGGGCGCCGACGTCCTACGAGGTGACGCCGTACATCGGCGTCGACGCGCAGGCCTCCAAGACCGTGACCGGGTCCCCGCCGGCCACGACGACGCGGATCTCCGGCCTGACGCCTGGCACCGAGTACACGTTCAAGGTGCGCGCCGGCAACGGCGAGGGCTTCGGGCCGGCTTCTGACGCCTCGGGCCCGGTCACGCCCACCGACTCCACCGCACCCGCGGCGCCGACCGGCGTCGCCGCGGAGGCCGACACGCGCTCGGCGCGCGTCTCCTGGACGGCGCCGGCCGATGACGGCGGCAGCGCGATCACGGGCTACCGCATCACGCCGTACGCCGGCGCGGTCGCGCAGGCGCCCGTCAGCGCGGGCCCGTCGGCGAGCAGCGTCAACGTGACCGGGCTCGCCAACGGCACGAGCTACACGTTCTGGGTCCAGGCCCTCAACGCCGTCGGAGCCGGCGACGAGGCCGTCACCGGCGCCATCGTCCCGAAGAGCTCGATCTTCGACTTCGCGACGCCGAGCGTCATCGACGGCGGCGACGGCAATGCCGTCAACGTCGGCGTGAAGTTCCGCAGCTCGGTCGCCGGCTCGGTCACCGGCTTGCGCTTCTACAAGGCGACGGCCAACACCGGCACCCACGTCGGCAGCCTGTGGTCGGAGACCGGCACGCT
>WUUC01033435.1_pt1 | contig 10528 bp, 1 predicted proteins | sample 6278441 | NCBI WGS metagenome assembly WUUC01 (sample SAMN13675441, study PRJNA597444) | soil metagenome | isolation source: soil | place: USA: Washington | collected 2017-10 | reverse complement strand
CGATCTCGGCACGGGACCGGTTGCCCACAAACGTCAGCGGCCGTGTCCGCCAAAGACCGCGGGCGGAGCGTTCCCGCCGGGTGGACGAAGCAAAGCCACGTGGGCCCCTCGGGCGCCGGTCCCGTCGCTCATTACCCACGGGCCCGCCAGCACAGCGGGATGGACCGGCCGGGCCCGGACGAACCGCCAGGGGGACCCCAGCGGTTTCACCGGACCGTACGGGCTCACTCCCCTGTGATGGCGACCCCGATCGCCCGACGCACCTGGCCGTAGTCCTCGCTGACGCTGTAAGCGAGGAGCCCCTGCATCTTTTCAGCCGCGGTGGGCTCGCCAGGTCGAGTCTGCTCGGAGCTGAGCACCTTCTTGCAGATGTCCAGGTCCCCGCACAAGACCAGGCCCGCACGCGCCGCAGTCATCTCTACCGCGTAGTTCCAGCGCTTCATGTTCGCCTTTGCGCCCTCGTCGATGAAGCGCTTGACGACTGCGCGTAAACCCTCGAGTTGCACGGGTTGAATGTACCGGCCGAGCTCCTGGGCTGTCATACGAATTTGCTGCGCCATGTCGGGCGGCATCGGCGTGTTCGGCGCCGCCAGCATCACGCCGGCAAACAGCATGATGGTCAGCTCGGCTTGAGTCGGAAACAACGTGCGAATGTAGTGCTCCCCTCGATACGAGGCGAGGTGCTTACCGCAGATGAAGGTCAGCTCCTGAGGTTGAAAACCAGTCAGCACCGTCTGGCCAGCAAGCGACGCTGGCGGCATCATCGGCACGGCGACGACGGATCCCGGAATGTCACTGCGCACGTATAGCTCCGGCGCGTGAACCCCCAGGATGTTAGCTGCCCAGAAGAATGTCTTGGCGAACGTGACCGTCGAATTCTTGGGATCCTGCAGCAGGCGCTTATCCAGATCCGGCAGCTGCTTCTTCGCCTTGAGCATCGCGATTTTGGCCTGCAGCGCCGCGGGCGTGATCATCTCGAACATCTTCGAAATGTAGACGTTCTCCTCGCTGTGGATCAGGTGCTTGGCCCAGATCTCGTTGCTCAGTCGCCCCCGCACCTGCGGCATGCCCTTGATACGGTGCTGCTCGTAGAAGGCCCGCTCATCCGCGGTCGCTTGCTGCATGAACGTGAGCGCTCCTGCGGCACACCAGGCCTCGTCGGCGGCGCGCTTCTTTGAGTACAGACGGTACAGCGCTCGATATGGGGAGACTGACAGTGGCTTCTGTTCGAGCAGCACACGCTGCTCGGCGATCGCCTCGTCCAACTGATCTGCCATCTCATGCAACTCGGAGAGGATGACCCGCTCCTGGCTCTCCTCCGGCTTCAGGCTAGATGCCATCTTGAAGGCTTCCAGCGCTGGTTGCACGTTGGAGAGCCGGTCTCGATAAACGAGACCGAGTTGGTGCCAGAGATTGAACTCGAGCTCGGTCTTCCCCTTGCCCGCGACCCGGTGAATCATCTTCCGGTATTGGCGCTCGAGCTGCTTCCAGTTCCGCTCCACGGTCAGGATCTTGTTGATTCGCTCGAAGGCCTCGAGAAAATCCGGAGCCAGATCGAGCGCCTCGTTAAAGAGCTCGACCGCTCGTTCCATATCCTGGATCTTGTCGCGGTACAGCTGCGCCATCGTGTACGAATAGCGCGCCTTACGAGCAGGCTCTTGCTCGATCTCCGAGATGGCGGCCAGGGTGTCCACCATCATGCGCCAGTCGCCGGACTGCTGGTAGAATGCGAGCAGCTTGTGCAACAGCACGTGATCCTGAGGACGGATCTCGCGAGCCTCTTCCAGAGCCTCGATGGCCCTGGCCGGATCCTTCTGCTTGTCACCCCATACGTCAGCGATGCTGACCAACAGCTCGAGCCGCTGATCATCGTCCAAGAGGTGCTCCAGGACCCGCCGCTTGTAGCCCGCAACCAGAGCCCAATCGCCTTCCCGCGCGTAAACTTCGACCATCGCGTCGAGCGTCTTCCGATGATTCGGATCGATGCTCAGCGCCTTCTCGAAGTTGTTGATCGCCTGCTTACTCTGCTCCTGCGCCTGCTTGATACGCCCGAGCCGATAGTAGACCTCGGTGCGCTCCTCGAAGTCGCTCTCGCTGAGCCCGGTCAGCACCTTCTGATAGTTCGTGAGCGCGCTCGGCCAATCCTCCAGGCGGAAGCACACTGACGCCAGACCCCGGACGGTCTCCGGATCCGTGACGTCCAGCTGGTGCGCCGCCTGGTACGCTTTGAGCGCCTCCTGGTAGTTGCCTCGTGCTTCCTGGATCTTGCCGAGCGTGCGGCTGAGTGAATGCTGCTCGCTCTTGTCGCGGGTCTTGCTCTTCTTGACCAGCATCTCGGCCAGGGGAGCCGCATCTGACCAACGCTCGCTCCCGACATACTCCTCGACCAGTGGCAACGCGGCGTCCTCGCACTCCCGGTCGCTCGCCATGGCCCGCTCGTAGGCGTTCACCGCGGCATCGTGCTCGCCCAACATCTGGTCCTGAACCTTACCTAGCTCGACCAGGAGGCGCGCCTTGGCTCGTGCGCTCTCGGTGTGCTTCTGCTCCTGTTCCAGGTAGCGCGCCACGCTGTCCCAATCCGCATCGTCAGTGGCGATGGTCCGGAGCGCCGACAAGGTTGGCAAATGCGCCGGGTCCAGATCGAGCGCCAACTCGTAGCGCTCGCGCGCCTGACTCCGATCGGAGAGCTTCTCATCGAGAGCCTTGCCGATCCGGTAGTACATGTCGACACGCTGACCACCGTCGACAGTGAGATCCGCCACACGAATCATCACCTCGATGCTTCGCGCAGAGTCGCCCTGTTTCTCGTGTAGGCGAGCCAGCGCCTCGAGCGCTGGCAGACGTGTGTCGTCAAGATCGATGATGTTCTGGTAGGCATCGATGGCCCGGTCCAGATCACCGATCTCGTCCGCGTATACCCGGGCGATCTGCTCGTGCAGATCGGCCTTGGCCGTGACATCCGTGAGCTCGCTGATGTGACGCTCACAGGTGGCGACAAATTCGTTCCAGAGCTTGAGGCGACGGTAGCAGCGCTCCAGACCCTCATATGCGGCGATCACACCCGGGTCGATCTCCAGCACGCGCTCGAGCTTCTGCGCCGCCACGTCCGCCTTCAGGAACTGCTGCTCCTGAATTTGTGCGAGCTTCAGCAGCACATCGACGCGCGCGCGGTCGGTCTCGACCACGTCCAGTTGACGCTCCAGCACGAGCGCGAGCTCTCCCCAGTTCTGGGAGCCTTCATACACCCGTGTCAGACCGCGCAAGGCGGGCAGACTGGAGCCATTGTACGCCACGACCGCTCGGTACATCTCGCCGGCCTTGTCCAGGGCCTGGAGCTTCGTCTCGTACAGCTCGCCCAGCCGTTGCTGGATGCCCGCGATCTCCTCGGGATCACGCAGCGCCTTGACCTTTCGATTCAAGACCTCCGCTAGCTCAGCATGCTCATCGGTGTCGGCGTAGATTCGCTCCAACGATTCGAGCGCTGGCATGTGATACGGATCGATCTCGAGCGCGCGGCGGAAGAAGCTGACGCCCTGGTCGCGCTCCTGCATGTGCTTCTCTAGAAGCTGCCCCAGGTCGACCAGGATCATCTTCCGGTCGTCGTTTGCGACGGCCACGTTGAGCGCCTGGTGCAGCGTCTCCGACATCTTTTGCCACTGGGCGCTCTGCCGATAGATGTGCGCCATCTGCCGCAGCACCTGTGCGTTGTTCGGATCGAGCTGGGTGATCTGGGCGTAATACGGCTGAGCATACTCCGGGCGGCCCAGGTTCTCTCCGTACCACTTGCCCAGGCGCAGACACAGCCGGATCTTGGCACGGTCCTCGGTCTGCGCTCTGAGCCACTCGTTCGTCGTCGTGATCAGCTCGCCCCAGCGGTTGGTCGTTTGCGCCAGACGCTCCAGATAGGTGGCGGTCTCGTCGTCCGCAAAGTCCTCGGAGAACGCGGTGACCAGCGCGTCGAAGGCTTGATTCTCGTCCCCGAGGTGCTTCTCGAACACCCGGGCAATCCGCCGCAACAGATCGCTTCGATCCGGGGTCTCGGTCGTCGCGTCCAGGCGCGCCAGATAACACTCGATCAGCGGCTCCCAGCGCTCGGCGAGGGTGTGCAGCTTCTCCAGCTCCTGGAAAGCGAACTGATGCGCGGCGTCAATCGCCAAGACGCGGTTGAACACGTCGACAGCGCGATCGTACTCGCGAACCTCGTCCCGGAAGATGGCCGCAGCCTGCAACAGCTCGGAGATCTTCTCCTGCGCGTCCGGCAACACCGCGGCCCGCCGCAGCTTGACGTCGACCACCTCGGGCCAGCTCCCGGAGGCGCGATACAGGCTCTCGAGCTCGGACATCGCTTCGAGATCCGTGCCGTCCACTTCGAGCAGACGACGCCAGGCGTCAGCAGCGTCTTCCGGTTGATCCAACACCTGACCGTATAGCTTGGCCAGCTCTCGATAGACCTCGCGCAGCTCCTCGGAATCGAGGCGCTCTCCCGCCCGGTCCACGTATTGGTGCAACGCCTGGACCAGCTCTGCGTGCTCCGCCTTGTCCCTGCGGAGCTTGTTGATGGACCGTAGCGCGGCGATATTCGAGAAATCGATGTCAAGAACGCGCTGCCACGCGTTCAGCGCCTCATCCTGCCGCGCCAGCGCATCGGTGAACAACCGCGCCCGCCGCGTCAGGGCATTCACCCGAGCGTCGTCCTCCAGGGCCACGTCGTAGAGGCGTTCCAGGAGGTCGGCCAGCTCCGCCCACTGGCCCAGCTTCTCGTAGAGCTTGGCCAGCGCGTCCAGGGCCTCGGAGTCCTCGCCCCGCAGATCCAGCACGCGCTTCCAACCCTCGATGGCCTCGTCGTCGCGGCCCAGATGATCCGACGACAATGCGGCCAGCTTGGCGCGGATCTCCGCCTGCTCCACGTCGCCCAGGGCGCTCTCCAGCTGACGCTTGTAGACCTCTTCCAGCTCCGCCCATTCCTCGCGCTTCTGATAGATGCGCACGAGCGCTGCCGTCGCGTCCGAATGAGACGGCTCGAGCTCGTCAAAGATCAGGCGATAGGCGCGCAGCGCAGCCGCGCTCTGCTCCAGGTGCTCTTCGTAGACCTGGCCCAGACGCGAGTAGAACTCAATCTTGCTGTGGGGGTCCTCCACTGTCGCCGCGCGCTGTTCCAGCACCCCGGCGAGCTCCGCCCACTGCTCGAGACCGAGATAGATGCGGTCCAGGTTCTCCAGCGCGAATTGCTCTCCCGGCGCGACCGTCAAGACATAACGATAGGCCTCTTCGGCCTTCGCTACGTCGGCGAGCTCCTCCTCGAAGACCCGCGCCAGGCTGCGCCCGATGTGCGCCTGCACGCGTGCACCGGCGCCCTCCAGACTCATGACGTCCGCGTAGGTATTGGCCAGCTCTTCCCAGCCGCCTTCGAAGCTCGCGGCGAGACGCTCCATCTCGTCACGTACGCGATCGTTCAGCGGCTGCTCGTGCAATGCGCGCGCCAGGGCAGCGAACGCCTGCGTCGGATCCGAGAGGCGCTCCTCATAGTCCTGAGCGATGCGGTGATAAAGCTCGAGCCGCTCCTCGGATGACTCGACCTCTGTCAGCTGCGCCTCGTGGACTTGCACCAGCCGCTCCCATTCCCCGGCGGCTTCGTACAGCGGCCCGAGCACACGCGCGATCTCCGAGCGGTTTCTGCCCTGTGCGAACAACTGCTCCAGAGCGGCGCGCGCCTGAGCGTGCTCGGGCGCCGAGCTCAACACCTCCTCGTAGGCAACGACGGCCTGATCGAAATCTTCTAGGTGCGTCTGGTACACCTGCCCGAGGCGGTACTTCGAGTCGAGGATCTCGTCCGGAGTTTGGCCGATGGCCGCCTCGCGCTTGAGAATCTCGGCCAGCTCGCCGTGGCGCCCGGCGCGCAGGAACAAACGACCTAGCGCGCGAATGGCGCCCTGGTTCTCCGGCTCGACCTCCAGCACCCTGCGGTATTGCAAGACCGCCGCGTCCACGTCGGCGAGCTGCACCTCGTGGATCTGCGCCACGCGCAGCCCCAACTCCACGCGCCGGTCGGGCTCATCCGCGAGCAGATCAAGCTCGCCCTCGTACAGCTTGGCCACTGCCGGCCACTGCGACGTGGCGCTGGCGAGCCGCTCGAACGCGCCCAGCGATTCCTCGTTGCGGCTATCGACCTTGACGGCCCGGGCGTACCACTCGAACGCACCCGAGGGGTCTCCGATCCGGTCCTCGTGCAAAGCGGCGATGCGGTGCAAAAGCTCGACGCGCTGAAACGCATCTTCTGTAAACCGCGCCTGCACACTGAGCGCGCTGACCAGCTTCTCCCACTCGGCCATCGCGTCGTAGACAGGCTCCAACGCCTGGGCCGCGAGCAACGCGCGGGGGCCCGCGCTGTCCTTGATGCCTTCCAACGCTCGCAACGTCGGCGGGTGGTCCGCCTGCACGTTGAGCACCTCGCGATAGAGCTCCACCGCACGGTCGAGATCATCCAACCGCTTCTCGTATAGCTCCGCGATCCGATACTGGTAACTGACAGCCTCCACGGGATCCGAGGTGAGCTCTGCCTCGTGTCCAAGCACGGTGAGCAGCTCCACCCAATCCTCGGCGGTCTGGTACAGCACGTCGAGCCGGCCCAACGCTGCCAGGTCATCCGGATCGAGCTCCAGGACCTTTTGATAGGTGTCGATAGCCCGAGCGACGTCGTCGATCTCGCGCTCGTAGACAGCGCCCATTTGATAATAAATGGCCTTCTTCTCTTCCGCGCCGTGGACCAGGTCCACCTTTCTAAGCTGCGCGGCCAGGAGCTCCTCCCAGCGAGAGAGCTCCAGATAGAGGCCGATCAGGGCGTCAATGGATCTCAGGTCGTCCGACTCGAGCTCCAGAACGGCCTCATAGACGGAAATCGCCGCTTCCGGGCGCTTCAAGACCTCTTCTTCCAGGAGAGCCGCCTGGTAGAGCGCGCCCTTCTGCTCGCCAAGCTCTTCGAGCACTTTGCTCTTCTGCTGCAAGATGGCCGACAGCTCCGCGAACCGCTCCGCGCGCTGAAACAGGCTCTCCAGAGCCTCGACCGCTCGCAGATCGCGCGGCGCGACCTCCAGCACCTTGGCATACAGACCGATCGCTCGATCGACGTCCCCGACGTCGTTCTGCACCACTCGTGCGGCCGATCCGTACAGCTGGGCCACGAGCTCGGCGTCGCGCTGTGAAGCGGCCAACGCCTCGTAGACGTCCGCCAGCTCCGTAAAGCGATTGCCGCTGCGTGCGAGCCGATCGAGACCCGCCGCGGTTGTCTCGTCGAGCGGCTCAATGGCTAACGCCCGTGCATAGGTGTGAAACGCCTTCTCCAGGCTGCCGGCCACGTCCTCGTGCAGGCTAGCGATGCGCTGCAGGAGCTCCACCTTGCGCCCGCTGTCGTCGGCGCGACGCGCCTGCACCTCGTAGACATTGACGAGCTTCTCGTAATCACCCTGCTGCTGATAGAGCGGCTCGAGAATCTCGGCGATCATCAGCTCGTGCTCGCCCTTGCTCAGGCGTTCGAGAGCGCTCAGGGCGCTCTGATCGTTGGGCTCACGCTCCAGCACGTCGCGATACGTGTCGATGGCGCGCTCGACCTGATCGAGGCGCTTCTCGAACAGATCCGCCAGGCGCAACATCAGGCTCCGCTGCTTGTCCTCGGTGTCGGCGAGCTTGAGCCGTGTCTCCAGGTTATCCGCGAGCTCACGCCAGAGCTCACCACGTGCATACAGTCCATCCAGGGCGCTCAGCGCGGAGTCGCTGGTGGGATCGATGGCGAGCACTTCCCGATACGCGAGAATGGCATCCTCTGGGCGACCCAGCTTTTCCTCGTAGACGCTGGCGAGCTGAGCGTACAGGAGAGTCGACTCATCCTCGGTCTCGCACAGATCGATGCGGCGCCGGAATACACCGATCAAATCCTCCCAGCGACTGGCGTTGCGATACAGCGCGTCGATCGCCTGCAGTGTCTCCAGATCGCTCGGATCGGTCTCCAGCAGTCGCTCGTAGTTCTCGGCGGCAGCCGATACGTTCCCTAGCCGCTCTTCGTTGCGGGCGGCCCGCAGCCGGTAGGAGCGCGACAGATCGCTGGGACCCAGGCGATCGGCCACCTCGTGGTAGAGCTCTCCGAGGCGCTGCCATTTATCAGCCTGCGCCGCCAGCCGTTCCAGCTCCACGACGGTCGCCGAAAGACTGGGATCGATCACGAGCGCCTGCGCTTGCGCGGCGAAGGCCCGGGCGCCGTCGTTCAACCGCTGTTCGGCGATCTCGGCGATCTTGCCATAGAGCTCGACCTGTCGCTCCGTGTCCTCGGCACATTGCGCCAGGATCTCCGAAACCTGAATCAGGCGGTCCCAGTCGCCGAGGACCAGGTAAATCGCCTCCAGGACCTGAGCGGACGCGCCGCGTAGCTCGGCGTTGCCCAACCAGCCCTCGAGCGCTGCACGCGCGCCCTCGTGCGTCGGCGCGAGCGTCAGCACTTCGCGATACGTGTCCAAAGCGCCCTCGGCGTCCTCCAGATGCAAGCGCTGCGTCTCGGCGAGCCGGAACTTCAGGTCGACCAGGTCTTCGTCGCTGACGTCGAGCTCCAGCCGCCGCTCGATGATCTCGCTGTAGCGGGGCCAGTCCTTGGTCTCCCGATACAGGCGATCGAGCGCCGCCAGCGCGCGCTCGTCCAGCGGCTCGTGGATCAGGACCGTCTGATAGCTCTCGATCGCGGCTTGTCGATCTCCCAGCTTTGTCTCGTGCAGATTCGCGATTTGCAACGCGATCTCGCGGCTCTCCTCCGGAGTCTCGCTGAGCGCGCTACGGCGAGCATAGACCTCGAGCAGCTCCGTGTGGCGCTCCGCCTGAAGATACAGCTTTTCCAGGGCCCTGAGCGCGTCAGCGTTCTCGGGTTGGGCCTCCGACACCGCTCGGTATTCGAGCAAGGCATCTTCGACATTGCCCATTTGCTCGACGTGGACGCGTCCGAGCCGGAGCCGGAGCGCCGCCACGCCCTGGTGCTCGCGTGCCGCTTCGCTCGTCAGAATGGCCGAGCGATACGAGTCGATCAGCGACTGCCAATCACCCGTCAGCTGAGCCAACCGCTCCACGTCCGCCTGCGCCTGCCCGTCGACGGGCGAGAGCTCAAAACGTGCACGCGCACGCTCGAAGGCGCGAGCCGGATCCTTGAGCCGAGCTTCGTACAGCTCCACCAGCTGCTGCAGGATCTCGAGCTTTTCGGCCGTATCCGCCGTGTCGGCGAGCTTGACCTCCAGGACTCCGCTCAGTCCCTTGCTGTTGTTACTGCTGGCGTAAATAGGGATCAGTCGATCGGCGGCGTCGCGATTGGACGGGTCGAGCGACATGATCTTTTCGTAGGCGCGCGCCGCGCGGTCGGGCTTCTTCTGCTGTTTCTCCCACAGCTCCGCGATCTTCTGCAGCATGCGGATGCGCTCGCCCGTGTTCTCGGCGCGCGTCTCGCTGCTCTCCAGCACGCGAATGAACTCATCCCAGCGCCCTGAAGCGGCGTAGAACTCGTCCAGGTCGTCCCAGCGCCCCAGCGCCAGGTAGCGCTTCTTGAGCTGCTCCTGGGCACGCCGATTGTCTGGCTCCAGAGTGACGAGCGCGCGATAGACGTCGATGGCCCGCTCTTCGTCCTTGAGGCGATCACCCACCACCTGACCCAGCTTGGTGAGCAACAGGATCTTCTCGCTCCCGTCCGCGGTGTCCGAGAGCAGTTGCAGGACGTCTGCCAACTTTTCGTAGTTCCGGTCGCGCTCGTATAGCTTGCTCAGCTCGGTGAGCGCATCCGTGTCATGAGAGTCATTCGACAGGACCTCTTCCCAGAGCGCGATGCAAATGGCCGGCTTCTTGATGCGTTCGCTCGCGAGTAACGCGATCTCCTTGTACAGGGCCGCGCGGTCACTCTGCGAGTGCAGGTCCACCGCCTCCGCCTGGCGCAGCCGGACGAGCTTCTCCCAGTCCCGGCGCTTCTCGTACATCTGCCGCAGGTAGTCGCGTGCGGCGGAGTTAGCCGGATCGATGGCGAAGATCTTCTCGTTGGCCTTGACCGCCTCCGCCTGATTCATGAACTTGTTGGCGTATAGATCGGCGGCGCGGCTGTAAAAGGTCACGCGCTCGGCAGGCTCGGGCACGGCATCTCCGAGCGCGACCAGTGTCTTCACCAGCTCGTGCACCCGGTTCTGGCTCTCCTGCTTGGCCAGTTGCTCCCGGAGCTCGATGATCACGCTTTCATCCACCACGCGTGACTCGGGCGGCGTGGATGAGGGGGCCTCGCTCGCGGGAGAAGCCGGCGGCGCACCGCTGGCCGCTAAAGGCGCTGCCGAGGGACGCTCGCTGGAATAGACGGGCGGCTCGCTCGCCACCGACGATAGAGCTTCACCGTTCACTTCCGGGCTTAGCTCCGCAGCGCTGTCCCGGGGGGGCACACTGTGAACGTTGGACGCATTGTCTTCTGCGTCCGATTCCGAGACTTCCGGCCGCTGCGCCGTCATAGATGCTCCATTTTCAACAAGTC
>WUUC01049925.1_pt1 | contig 10529 bp, 5 predicted proteins | sample 6278441 | NCBI WGS metagenome assembly WUUC01 (sample SAMN13675441, study PRJNA597444) | soil metagenome | isolation source: soil | place: USA: Washington | collected 2017-10 | reverse complement strand
GAGCCGAGCTCGTTTATCGCTCGCTCCGCTTCGCGGGCCGCCGCGTCTGGTTGATCCATCGGCAAGGACGCGATGAACCCAGGAAAGCGGTCCCGGCGCCGGTCGACCAGTTGCGCTAGTGAGTCATTGCCTATGCGGGCCAGCTCCACGGCCGACGCGCCTGTGGCCAATGCCTCGATCGTCGGCGAGCTGAGGCTTAAGACCTGTCGGTAACCAGGGAACTGATCCATCACTCTCAGCCGTGCATCGAGCTCGGACATGGCCGGGATGCGGCAGGCCCGATCGAACATTAACGGCCGGCGCGGTGAAATCCGCTGGACAGCCGACACGAAGGCCGTGGGCAGGATGTGATTGAATACGTCGATCATGCGTCGAGCTTACAGGTTAAAAGGCTGCGGTCGGATCAGTTGCTAATCGCTTGCGATCGGTTGCAGGGTAACGGGCCCGAGGAGACCGGCATCTCGGACGGGCCAGTCGGAGGCATCGAACGGTCGATAGTCGATGTTCACAAAATTGATGTCGTGAAATCGTCGCCAGTCGGCGCCGCGGCGGTCGAGATCGCGAATGCGATTGGCAGGCACGTTGGTAACTTCTACGCGCAGTTCGTTCTTACCTGGATGCAGGCCGTCGATTCGCGTTTGAAACGGCGGCGCAAAAAGCGTGGCAACCAATTGCCCGTTAAGACTCACCCTCGCGCTATTCTGCACCTCGCCCAGGCTGAGCAAATACGCCTGCTCGTCGGCCATCGGCGCGTCAAAGCTGAGGGTGTAGGTCGCCGTACCCGCAAAACGCTCGGCCGGCTCGCTCAACTTAGTCCACGATGGGAGTTCCTTGGTGGCAGCCGAGGGCGGAAGCTCGGGTCCTCCCTCCACGAACTCGACGGTCCATGTTCCTTTCAGCGAGATTGCGTCGCTCCGCACCCTGTCATACTGCCACGGTGCGACCGACGCTGCATCATTCAGTGTGCGGACGAAAATGGATTGTCCTGGATCGAGTTGTAGACGGATTTCTTTTCCGTCGCTGATCTTGGCCTGCCCGACGCGGGCAGACAACGGATCCATCAACACTGCAGCCGTAAAAGAATGGCTCAAGTTGACCCACCCGTCAAACGGCTCATCGCGTTCGTTATTCACAAAATAGCAGCGGCCGCCATCGCACTTGCGCCGAATGAATTGCAGTCCTTCACGCCGGATCGAGGACTCGCACGGCATGGACTGCGCTTGGAAGATTTTCCTCAGGTCGCTTCCCAGAATCACGCGGCCTCTTCCGAAGTTCACAGATCGCACGAACTTGGAAGCATTGCCGTTCAAGGCCGCCTCCAAGGCGGCGAGATTTTTCTCAAAACTCTGTTGTTCGTCGATCTGGGCGAGTCCCGGCGGACCGAGCGGCAACTCCCGCAGAAACACGACCATCGCCCCATCTTCCGCAAGCTTGCGTAGCGCCGCTAACGTCGACCCCGGCATGTGGCGCGTAGGAGGCACGACGACAGCGCGGTAAATCGACCCCGGCGTCTTAATCCGATCGCCATCAACCCGGCAAGCGGACAATTGCTGGTCGGAAATGTAATCGAACGCGTATCCCTCCGCGTCGAGCCACTGCGCCGCCTGGCCAAAGGGCGTCGCCCGCAACCACGTCGCCGCGTTGTGAACGCTCAGCTTTTGCCGCAACCCCTCCGTATGATGGATTACATCGTGAAACGGCCAGTAGAGAAGGATATCATTGTCGGGCGCCTCATACTGGAGCATCGATTGGCAGCGTGTGACGTACTGGTTCAAGGCAGGTAGATCACGCCATATTGAATTCTGCGGGTTCACTTCTGTGGACGCGTAGAACAGCCACCCCGGCCACGCGGCGTCCGCGGGCGAGTAGGCCGTGCCGTGGTACATCGTGTGATTGACGCCAGCCAGAAACTGCCGATCGATGATCTTCTTCATCTGCGCAAGCGTCACCGTAAAGTGCTCATCGAGCCAGGTGGCCGTCTCGCTGGAAACCAGCTGACGTCCGGCCACGTGAGCCGCCGAGCTGGCAAACCGGAACAGCAGTGGATGACCGTCGCCGCCCTCTAGTCGCCCAAAGCTCTCAGTCTCCGGAATGTCGCTGGCGCCATAAAGATCCAACCAATTCCCCGGCGTGCCGTGCGCCTGGAGCCGCACGAGGTGGCCGCGATCGTGCGACCAATCGGCCCACGGCTGGATAAAGTCGTACAGCACCAAATCGGCCATGGTTCGGCGGTAGTCGCTTTTGACCCTGGCAATGTGGTCGGCGTCGCCCTCACCGCTTAAGGCAGGAAACTGATGCTCGAGCGAGTAGCCTCGGCGCTGGCGAAATTCGTCGAGAAAGTCGTCGCACCAGTTGCCTTCGTACTCGAAAGAATCATGAAAGGCGGCCCGGACGCCGTCGCGAGGAAGCTTATTGGTGCGGTCTTCGAAAACTTTGAGATAGGATTCGAGCGACCGCCGCGAGAATGGATTGACATCGAACCCTTCGCCGCCCGGCGCGGGGCGCTCCACGAGCTCGCCGGTGAGGCGCATACCCGCAACATAAACGGTCCACGGCTCGGTCCCCGCCGGCGCATCCCACGTAAGGCCGCCGGTCGCGTCCATTCGATTCGTAAGCTCGACGAACTCGCCACCCGCATTGAACGCGACGATCGCTTGCGGCAACGGCTGCGAAAACGTTGTGCGATAACTCGCGCCAGGCTGCAAGGTCTCGCGCCGAAGCGTCAACTCGGCGTTGCCGTCTTCGGCGGCAACGCTCGGGCCGCCAATCCGCCAGCCGGAACCCGTGGGCAAGTCGACCCCCATGCCAAGGCGTTTGGCCTCTTCGAGCGTGTGGTGAACGACATCGAGCCAAGGATCCGACAGGTATGGTAAGGAACGAGACTCTTCGCCCTTTACGCCGTAGATGCACGTAATTTCGACGCCGCCCAGCCCGGCCGCGCGGTAGCTTTCAAGACACCGCGTGAGGTTCTGCTTGTCGACCGCTGAACCGTGCCACCACCACCGAGTCCAGGGACGTGAGGTCACGGTTTCCGCTGGCCACGCAATCGTCGACTTCGCTTTCGCTTGGTCCGGTGGCGAACTAATCTCCGATGCTGTAGATCGCGTCAAACTTACCGCCAAGGCGCCCATAAAGGCGGCGGTACAATACGCATTCATCAAGGCCTTGAACTTCCAAGGCGCCGAGACAACGGAGCGATGGCGCCCACGGATGACTCGCTTCATTGGGAAAGTTCCTGGAGCTCGGCGAAACGTGTTCGCAGTTTAGCGAGAGTCGGCACCTTCGAACGGTCTTGCGCCAGATCAACTTCCTCATGCGGGTCAGCACTGAGGTCGAAGAGCTGTTCATGATTGTAATCAGGCCAATAAATGTACTTGAGGTCCTTCCTCACAAGCGCCGCCGACGAAGGGATAAAGTCCGTGCGGTCGATCGTCGGATGCTCGTAGAAAAACTCGGTTCGCCATGCCGGCGGTTTGGCCGCGAGATATAGCGGAGCAACGTCGCGGCCTTGTATGCCCTGGGGCGCCGCGACGCCGGCGGCCGCGAGCATCGTCGGCGCCAGGTCCACGTTTAGTGTGAGTTGATCGTTAATCGTTCCAGCGAGGCTCTGGGGCATCCGTGGGTCGCGAAAGATCAACGGGACGCGGATACTTTCCTCGTAGGGATACCACTTGTCGGCAAGGCCGTGCTCGCCGTGGAAATAGCCGTTGTCCGTCGTGAAGATGAGGAGCGTGCTATCCAGTTCGTTCTGCCGCTTCAATTCGGCGATCACGCGCCCGCACGCCGCGTCGACCTCCGTCGCCAGGCGGTAATAGTTCTTCATACTTTCCTGATAGCGCTCCGGCGAGTCGAATCGCCAATGCCATCGGTGGCGGCCTTCATTCTTCTCGTTGGCGAGAAAAGGCGGCAGCTTCCGGAAGTGCGCCTCCGTCGCCGTTTTCGGCAGGGGAATCGTAACATTCTGGTACAGCCCCATGCTTTCCGGCTGCGGCAAGTATTGCTGCGGGTTGCGGTCCTCAGCATGCGTCGCGAAGAAGGCCACGGTGAGGCAAAATGGCTTGTCCTGCGGACGGTCACGGAGGAACTCGAGGGCGTCCTCCTCGTTTTTCTTCGTAACGTGGACCTCGGAGCCGTCACGCTCCTTCAGCCAGTGCGTGCCGTGGTAAGACCTTCCGAAATCGTAGTAATGTGCTGGAAAGGGGCCGTTATGCCACTTGCCGACATGCCCCACGAAATAACCCGCCGCCCGCAGCCGCGCCGGATACGTCTCCGACCATGGCGTCTTGAACATGGCAAAGGCGTGATTCCCGTGCCGAGACATCCACTGGCCCGTCAGCATCGTCGCACGACTTACGCCGCAGATCGAGGTCGTGACGTAGTTGTGCGTGAAAAGAACTCCGTCGCGCGCGAGCTGGTCCAAATGCGGCGTTTTAACCACAGAGTTCGCTGCACAGCCGAGTGTGTCGTGTCGCCAATCGTCCGCGTAGAGCAAGAGAATATTGAGCGGCCGCGCCTCGGACTCCGCCGCAGCGCTGCCGCTCGCCACCAGAGCAAGACTGAACGTGACCGCTATCAGGAAGCGTTTTGATGACTTGATCATGAAGTAGGTCAGTTTTTCGGAGAGTGGACCGCTGTCAAGCGAGCAACTGCCGCACGACGTTGCCACTCACATCCGTCAAGCGGAAGTCCCGTCCCTGGAGCCGGTATGTAAGTGAAAAAGCAGATGAGGGCGTCTCCGCACAGGCCGGAAAAAACACGGCTCGTTTGGTGCTGAGCAGCGCAATGCCAGTCGGCCGGCCAGAATCTTTTCTCCATTGGCGGTTCGATAGAGTCAATGATCGATTGGACAATCGCGAATGCCCATTTCGGAACGTTCGGCCGATCCGCCGCCCCGATCAGCCGTACGTGGGCGAGACTATAGGCTCATCGTGTAACGGATCGGTTGCTCCGGGAATGACCGAAGGCGCCAAGGCGGTTTATGCTGGCCGTTGCAATGCACGGCCGCTTGAAGTCAGAATGTACTAGCCTTCATCCTGCGGCGTTTGGCCCACCGGTCTCGCAACTACACGTGCGGGTCTAGCTGGTGGCGCCGACGCCGACTCCTCTGGCAATCGCCGCTGTTTCCCACCGCCTGGTGCTCATTCGACGATGACTGCAGAAGCAGCCCCTCCATATACGACTGATGGGAACAGCACGCTGCCGTTGAGCCATCCCGCCGTGGAAGTTGCGTTGGCTGCCGGCGTAAGCAAGTCGTTCGGCGGCATCCAAGCGCTGACGAATGTCAGCATCAATGTACGCGTCGGCGAGGTCCACGCCCTGTGCGGGGAAAACGGCGCTGGCAAATCGACCTTGATAAAGATCCTCTCCGGGTTCTATGCGCCCGAAGCGGGCCACGTCGAGATCGGCGGCCAGCCGCTGCCCGCGTCGGTTCATGCCGCCAGCGAACTTGGCGTAAGCGTTATCCACCAGGAGTCGGTCGCTTGTCCCGACCTCGACGCCGTCGACAACGTCTTCGTGGGCCGCGAGCTTCGGACCGCAGGCGGATTATTCCTTCATCGCCGTGCGATGCGCTTCCAGACCCGACAGTTGCTCGCCCGCCTGGGCGAGAACGTCGACGTCGATCGGCCGGTTGGCGAACTGCCGATCGCCCAACGGCAGATGATCGGCATGGCCCGGGCGCTGTCGCAACAATGTCGGTTGCTCATCATGGACGAGCCGACCGCCTCGCTGTCCGCTCGCGAAACCGAAACTCTCTTCCGCATCATTCGCCACTTGCGCAGCGAAGGCGTCGGCATCCTCTACGTCAGCCACCGCATGGAGGAGATCTTCGCAATGGCCGACCGCATTACGGTGCTGCGTGATGGCCGGCATGTAGCGACCCGCCGTGCGAACGAGGTGACGGCCGCGACGCTTATTGAGTTGATGGTGGGCCGCGACTCCGAACCGCTTGCTATTGAACTCCCGTCAACCGGCGTATCCTCCTCGGCGACGCGGCTTGAAGTTACCGGCCTATCGCGGAACGGCGACTTTGCGGACATTTCCCTCAGCGTGCGTGGGGGGGAGGTCGTCGGGCTCGCCGGTCTGGTGGGCGCCGGCCGGAGTGAAGTCGTCAATGCCATCTTTGGCGCTACCGACTACGACCACGGGTCGGTCCTGGTTGATGGCCAGCCGCTCGACAAGAGTTCCATTGCCGCGAGCATCCGGCGCGGCCTGGCGCTGGCGCCCGAGGACCGGCAGCATGAGGGATTGATACTGCCCATGTCGGTGGCTGAGAATCTCAGCCTGACCGTCCTGCGGTCGCTCTCGCGATTCGGTCTCATTTGCGGCAAGGCGGAGCGCGAACTGGTAACGAGGCTCGCCAACGACTTACGCGTTCGAGCGGCGCGGCTCACGATGCCGGCGGAATCGTTGTCGGGCGGCAATCAGCAAAAGCTCGTGCTAGGCAAGTGGCTCGCGACGCAGCCGCGCATTCTGATTCTCGATGAACCGACGCGCGGCGTCGACGTGGGTGCCAAGGCGGAAATCCACCGGCGCATACGCGGGCTGACGAGCGAGGGCATGGCGACGCTGGTAATCTCGTCAGAGCTTCCGGAGATCCTGCGGCTGAGTGATCGCATCATCGTATTGCGCGAGGGGCGGATCGCCGGCGAACTTGCCCGCAGCGAGGCGACCGAGCAAAAGATCCTGCAACTTGCACTGCCGGCGACTACGGGCGCCGCGACCACTGCGACACGGCAGACCCAGGGGCCGACCGGCAGTCGATCGCGATGGCGAGAGGTCTTGCGGCGTCGCGAGGTATGGCTACTCGCGATGTTGATCACCGTTTTCGCCGTGGTCGGCGCCATCAAGCCATCATTTCTCTCAACCGGCAATCTGCTGGACATCGGCGCCGATGCGGCGCCAACAGCCATCATCGCGTGCGCCGTCACCTTGGTGATCATCACCGGCGAGATCGATATCTCTGTCGGTTCATTGGCCGGGTTAACGGCGGCAGTCCTCGGTCTGTGCTGCTATGGCCCGAATCCGCCGATGTCCGTCGCCGCGGGAACCGCCTGCGCCGTCGGTACAGCGCTGGGCGTCGGCGTTATCAATGGGCTGTTGGTTACACTGGGGCGCGTTCCCTCAATCATCGCCACGCTGGGGATGCTCACTGTCCTGCGCGGGATCACCAAGCTGATCATGCAGGGAAACAGCATCGAGGGCCGGCCCAATTCGCTCCGCGACCTGGCGACCGGCGCGGGGGCCGGCCTTCCTAACAGCGTTTGGTTGGCGACCGCGGTTGCCGTAGTGATCGCCCTGGTCGCCCGCCAGACGCCGCTCGGCAGACGCATTTACGCGGTCGGCAGCAACGCGAAAGCGGCCCCGCTGCTTGGAATCTCCGTCGGCATGACCAAGTTCACCGTGTTTGCGCTGTCGGGATTGATGACAGGCGTCGCCGCCATAATGCTCGCGCCGAAGAACTCCATCATTCAGCCCAACCTTGGCGAAGGCTTGGAGTTGCTCGTAGTGACCTGCGTCGTCGTGGGTGGGACGTCAATCAGCGGCGGCCGTGGCACTATCCTTGGTACGGTGCTCGCCGTTTTGTTTCTGTCATTGATCCCCACAGCGCTCACCTACGTCGGCGCCCCGCCGCAATTCCGCCTGGCTGTGCAGGGCGGATTGATTCTCGCCGCGGTGCTGGCCGACCAACTCATGCGGTCGCGGCGGCCGCGCGGAGGCATGGCATGAACGGCGCCGCAGCAGCAATCGCACCGTCGCAAGTTTCAAGAGCCGCCTTTCCCTATTGGCACGAAGTTTCGCTGGCCGCGCTGTTGGCCGTTTTGCTCACAGTCGCCGGCGCCCTCGAGCCGCGCTTCATCCAGCCCGCCGTTCAAGTCGAACTGGCTGGCGATGCATGGCCTGTTGCCGTCGTCGCGCTGGTAATGGCCATGATCGTCATCACGGGCGGGATCGACCTCTCCGTCGGCTCGATCACCGGCCTCTGCGCTGTCATCCTGGGGCTCGCGGTTGAGGCCGGGGTTAATGTATGGCTTGGCGTCGCATTGACCCTCGTAGTCGGCACGGCGGCGGGCTTGCTGAACGGCCTGCTCATTGCGCGAGCTCAAATCCATCCGCTCATCGTGACGCTCGCCACGATGGCTGGCTTTCGCGGCATCGCGCTCGCGTTGACCAAAGGCCGCACCATCCAGGGATTCCCCGATGGGTACGGCGAGCTGATTCAAGGCAGCGTTTTAGGGCTACCGCTGTCCATGTGGTGTTTCCTGGTCGCCGCAGCGGCGGCGGCTGTGTTTCTCAGTCGCTCAGCCTATGGCCGATTTCTTTACGCGATGGGGCATAATGAGCGGGCGGCCCGATTGTCGGGGGTCCCGGTCACGCGGATCAAGTTAACTCTCTATTCGCTCTCCGGGCTCGCCTGCGGCGTAGGCGCCGTGCTGCTCACGTCGCGGTACTCTCAGGCAAAGGCCGACTTTGCGACGGCGCTGGAACTGGAAGTAATCACCGCCGTGGTTTTAGGCGGCATCAGTATTTTCGGCGGTCGTGGTAATATCGTGGGACTTCTGGTTGGGCTAGCCTTGCTTCACGAGAGCAACAAGTTTATCTCTTGGCATTGGCACATCAGCGAGCTGAACTCGCTGGTTATCGGCGGCTTGTTGATCGGATCGGTACTTCTCAACTCCTTATTAACCAAGAATCGCCGCTAAAAAAGGCGGAGGCAAATAAGTGACAAGAGTTCATCTTTCGCTACTGAGCGTTGTGCTATTAAACGTATTCGGAGGTTGTTCACGGAGCGCCACCGACACCGAAGTCGCCGCCAACGGCGATTCGAGCGACAAAATCGTCGTCGGCCTGCTGCCGAAGAAGAAGGGCATCAGCTTTTTCACCACCTGCGCTGAGGGCGCCCAAGAGGCTGCCGATAAGCTCGGGAATATCGAGCTCGTCTACGACGGCCCCACCGAAGGTGACCCCTCAAAGGCCGCTGAGCTCGTTAGCCAATGGGCCCTGCAGGGATTCGACGTCATCGCCGTCTCTGCCGACGACCCGCAGATTCTGGGAGCCGCCATGAAGAAGGCGCAAGACAAAGGCGTCAAACTCCTGGCATGGGACGCCGACACGCCGCCAGATTCTCGCTCGTTCTTCGTCAATCAGGCCACTCCCGACCAGATCGGCAACGCGCTGGTCGACGTGCTGGCTAAGGAAGTGGGCGAAGCGGGGGAAGTAGCGATCGTGAGCTCGACTCAGACCTCCAGCAATCAGAACACATGGATCGAGCACATGAAGCAGCGGCTCGAAAAGTACCCCAATATGAAGCTCGTCGCGATCGAGTACCCTGGAGAAGATCAAGATCGCGCCCTGGAAACCACCCGCACGCTGCTCAAGGCCCACCCCGATCTCAAAGGCGTGTGGGGGCTGAGCTCGGTTTCCTTTCCAGGCGCCGCCGAGGCGATTCGCCAGGCCGGCAAGTCGGGGCAGGTGAAAATCACCGGCGTCTCGACGCCCAACCCGATGAAAGAGTACGTCAAGGACGGCACGGTTAATTCGATCGTTTTATGGGATACGCGCGACCTCGGCTACCTCACGATCTATGCGGCCGAGGCGCTCGCGACCGGCAAGCTGAAGGCGGGCGACACGACGCTCGACGCCGGCCGCCTGGGCGAGCGCGAGGTCGTCGGCGATAACGTCTTGCTGAATGACATCATCACCTTCACTAAAGACAACATCGATAAGTACGACTTCTGAATTCCGCCACTCTGCACAGCCTGACGAAGCCATGAGCGTCCTTTCAACTCAAGAAACTAGCAGAAAAGCCGACGCCGACGTGGAGCAATCATTCCGCCTTGCCAGGGACCGTTACGCCGCGCTGGGCGTCGATGTCGACGCCGCGCTCAGCCGCCTGCGGACGATTCCGATTTCCCTCCATTGCTGGCAAGGCGACGATGTCGGCGGGTTTGAAATCGGAGGCCAGGAACTGGGCGGCGGCCTGGCCGTCACGGGAAATCATCCCGGCAAAGCTCGGACGCCCGACGAACTCCGCGCAGACATCGACCAGGCGCTTGCCGTCATTCCCGGCCAGCATCGACTGAATCTACACGCCTTCTACGCCGAGACCGGCGGTAAGCGCGTCCAGCGCAACGAGCTCGCTCCAAGGCATTTCGCCGCTTGGATCGACTGGGCCAAGGCGCGAGGCCTCGGCATGGATTTCAATCCGACGTTTTTCTCCCACCCGCTAGCCCGTGACGGCTTTACCTTGTCGCATCGAGATCAGGCCGTCCGCCAGTTCTGGATCGAGCACGGTATTGCTTGTCGCCGTATCGGTGTCGAGTTTGGCCGAGCGTTCGGCAGCCCGTGTATTACGAATGTCTGGATACCCGACGGGTTCAAGGACGCGCCGGTCGACCGCACTGGGCCTCGCGATCGACTAGCCGAGGCCCTCGACGCAATCTTCGATGAAAAGCTCGATCCGCAGATGAATCTCGACGCCGTGGAGAGCAAGCTGTTTGGCATCGGGTCGGAGAGCTATGTCGTGGGCT
>WUUC01023753.1_pt1 | contig 10529 bp, 10 predicted proteins | sample 6278441 | NCBI WGS metagenome assembly WUUC01 (sample SAMN13675441, study PRJNA597444) | soil metagenome | isolation source: soil | place: USA: Washington | collected 2017-10 | reverse complement strand
CCAGCCGCTGGCGGTTTTCGATGTCCATGGCAATCAGGCCTTCGCGGTCGGTCATGTCGCGCACCTCGACCAGCAGCGGCTTCTTCAGGTGTCGCGCGGCGAACAAGCGTCGCGCGCCGTAGATCAGCTCGATCTCGTAGGTCGGATCGTCGGCAATGCGGCGACCCAGCACGGGCACGAACTGTCCGTGCATCGAGATGCTTTCGATCTCGGCTCTGCAAGTGTGTTCGTTGATCTCGCTGGAGAAGCGATCGTGCAGGCCCCAGAGGCGGCACTTGAAGGGATCGGCGGAAATTATCGATGTCATGGGGCTATCCCTCACTTCGTGGATTGCTTGCGATTGCGTCGGCCAGTTGCGCTTGCAGCATCGTCCTGTGTTGCGTTGGTGGGGATTCAACGGCAGTGCAAGCAATATCCGTAACTGCGATTTTTGACAGTGAGGTGGACCGCCGGGCTGACACTTGTGGCAGGTACGCGCGTGCGCGGCGTCCGATATATGTGGGTCGCTCACGAAAGGAGGAACCGCCATGCCGACCATTGCCGTCAATCCGATGCGCTGCCGGGTCTGGAATCTACACGGTCGACTCGATGAAAACCTGACCGAGGAAAGCTGCAAGACCGAGATCGAGAGTTTCGAGAGGCATGGACAACTGGTGCCGGCGCTGGGCAGGCGCCTGCGCGGTAGTCCTGACTACGACGTGGAACTCATCTACGGAGCGCGGCGCCTGTTCGTGGCGCGCCATCTGAACGTACCGCTGCTAGTGGAAGTGCGCGACGTTTCCGACCGTGACGGCATCATCGCCATGGATCTGGAAAATCGCCTGCGCCAGGATGTCAGCGCGTTCGAGCGCGCCACCAGTTACGATCGCTGGTTGCGCGAGGGGCATTTCAAGTCCCAGGAGGAAATCACCAGCGCGCTGCGTGTGTCGCCGGCGCAGTTATCGCGTTTGCTAAAGCTGGCGCGCTTGCCGTCGGTGGTGATTGAGGCATTCAAGAGCGCTACCGAAATCTGCGAGGTCTGGGGCGCGGAACTCGCCAACCTGCTCAAGGAGTCCGAAGCAGAACGACGCGTGATTCAGGCCGCGCGCAGCATTGCCGCCGTCTCGCCGCGGCCGCCCGCGGCCGAGATATACAAGCAGCTTTGCATCGCCGGAAAGGGCGACCGCGTCTTGCGCGGCGCCGAGCGAATAGTCAAGGACGCGCAGGGCGAAGAGCTGTTTCGAATCAAGCAGCAGCGCAGCTCCATCGTCTTCAACATTTCGTTGGAACTGCTTTCGCAGGAATCGCTCGACGCGCTGGAACGCGCGATTGCGCGTGTCATGGACCCGAAGCTGCCGGCCGACCTCGAGATGGACCTGGATGCCGATGTCGATGTCGACGCAGCACAGGAGGATCCGGCGGACGCTACGCAGGAGGTATGGGCTTGATGCATTGGCGCTCGCTTTTCATTACGAATGCGGCGTATGGTTTTCCTCGAACCGTTCATTCAATCGCACATTCCGGGGTGTTTATCATGCGCACACAATTGGAGACGGATCTTACCGAGCGCGACCTGGACTCCATGGAGCGGCGTAGCCGGACTGCAGCGCCGGGTCCGTGGATTTCATACGTAGTGGGGCGGGATTTCGAGGCGGGGCTGAATTACATCGAAGTCAGCTACTGCGACACCATGGAAGTGCTCGGCGCGAGCGCGGCGGATCAGGACTTCATCGCCCATGCGCGCGACGACCTGCCGCGTTTGATCAACGAAGTGCGCCGGTTGCGCGCGGAGCTGAACATGCGCAACGTACTGATCGCGATCGACACCGCGAGAGATGTCGTCAGCACGCCGGCGTCGCCGGTGACATGTTAGCCGCGTCGGATCGGCACTCATGGCGCGCAATTCGAGGGCAGCGCCAGGAACGACGGCTTTCGTCTTTCCTGGCCACGGTTCGCAAGGGCGCAGGATGGGCGAGGACCTGTTCGATACGGTTCCCGAGTTCTCGCTGCTCGAATCGAATATCGACGAGCTGCTGGGATACTCGATCCGACGCCTGTGCCTGGAAGATCCCGAGAACCTGCTGAGAAGCACCGTGTACGCGCAGCCGGCGCTCTATATGGTGAATGCGCTGCAGTACTACAAGGCCGTCCGCGAAGGAGACAAGCCGGGGTTTCTGGCCGGACACAGCCTCGGTGAGTACAACGCGCTGCTGGCGGCGGGAGTGTTCGACCTGATCACCGGGCTGCGGCTGGTGCAGAAACGCAGCGAGCTCATCGCGAATGCCAGGTCCGGTTCGATGGCCGTGGTGATCGGTCTCGACCCGCTGCGAGTCACGGAATTGTTGCGCAGCAATCACGCGAGCCTGGATGTCGCTTCCTACAACTCGCCGTCGCAAACGGCGATTGCCGGACCGACTAGTCACATCCTGCGTGCCGGCGCCGACTTCGAAAGAGCGGGGGGCATGTACCTGCCGCTCGACATCAACATCGCATTTCATTCGCGCTACTTGCACGCGGCCGCCGAGACTTTCGCGCAGTTCATGGAGTCGTTCCGCTTCTCACCGCCCCACCTGCCGGTGATATCCAACGTCACCGCCGAGCCCTATCCGTGCGATTCGCTGCCCGCCATCAAGCTATTGCTGAGGCAACACATCACGCATGCGGTCAACTGGGTCGATACCATGCGGTATCTCATGAATGCTGGCGCGACGCTGTTCAAGGAGATCGGCCCGGGCGATGCGCTGGCGCGGTTGTGCAGACAGTTCCAGCATTAGAGATCTTAAGGTGTGGAGTTTTATTCAGGGAGTGGAGCATGAGCGACATCGACGCGCCCATCGAAGCGGCGCTTGCGAATACCTACGAGTACTACCAGGCCCTCGCGGCCCTGCGAGAACTACCCGACCGCTGCGCGGCCAATATCGATGAGCTGGCGAATCGTATCGGCGCGAAGAAGCTCACGCTGATCGGCTGGCTGAGAGCGGACGTGAAGTTTGCGCGCCTGGTGGCGTCGAAAGTGACGGGGTACTGAGCAAGTCCATTGCTCAATCGCTTCGAAACCTACTGGCTGCTCCGAATCAGCGCCGAAATATTCTTCAAATCCTGACCGAAAGGCGTGAGCGTCGATGTCGCAGTCGACGCCGACGTGCTGGCCAAAGTGCGTGTGACAATGGTCGAAAGCGTGGCCGCCGGTCCGATATCCACGTACCGGAACGTTCCCTGGTTCTCCAATTCTCCGATGGCGTCGTGGAAACGCACCGGTTCGCGCAGCGCACGCCAGAAATAGTTCGCCGGAAGATGCGTCAACAATTCGCAACCGAACGAGCACATCAGCGGTAGGCGTCCCGGCTGACCCGTCACCGACCACATGAAGCGCGTAAAGGGAGTCTCGACCACGTCTATCCAGCGCGAATGAAACGGGTACGGCACCGGGAGTTTCTGCAGCGCCACCCCTTTGGCGCGCAACGATGCTTCGATCTCGCCCAGTGCGTCCTGCCTGGCGGCGATGACGAAATGGCCGGGCAGGTTGAAGGAGGCGATCTCGCAATCATTGCCGATAGCGGGGCGCAGCGCTTCCTCGTACAGCTTCCGGTCGTGAAGAACGGCGAGCATGCCGCCTCGCGGACAGCAGACCTCGAACATGGAAGCCTGCCGGATCACGGCCAGCAACGCATCTTCCATGGTGAGGTGTCCAGCCACCGCCGCGGCGGCAAACGATCCAATTCCCGTGCCCATGGTCACATCGGGCGCAACGCCGGAATCGATGAGAACGCGCGCGGTCGCGTACTGAACCATGAAGATGGCCGGGTGGCTGAATAACGTGCGATCGAAAGTTTCCGCGGCGCTGTAGCCGTGTTCGTAGAGAAGTTGCAGCACCGAGCAACCGCACAGCTCCTGCACCATCCGGTCCGCTTCCAGCATGTGCTTGCGGAACAGCGGGTACTGCTTGAACAGGTCCCGGCCCATCTGAAAGTACTGCGAGCCTTCGCCCGCGAACATGAACACGGTGCGATGGTCGGCCAGCGGCTTGAGCAAGCTGTTGCCTGGCGCGCGCGGAGCCGGTCGATTGCCCATTCCGCTTGCATTTTCCGGGGAGGCACTCTTGCCGATGCGCCGAATGGATTTGCGGGTTGCAACCATGCTGAGCGCCGCCGTGAGCGATTGCATGCTCTGCTCCTGTCCTGAGGGATGTTGAGTCGATGTCCCGGGTGCTTCCATATTCGAGCCGCAGCATGCCGGACGCGGACTCCCGATGGAAGACCACACGAGCACGTAAAGAGTGCGATTCGACGGGATGCAACCTCGAGCCGCTGCATACCGCTCAACGGCGCAAGACGTGCGCTGGCGTGCTTGCAAGATGGAAATGCGTAAGTGGCCTATTCCAGGCGGTTTTGTACCCAAGCGCGGTTCGATGCGACGAGACGGCGTTGCAGCGCAATTAAGTCATCGGCATTCGAAACGTGTCGAGTGCTTCGGATAGAGTCGGCTCGGAAGTGAAGCAGGCGTCAACAAGGGAACACGCACAATGAGCGAATATGACTTGGTAGTAGTGGGTGGTGGGCCGGCGGGATCGACCGTGTCGACCATGGTGGCCATGCAAGGCCACAAGGTGCTGTTGCTGGAACGGGAGAAGTTCCCTCGCCATCAGATCGGCGAGTCGTTGCTGCCCGCGACTATTCACGGCATCTGTCCCTTGCTGGGCGTGAGCGAGGAAGTGAAGAACGCCAACTTCATGTTCAAGCGCGGCGGCACCTTCAGGTGGGGCAAGAACCAAGAGCCCTGGTCCTTCAACTTCTCCGCTTCGCCGAAGATGACGGGCCCTACCGGGTTCGCTTACCAGGTGGAGCGCGAAAAGTTCGATCACATCCTGCTCAACAACGCCAAGAAGAAGGGCGTCGAGGTGCGGGAACAATGCGTGGTGACCGACGTCATCATGGATGGCGAACGCGTCGCCGGCGTCCGGTACATGGACGAGAAAGGCGCAGCGCGTGAAGTAACGGCGAAGTACGTGGCGGATACGTCGGGCCATCAGAGCCGCATCAGCGAAAAAGCCGGCAGCCGCGTGTACTCGAAGTATTTCCAGAACGTCGCGCTGTATGGCTATTTCGAGGGCGGCAAACGGCTGGCCAGTCCCTACGAAGGCAACATTCTGTGCGCGGCGTTCGACGCGGGCTGGTTCTGGTACATCCCGCTTTCCGACACGCTGACCAGCGTCGGCGCGGTCGTGTCGCGAGAACACGTGGGCGAACTGCAGAAAGGACACGAGGGGGCGCTGCAGAAGTTCATCGCGAGCTGCCCCATCATCGCGGAATATCTAAAAAACGCCACCCGCATCACCGAAGGTCACTACGGCAAGCTCCGGGTCCGCAAGGATTACTCGTATTCCAGCACCAAGTTCTGGACGCCCGGGATGGTGCTCATCGGCGATGCAGCCTGCTTCGTGGATCCGGTGTTCTCATCGGGCGTCCACCTGGCCACGTATTCGGCCATGTTGGCGGCGCGATCCATCAACTCGATCTTGCGCGACGGCATGGACGAGCAGCGGGTCTTCGTCGAATTCGAAATGCGTTACCGGCGCGAGTACGGAAATTTTTATCAATTCCTCACCGCGTTCTATAACCTCGACCAGGACCAGGACTCGTATTTTTGGTCGGCCCGCAAAGTGTTGAACTCGGAAGAAGAAGCCAACGAAGCCTTCGTGCGCCTGGTCGCCGGCGTGGGCTCCTCGGGCGAACCGCTGTTTGGCAGTGCCAACGATTTCTTCCAGACCATGACCGCCGTCAACGCGTCCTTCCAGCGCGCTCAAAGCACGCCCGGAAAGTTCGACCAGTCGAAGCTGGACCGCACGTTCATGTCGAATTTCACGCACGAAGCAATGCAGCTGCAGGTCCAGGGCATGACCAACGGCACTGAAATGGAAATGCCGCTGTGGGAGTCGGGATTGATTCCGTCCGCGGATGGAATGCATTGGACCGAGGCCCCCAGCCCCGTCACCTTCTTTGAACGGCAAGGCGAGCCGGCCTAGGCCGCGCCCATCGCACCGAAGATGGCACACCCCAGAAGTCAGGCCATGAAGCAAGCAGCCGCGTACATCGTTATCTTGGCCGTCGCGATTGCCGCGGTCCTGGGCGTGCTGCACCTGGGGTCTTCGTTACCGGCTCCCGAGGCTGCCGCGGCGGCCTCTCAGCTGCAAGCCACCGCTGCGACGCATCAGGCGGCGGCGCTCTCCGGCTTGCTGCAGGGGCTTCAGGCCAACCTGCATCATCCGCTCAGCCATCTATTCGTGCAGTTGCTCGTGATCATTGCGATAGCGCACTTGATGGGAAGAGTCGCGGTGCGCATGGGGCTTCCAGCGGTGGTCGGTGAAATGACGGCGGGCATTCTGCTTGGCCCGTCCTTGTTCGGATTGCTGGCGCCCGATGCATTTGCGTTCGTATTTCCCGCCGATTCGCTCGGGGCGTTGCGAATTCTGAGCCAGATCGGCATCTGCCTTTTCATGTTTGCCGTCGGCATGGAGCTGAACGTAAAGCAGATTCGAAGCAAGGCCCGGGCCGCGGTAGCGGTGAGTCATACGAGCATCGTGGTGCCTTTTCTCTTCGGAGTGCTGCTCGCGTATTTTCTGTTCGGCGAACTGGCGGGACCGGCTGCCACGTTTATCGGCTTCGCGCTGTTCATGGGAATTTCCATGAGCATCACGGCGTTTCCGGTATTGGCCCGCATTCTGCAGGAGCGCGGCTTGTCGCGCACGGTGTTGGGCGCCACCGCGATCAGTTGCGCCGCGGTGGATGACGTTACCGCGTGGAGCATCATGGCGTTCGTGGTGGCGATTGCGAGGTCCACCAGCCTGGGCGGAGCGGTGCTGTCCCTGCTGCTCGCATTGCTGTTCATCGCGGTCATGATCTTGGGTGTGCGGCGCGCTCTGCCGCGCTGGCTCGGGAAAGAGCAGATGACTCACGAAGAGCCGTCCAATGGAACGCTGGCCATCGTCATATGCGTCGTGATCGCCGCGGCGCTGAGCACCGAAGTGATCGGGATTCATGCCCTGTTCGGCGCCTTCCTCGCCGGGACGGTGATGCCGGACGCCGAGGGCTTTCGCCGCAGGATCAATGCGCGCCTGGCGAAGTTCAGCTCGGTGCTGCTGCTGCCGCTGTTCTTCGCGTTTACCGGACTGCGCACGCAGATCGGATTGCTCGGCGACCTGGAAGGCTGGCTGCTGTGCCTGGCGATTATCGTAGTGGCCACGCTTGGAAAGCTCGGCGCCAGCGCGGTGGCGGCGCGTCTCGCCGGCATGAGTTGGCATGAATCGCTGCAGCTCGGCGCGCTGATGAACACTCGCGGGCTGATGGAGCTGATTGCGCTGAACATCGGCTACGACCTGGGAATTCTTTCACCCCGCATCTTCACGATGCTGGTCATCATGGCGTTGGTCACGACGCTGTTCACAGGACCGCTACTGACGCTGTTCGCGGATCGAAGGGCTGTGGCGAACGACAGCCAAGAGCCGTCACGCGCCTGAAGGACCCATCTCATGGAACCTCTCGTGCAAACGGATAAAGCCGCTCTGCTGAGCCAACTGCGCATCGAGCGCGACGATTCGGACGCACCCGCGCCGCCGCGCAACTACTTGCGATGGATGGTCGCCGTAGGAGTGGCGGGAATCATCGGTAGCGCCACGTGGTTCATCCTTGGCAGTCCGAAGGCCATGCCCGTCGAGGTGGCGTCGGCTACCGCTGCGGTTGCCACGCCGGCAGTCAGCGGCCCGACGACCACCGCAGGTCAATCGTTGCTGGACGCCGCGGGTTACGTCGTTGCCCGACGCCGCGCGACCGTCTCGTCGAAAGTCACGGGTAAAGTGGTGGAGGTATTGATCGAGGAGGGCAGGCGCGTCGAAGCGGGTGAAGTGATCGCGCGCCTGGACGACTCCAACTATCGCGCCGCGGTCGAGCAGGCCAAGGCACAAGTCGCGCAAGCCGAAGCGAGCCGCGTAGCGGCGCAGACCGCATTCAACGATGCGCAGCCGATTTTCCAGCGCAACGAAAAGCAGCAGGTCGCCGGAGTGATCAGCGCGCAGGACTTCGACACGGCGCGAGCGGCCTACAACAGCGCCAGGACTGCTTTGACGGTCTCTGAGCGCAGCGTGGACGCAGCTCGGGCAACGCTGTCGATGGCGCAACGCAATCTCGACGACACCGTCGTGCGTGCGCCGTTCTCCGGAGTGGTCACGGAAAAGGCGGCGCAGGCCGGTGAGATCGTGTCGCCCATGTCCGCGGGTGGTGGTTTCACGCGCACCGGCATAGGCACCATCGTCGACATGGATTCGCTGGAGGTGGAAGTCGACGTGAGCGAAAACTTCATCAATCGCGTGCGTGCGAAGCAGCCGGTCACAGTGAAGCTGAATGCGTACTCGGATTGGAGCATCCCTGGCCAGGTCATCGCCACCATCCCGACCGCCGACCGCGCCAAGGCCACGGTGAAAGTGCGCATCGCCCTGGACGAGAAGGACGAGCGAGTGATTCCGGACATGGGCGCGCGGGTGTCGTTCTTGAACGAGGCCACGTAAGGTTCTCGCATCGTCCACGGATATCCGGAGCAATCATGGCCGCCATCGTCGAATTGAAAAACATCGTCAAGAGCTACCGGCGCGGAACCCAGAACGTCGAGGTGCTGCACGGCGTGAATCTCGGCATCGAGCAGGGCGAATTCCTCGCGCTGATGGGCCCTTCGGGTTCGGGCAAGACCACGTTGCTGAATCTCATCGCCGGACTGGATAAACCCACCAGCGGCGAAGTGGTCGTGGCCGCAGAGCGCATCGATAAACTCTCGACGGCGGAACTGGCGAGATGGCGCGGGCGGCACATCGGTTTCGTATTCCAGTTCTACAACCTGCTGCCGGCGCTGACGGCCGAGCGTAACGTGGAAGTTCCGCTGTTGCTGACGAATCTGTCCGGCGCGCAGCGCAAGAAGAACGTTCGCGCCGCGCTCGAGCTGGTGCGTCTTGCCGACCGCGCCTCCCACAAGCCGGGTGAATTGTCGGGTGGCCAGCAGCAACGCGTCTCCATTGCCCGTGCCTTGATCTCCGACCCGACGTTGCTGGTGTGCGATGAGCCCACGGGCGACCTGGACCGCGAAGGTGCGGACCAGGTTCTGAACCTGCTGCGAGCGCTCAATCGTGAGCATGGTAAGACCATCGTCATGGTCACGCACGATCCGCTCGCCGCGCAGTTCGCCTCGCGCCAGCTTCACGTCGACAAGGGCCAGCTGATGCACGCGCCGCTGAAAATTGCCGTATGAGAATTCCATGGCCAACGCGAAAACGGCGTTCATGTTTTCGGGGCAGGGTTCGCAACATTTCCAGATGGGGCGAACGCTGTTCGACCAGGAGCCCGCGTTTCGGGACTGCATGCTGCGGCTCGACGGCACGGTGCGGGACCTGACCGGCAAGTCGGTCGTCGAAACGCTCTATACCGCGGGCCATCCCAAAAGCGCGACGTTCGATAGAACGCTGCTGACCCATCCCTCGATTTTCATGGTCGAGTACTCGTTGGCACAGTGCCTGATACAGGCCGGCGTCACGCCCGAGCTTACTTTGGGCGCCAGTCTGGGCACCTTTGCCGCAGCCACCGTGGCGGGCCTCATCGCCGTCGACGACGCTTTGACGTGCGTCGTCCGGCAGGCAAAAAACCTCGAGGAAAACTGCAAGCCCGGGGGAATGATCGCCGTTCTGGCCGATCCGGTGCTGTACACGGAGGGCTTTCTCGCCGCCAGCTCGGAACTGGCGGCCGTGAACTTCGCGTCGAACTTCGTCGTATCCGCCCGGCGCGAATGGTTCGTGGAGATCGAGAATTACTTGCGCAGGCGGGACGTGACCTACCAGCGCCTGCCGGTCTCCTTCGCCTTTCACTCGCAGTGGATCGACGAGGCGCGAGCGCCTTTCGAAGCCTTCGCCAAATCCATCGCTTGTAAAGCCGGCGGTTTACCTTTTGTGTGTTGCGAAAGCGCGGACATCGTTCCGGCTCTGTCTGCCGACTACTTATGGCGCGTGGTGCGCCGGCCGATTCGATTCAGGGAAACGATCGCGAAACTGGAGCGGGGCGCTTCGTATCGCTACATCGACGTTGGCCCGGCGAGCACGCTCGCGACGTTTCTGAAGTACGGCTTGCCGCCAACGTCGAAGTCGACGATTCACCCCATCCTCACGCCGTTCGGACAAGAGCAAAAAAATCTGTCGGCGGCGATATCCGCTACCCGGGCCGGCGCTCCGTGATTTCCGTCATCCCCGCCTGCGCGGGATGACGGAATGCGGATCGTGCGGATCACCGCTGTCGCTTGAGATGCCGCCGCGGCGAACTTCAGAATGAAGCCGTCAGATCGCACATGGATGCAACAAGCGCAGCAGGTGAATCCGATGACAGCTCTAGTGTTTCCTGGTCAGGGATCTCAGAAGAAGGGCATGGGGCAGGGATTGTTCGATGCAGTGCGCGAGTACGCCACCGTGGAGAAGGAGGTGGACGCGCTCGTCGGCTACTCGATGCGCACGTTGTGCCTGGAAGATC
>WUUC01110746.1_pt1 | contig 10530 bp, 6 predicted proteins | sample 6278441 | NCBI WGS metagenome assembly WUUC01 (sample SAMN13675441, study PRJNA597444) | soil metagenome | isolation source: soil | place: USA: Washington | collected 2017-10 | reverse complement strand
CGCGGACTTCACCCACAGGGACGTTGTCGTCGGCGTCGACGGCTCAGCCGAGAGCAGGAAGGCTCTACGCTGGGCTGCTGCCGAGGCGTCGCGGCACCACGCCCGGCTGAGGATCCTCACCGTGTACGCGTTGACGTGGCCGCCGGAAGCGTTCGGTGGCTTGGGCCAGCTACCGCAGTACGCGCAGGAACAGTTCGAGGACATCGTCGCCGGGGCGCTCGCCGAGGCACGCGCGCTCGCGCCCGGCGTCGAGGTGACCGGCGAAGCCGTGCTCGGGGAACCGGCGACGGAACTCGTCGAGGCCAGCCGCACCGCGGCCATGGTCATCGTCGGCAACCGCGGCCGCGGCGGATTCGCCAGTCTCCTGCTCGGCTCGGTCAGCCAGCGGATCGCCACCCACGCGACCGGAACGGTCGTCGTCGTCCGCGGCCGCGCCGACGCCCCGGGCGCTCCGATCGTGGTCGGCGTCGACGGCTCAGCATCGGCGCAACAGGCACTCGAGGTGGCGTTCGAGCAGGCGCAGAGCCGCGGCTGCGCGTTGCGAGCGGTCCGCGGGTATGCGCTGCCGATCCCCCCGCGCGGTGTCGACATGCCGCCGCTGCTCTACGACCGCAACGCCGTGCGCGACGCCGCGGCCGAGGACCTGAACGCGGCGCTGGCGCCGTGGCGGGAGAAGTACCCCGACGTCGAGGTGCAGGCCCTCGCCGGGTCGGGCAGCGCGGCGAAGAACCTGGTCGAGCTGTCCGGCGAGGCGGGTCTGCTCATCGTCGGCAGCCGCGGCCACGGCGCAATCGTCGGCACCCTCCTCGGATCGGTCGGCCTGCAACTGTTACACCACGCCGACTGCCCCGTGATGATCGTCCACTCGGCAGCCACCGACGCCACCGCGTGACAGCGGCGCCTATCGTTCGGCGCGGCGAATGATGCCGACGTCCCCCGCGCTGCCACGACGCAGTCCTCACCACACCATCGGGTGCCGACAGCGCAGCCCCGGTCGGCACCCCGGGAAACGCGGGCGCCCGGCATCTGGTCCCTGCAGGGCACGGCGCCCTCCCGCACCAGACTTGCCCGCGGCCCGTCGAATCCGCACGTGACGAACCGTCCGGCGAACCGGCGGAGTCGACCGATTTCCTCGCCGCGCCGGGTTGGAGACGATGGACGCGTGGCCGGTGCCACCGAAACGACGCCAACGCCGTGGCATGGCGACGGCGAGTTCCTCGACGGTCGGGACGACGCACACGGCTACCGGGCGCGCGTCGGGGACAGCAGCCGGGTGAGCGCCGCGATCACAGTGGTTGCCGCACTGCCGGTCCAGAACGTCCGTGCGTCGATCGTGAGGATCGGCGCGGTGCATCGGCGCTGCTGTGAGCCCGCATCGGCTCCTCCACCGGAGCGCACCCGCCGGCTGCCGGACCGGGCCGCTCCGGTGATCTATTGCAGGGCCACACGTGCCGCTCCCGGGGCGGCATGCTGGCGCCTCGTAGGGTGACGCGGGGTGATCGTCAGCTCCTCGACGGGCAGGGCAGCCGGTCGTGGGCGAGGATGGGCGGATGGCTAAGCCAACCACGACGACGTCGGTCGGGTAGTGTGCGGTTTCCGCGGTGGACGCCGTCCGCGCGCTGGAGGTGGACCGGTCGGCGGGGCTGTCGTCGGCGGAAGCGGCCCGCCGGCTGGAGCGCCGCAGGCCGAACCGGTTGGCCGAGGCGCCGCGGGAGCCGCAGTGGCGGGCGTTCCTGCGCCAGTTTCAGGACCTGCTAATTTGTCCAAGCCGACCAGGCGGAACTGGTCGAGGTCGTTGCATAAGGTGTCGAAGGGGTGCCGCACAGGCACCTCAAACGCGAACCGTTCACGACGACGGCGAGGGCACCGGTGCCAGCGGACACGGTGCCTGGCTCCACCTGCCGCCCTTCTGGATATGACGAACGGATGGCGGAGATTCGCTTCGCCACCGGGCCGCCAGCTCGCCACGGTTGGCGGTCACCATTGGGGTGGCTGCGGTGACCCACATGACGAAGGGATGAGATGAAAGCCACCCACCGCGTCGTCGTCGGGGTCGACGGCTCCCAGTCAGCTCTCCAGGCGGTCGACTGGGCCGTCCGGTGAGGCCCGAAACCGCCGGCACCCGCTGCGGGTCCTGTGCGCGCTCGGTTGGCCGCTGGTGTCCCTTCCGCTCACGCCCGAGCGCATCAGCGTCAACACCACACTTCGCGAGGCCGCCCAGCACATTCTCGCCGAGGCCACAGGCCGGGCTTATGCCCTCGATCCGGACCTCGACGTCAGCACCGAGTTGTCCGAGGACACGGCCGCGGCGGCTCTCGTCGCCGCGTCGGACGAAGCGGCCGCGGTGGTCGTCGGCAGCCGCGGCCTGGGCGGCTTCCATGGCCTGCTCGTCGGATCGGTCAGCGCACAGGTCGCCACGCACGCGCGCAGTCCGGTGGTGGTGGTTCGTTCTCCAGCGACCACCACAGACCGGATCGTCGTCGGTGTGGACGGCTCACCGCACTCGGTCGCCGCGCTCGGCTACGCATTCGAGCAGGCCGACTGGCGGTCTTCCGCGCTGGTCGCAGTCCACGCGTGGTCGAGGCCGGTCTCCAGCGAGCCGGGCGACATTCTGCCGCTGGTCTATGACGCGACCGAGGTACAGGCGGAGGAAAGCCGGGTGCTCGCAGAAGCGGTGGCCGGGTGGTCCGAGCGGTACCCAGACGTGCCCGTCGAGCAGCGGGTCGTTCGGGGGCACGCTGCCTCCGTGCTGAGCGACGAGTCCCGCGAGGCGCAGCTGCTGGTCGTGGGCTCGCGGGGCCACGGTGGATTCACCGGGCTCCTGCTCGGCTCGGTCAGCCACCGCGTTCTCCACCATGCCCGCTGCCCGGTCGCTGTGGTGCGAACCCGGCCGGAATGACGTCACCGCGCTGGACCGGCGACCAGCCACCCAGCCACAGGCGCGCGTGGACGGTACGGAGGTCGGCTCGCTGGTGCCCGGCGGCGTGGCGACGACTTCGATTGTCGCTGCCGCGCGGCACCCCAGCGGACTGCCCGACGCGGAGCTCGAGGCGCTGTTCACGCGGGAGCGCCCGATCATCCTCGACTATCCCGACTATCCCGCGCTGATCTACCGACTCACGTACCGGCGGGTCAGTCACGCCAGCTACCGATCTCCTGGCGCCTCGCCGGCCGCTGCGGCGCGGCTGCTGCGGCGGAGGCGGGCGCGCACCACGTGAGGGGTGCAAATTCAGCCTTTGGGGTGTGAGCAGGCACGATGCTGGGCTGACAGGCTGGTGTCGGCGATAGCGCGCCGGCATGCCGAGTCGCCTCATCCGCACCTGCATGACCACCACGCCTACGCGTGCCTCGGCCTGCCAACTGACAGTCCTGGCATCAGGCCGGGATCGGATAGACAGGCCCTGACGATCAACGCAGACGTCCGTACCCGGCTGGACTACGAAATTGCAACCCTCAGGGCGAAACGGGCTATCACCGGTCCGCTCCCATTACGGTCGAACACATTCCGAGCTTGGGGGACGTGGTCTTCGACGCTGACCTCAACCCACTCGTCGCCCACCTGGCGCAGCCGGCGCCGCCGTGGGATCCGGTGACGCTCCTCAACATCGGGACGGTGGCAGAACCGCACCTCTTGTCGCTGACCACCACCCGAGCGCTGGCCGCCCTGCAACAGCTCGGAGCACTCGTCGCGTTGGCCGCCGCAGACGAATCGCCGGCTCACGCTGACCCGTAGCAGGCCCGGCGGCGGGGCACGGCAGCAGCCGATGCGACCGACGTTTTCGGTACCCACACCGCTGACCTCAGCGTGGAGCCCACTCGGCGGCGAGCGGCCGGCCATCTGCGCGCGAGTCGGGGTAGCGAGGGTACCAACCGATGGCCGGCGCCAGCAGTTCGGTGGCGCGTTGGGGCGCGAGCGGCCGGGACAGCAGGTAGCCCTGTCCGCTCTCGCAGCCCAGCGCCAGCAGCGCCGTACGCTGCTCAGCGGTTTCGATGCCCTCCGCGACGGCGGCCAACCCGAGCGAGTCGGCGATCGCGAGCACCGCCTTGACCAGTCCGGGGTCGGTGCCGAGGCCGGCCACGAACGACCGGTCGATCTTCAGCATCTCGATCGGCAGCCGCTTGAGGTGGCTGAGGTTGGAGTACGCGGTGCCGAAGTCGTCCAGGGCGAAGTGCACCCCCGCCTGGTGCATCGTGGTGGCGAAGTCGGTCACGTCGGAACGGATGGAGCTGTGTTCGGTGATCTCCAGCCAGAGGTCGGACGGGTGCACGCCGGACCGTTCGATCACGTGCAGCGTGTTGGCCGCCAGGTCGGGCCGCTGCAACTGGGTGGCTGAAATGTTGACGTTCATCCGCAGCTGGCGCCAGCCGGGCAGCGCCTGCCACGCGGCCAGTTGCGCACAGGCCCGTTCCAGCACCCAGTCGCCCAGGTCGACGATGGCGCCGGTCTCCTCGGCCAGCGGGATGAACACGTCCGGTGGGATCGTCCCGCGGGTGGGGTGGTACCACCGCAGCAGCGCCTCGAACCCGACGATCGCGCCGGTGGGCAGGTCGAAGATGGGCTGGTATGCCACGGCCAACTGGTCGAGGTCGAGGGCCCGTAGCAGTTCCGAGCGGATGCCGAGCCGGTCCAGCGACTGGCTGGACGCGTCGTCGTCGAAGACCTCGACCAGGCCGCCGCCCTTGTTCTTGGCCGCGTACATGGCCGCGTCGGCGTCGCGCAGCATCGCCCTGGCGGTGGCCTCGCCGCGCACGCCGAGCACGCCGCCGACGCTGGCCGACACCTGGACCCTTTCGCCGCGCAGGGCCAGCGGGGCGTCCAGGGCCCGGGCCACGCGGCGGCCAATCTCGGTGACGTCGGCCAGGCCCTCCACCCCGTCGAGGACCATGACGAACTCGTCGCCGCCAAAGCGTGCCAGCAGGTCCTCGGAGCGCAGCGAGCCGCGCAGCCGGTGGGCCACCTGCAGCAACAGTTCGTCGCCGACGTCGTGGCCGAGCCGGTCGTTGACCGCCTTGAACTTGTCCAGGTCGCAGAAGAGCAGACCGACATGCAGTGGGCCGGACCCCGCCAGGGCCTGTTCGAGCCGTTGCGCGGTCAGGACCCGGTTGGCCAACCCGGTCAGCGGGTCGTGCGTGGCCTGGTGGCGCAGTTCGTCCTCGAGCCGACGGCGCTCGTCGATGACCCGGGAGGACAGCACGACGGTGCCGTCGGCCGACGGCGCCGGCCGCAGCGCGGTCTCGACCCAGAGCCAGGTGTCCTGGCCGGTCCGCAGCCGGTACTCCACCTTGGACGTCAGGGTGCCCAGGACGATGCCGGCGTTGGCCAGCGCCGACTGCACGCGGACCCGGTCGTCGGAGTGCACCAGGGCCGCCACCGACGAGCCGAGCAGGCCGGCCGAAGGGTGGGCCAGCTCCCGGTCGTGCGACGGCGAGGCGTAGACGAACCGGCCCTCGGCGTCGACCACCGCGATGAGGTCGCTGATCGAGTCGGTGATCAGGCGCAGGGACGACTCGCTCTCGCGCAGCGCGTGGTAAAGCTCGGCGTTGGTCATCGCGGCGCCGACGTAGTTGGCGAAGATCGTCGCGGTTTCGACGGCGTCGCGGGAGAACGGTCGGCTGGAGTCGCGGGCGGCATAGAGCAGCGCGGCCGGCCGGCCGTCGCGCATGACCGGAACGCATAGGGTCGCCTGCGCACACGGTCCGTGATCGTGGGCTCCGGCCTTGGGTACGCTGCCTTCCGCAGCGGTGACCGCCTCGCCGCGTCGGGCGGCCGGCCATTCGGGCACCTCGGTCAACGGGCGAGGCCACCGCTCCCGCCCGCCGTCCGGTCGCGACGTCGCGCCCAATCGCACCTCGTCACCGTGGACGGTGACCAGCCGTGCCTCGCGCGCGTCGATCAGCTCGGGCAGCAGGCGCACCGCCTCGGCGTAGAGTTGCCGGCCGTCGAGGAACTGGGCCAGGCGGTGGCTGGACTGGGCCAGCCGCTCGACCGCCTCGCTGCGCTGGCGCGCTTCCAACACCAGGCTCAGCCGTGACGCGACCGAGCCCAGCACCTGCAGTTCGGTGGGGCCGAACTCCTCGGTGGCGTGGCGTAACAGGATCAGCAGCGGCCGCTCAGTCGGGCCGGCGTCGCCCGTCAGCGGGATCCAGGCGCCGGAGCGCACGCCGAGGGCGGTCAGCGACGGCGGCACGTCGGTTGCGTCCACAACGCTGTCACCCCGGGCGATCGCCCGGCCGGCCGACAGCGCCTCGGCCGCGCCACCGCCCAGGGGCCAGCCCTCGGTGAACGCCGGATCGCCCTCGGGTAGGCCGCACGAGTTGGTCACCACCAGGCGCCCGTCGACGACCCTGGCGGTGGCGGTCAGTACCGCCGAGAACGCCTGCGACAGCACGATGAGGGTCTGGTCCAGCAGGTCCTCCGGGGAGGCCGGCTGCCCCAGCACCGTGAGGACCCTGATCAGTTGGGCGGTGTGCCGGTAGGCGTCACTGGTCGCCGCGGTGGCGGTGGCGAGCATCGACTTCAGCGACTCGACCTGGGTGAGGTCAGCCGTCGGTGACCGTCCATTGCGGCCATGGTCAGCGATCACAGTGCAAGTGCTGTGACCGTGGCGTTGTGGTAGCCGGACACGCTGGTCGTCCGGGCGAACTCGCCAGCGGTGTAGAACCCGAACGTGGGAACGTCGCCGGCCGCCGTCTGCAACCGCGCCGCCTCCTCACCACTGCGATCGCCGAGAATCTGCAGGCGGGCCATGCAGCTAAATGCCAGCAGCACCGCCGCGTCGCCGCCGCCCAGCGCGTCGTTGACCACCTTCTCGCTGATGTCGAGCAGGTCGTCCTGGTCACACGACATGACCTCGACGGCGCTGAACGGGGGCAGCGGAGCGAACGTGCGCAGGTGTCTGTCCTCGTCGATGTACGCGCCGCGGATGAGCTTGCTTCCGTCGGGCTCGATGAGTCCGAAGGCGTGCGAGGCGTAGAACCCGTCCTCGCCTCGTCCCTCGTTGGCCAGGTCGGGCTGGCGGAAGTGCTCCCGGTAGACGTCGTCCGCGGGTCGTCCGCCGAGTTCGTGCACGAGCGTACCGTCGACCTTGGTCACCAGCAGCGGCAGCCCGCTGCTACGCCACCCGTGGGCCGACGCGACCGTGATCGGATGCTCGGAGTCGATCCAGACGGCCACCGCCGCGTCGCGCAGGACCCGGTCGTCGTGCAGGACCAGCGTCTCCGTCATGGACCAGTCGGGTGAGGCGGCGCCGCCGACGACCGGCACGGCCGCGCCGGCGACCCGGTAGATGCCGTTGAGGAGGGACTGCAGGTCGCCGGACAACCCGTCGGCGAGCAGCAGCAACGCGCCCGGCCCGCGGCGCGGCCCGACCGCAATCTGGGCGGCCCGGGCGAGCTCGCGTCCGGACTCGAACGGGGTGTCCCGCAGCCCGGTCACCGAGCTGACGCCGAACCGGTAGGGTCCGGCGCCTAAGGCCATGACCGAGACCCCGGTGCCTGGTGGGGTCAGCTCGCCGTCGCCGAATTGGGCGATGCTTGAGGCGCCGATCAGGGGTGCGTCGGCACACTGCGAGCGCACCCCCCTCAGCAGCGCCGGCAGGTCGTAGCGGAGTGCGGCGTACACCAGCAGCAGCGTGGGAGTCTGGCCGCCGAGCCCGGCCACGGCCTGCGCCGCGGCCTGCCGGCCGGCCTCGTCAGCGTCCAGCTCTGCGCTCGTGCCGGAACCCACTCGTAGTTTCGTCACGCGACTTTCATCGGCACGGCCGGGCCCGCCCTGAGCCAAATGGTGGCATCCGTCAGATGCCGGTCGGCCACCGCGACCACGAGTAACATGACGTGCGCGAGGAGCAAGGCAGCAGGAACGGCGCGTCGCCGTAACGTCTATATCGGACATCGCGACCGAGGCTGTCAGCTTCGTGGCCGGTCAGGACAGCGTCGGGGCCGGTTGTGGCCGTTGGGCGAGCCAGGTGTCCAGTGTCGAGGCGCTCATGGGTTTGGCCAGGTGATAGCCCTGGATGGTGTCGCAGCCGAGGAGGTCGAGCTCCTGCCACGTCTCCTTGTCTTCCACGCCTTCGGCCACCACCCGTAGCCCGAGGTTGTGGGCCAGGTCGATGGTCGAGCGGACGATGACCCGTTCACTTTGCTGTTGGCGCATGTGGGTCACGAAGGACCGGTCGACCTTGAGTTCGTGGACTGGAAGGTTCTTCAGGTACGCCATCGAGGAGTAGCCGGTGCCGAAGTCGTCGATGGACAGGCGGACACCCAGAGCATGCAGCCGATTTAGGACCTCCAGCGCGCGGACGGGGTCGTTCATGATCGCACTTTCTGTGATTTCCAGAACGAGCCGGTCCGCGGCGATCGTGTACGTGGCGAGCAGGCTGGCGATCTCGACGGGCAGGTCGAGGTTGAGCAGGCAACGGGCCGACACGTTGACCGCCACCGACAGGTCGTGGCCGGCATCGCGCCAGGTGCGGCACTGGTCGAGGGCGGTCTGCAGCACGTAGGAGGTGAGCGGGCGGATCAGGCCGGTGGTCTCGGCGAGCGGGATGAACTCATCCGGTCCGAGCAGCCCGTGCTCGGGGTGTTGCCAGCGAACCAGGGCCTCCAGCCCGGTCACCCGCCCGGAGTGCGCCTCGGCCTTGGGCTGGTAGAACACGACAAGTTCGTGGTTGGCGATCGCCCGGCGGATCTGACCGAGCAGGCCAAGCCGGCGAGGGCTGTGCTGATCGAGTCGGGCCTCGTAGACCACGAAGTCCAGGTGGGCGGCTTTGGCCGCGTACATCGCCACGTCGGCGCGCTGGAGCAGTTCGTCGGCGTTGGCGGCGTGGTGCGGGTACGCCGCCAGGCCGATGCTGGCGTCGACGTCCATGCTCAGCCCCTCGACGAGGAACGGCGCCTCGATCGCGATACGGATCTTCTCGGCGACGGCGATCGCGTCGTCGATCGTGGCGATCTGTGGCAGCAGCACCGCGAACTCGTCACCGCCCAGGCGGGCGACGGTGTCGCTGTCGCGCAGTACGGTGCCCAGCCGCTGGGCCATCTGCTGCAGCAGTACGTCGCCGTAGTGGTGGCCGAGGGTGTCGTTGACCTCCTTGAACCGGTCCAGGTCGATCAGCAGGAGGGCGGCCGTGTAGGCATGCCGGGCGGCCAGCGTGAGGGCCTGTTCGGTGCGGTCGTGCAGCAAGGTGCGGTTGGGCAGGCCGGTGAGTTGATCGGTGAACGTCTGCTGGGTCAGCGCGTGCTCCAGTTGGGTACGCTCGCTGACGTCGCGCAGGTTGAGCAGGACACCGCGCACCGCCTCGTCGCCCAGCAGGTTGCGCCCGACGCCCTCGATGTCGCACCAGGTTCGCGACACACCGGTTCGTGGCGCACCGGCCACCCGGAACCGGATCGCCTCCTCGACGCCGTCGCCGGCGATCAGCTGATCGAGCTTCGCGCTCACATCGGTGACGTCGTCGGGGTGGACGTGGTCTTGCAGGTACGTCGTCATGCTCTGCCCGCTCAACGCCTCGGCGGGCAGGTGCAGGACCCGCATCGCCGAAGGGCTGACGTAGGTCATCTCACTGCTCGCGCTGAGCACGACGGTGGTATCCGAGGACGCGCCGAGCAGCGCCTGGAAACGGCGCCCGTCATGATCGCGCAGCAGCCGCTGCACAGCGTGCAACCGGGCCGTCAGCCAGGCCAGCGACTCGCCGGCCAGGACGCACACCGCGACCACGTAGGGCACCGAGTGGGTCAGCCCCGGCGTGTGGGGCACGATCGCCATCGGCCACCAGTACGCGAACGCGAACAACGGACTGAAGGCCAGCACCGTGCCGCGCGGCTGGGCCGTCCCCAGCCACATCGCTATCAGGTACAGGAATATGGATGCCAGGTACGGGTCGGGATCCACCCAGTTGGCTATCCCGAACAGGATCAGTGCGGGTACGACCCCGACCAGCGTCGCCCGCTGCGGCCACCGGTGCCAGGGCAGGCGCAGCACGACCGCGCCGCCTATCACTCCCGTCGCGCCGACCGCCAACATCGTTCCGGCGGTCGTCGCGGCGCGGTCGAGTGTCATCAGCCCGAAAGCGAGGGTGACGATACCGCTCAGGATGAACAACAGCCCCATGGCGCGCCCGGTGAGGCGCCGGAACTCACCGTCCGGCTCCACTCTGCCCCGCCGTCGATACAGCACGGTGCCCACATCGGCCACCGAACCCGCCGCATGAGCAGAACCGGCTCCGGCTCACCGCGACGCCGGTGCGGTGCGGGGGCGCGCCGAGCCCGTGGTCGACCGGGCGAACATGCCCGTCAGTCACCGGCCTCCGGCGGTCGGCACCGGCCGGAGACTCGCGTAAGGGGGCGGCACCTGGGTAGCGTCGGTCATCGATGTAGTCGCGCCGCGGCGAAACACGTCAACGCTTTGATCGACTTCTGGTACTGGCCGATCGTCGACTCCATGTAGCCGGCTGCCCGCAACTCCGCGACAACAACCGATCCGATCCCTGTGACCGTCGTATCCATGGCCGTCTCCTCTCCGCAGCCCGAAAT
>WUUC01107537.1_pt1 | contig 10530 bp, 10 predicted proteins | sample 6278441 | NCBI WGS metagenome assembly WUUC01 (sample SAMN13675441, study PRJNA597444) | soil metagenome | isolation source: soil | place: USA: Washington | collected 2017-10 | reverse complement strand
GCGGTCAGCAGCAGCGGGTGGCCATCGGCCGCGCCATCGCCAAGGAGCCGAAGGTCCTGCTGATGGACGAGCCGCTGTCGGCTCTCGACGCGCGGCTGCGCGCCGAGATGCGAACGGAGATTCTTCGTCTGCATCGCGAGCTGGCCACCACCATCGTGTACGTCACCCACGATCAGGTCGAGGCCATGACCATGTCGACGCGAGTGGCGGTGATGGACCGCGGCCACGCCCTCCAGATCGCCCCGCCGCGGGCGATCTTCCACGCGCCGTCGAGCCTCACCGTCGCCACGTTCATCGGCACACCGGCGATGAACGTGCTGCCGGGAACGGTCGTGGAGACACCGGACGGGATGGCCGTCGAGACGTTCGGTCACCGCACGGCGGTTCACGCCCGCCACCATCGAGCATTGCAGGGGCTACGGAACGTCGACCTCGGCATCCGGCCGCAGGCGCTGAGGCTCGGTCCCGCCGGCCGCGATGGGCTTCGCGGCGTCGTGTTCCTGCGCGAGCCGCTCGGCCTCGAGGACGAGGTCCTCGTGGAGCTCGAGGGCGGCGCGCGCCTGAAGGCCGTCAGCGCGAGCTCGGTGGAGCTGCCCGAAGGCGCACCGGTCGGTCTCGCGTTCGCGCCGCGCGATCTCTACGTGTTTCACCCCGAGTCCAAGGAGACGCTCTGCCACGGTGTCGACGGCGCGCCGCGCTGAACCGTCAGCGGCGCGGCGGCACCGTCCATAGATAGACGCGGCGGAGGCGGTCCAGCCGCACGTCGATCGTCCTCTCCGGCGGCCAGTCGGGGAGGGCGAAGTCGTGCGCGACGATGCGTGTGCCCGGCCGGAGCTCGCGCAGGAGCTTCGGCTGGAGCCGCCGCATGAGCTCCGGGAATAGATAGAGCGTCACCACCGTCGCCTCGCCGATGTCGACCTCGAACAGATCGCGCTCGACGAACGTCACGCGCTCCGTGACGCCGGCGGCCGCGGCGTTCTGCGCGGCGTTCTCGATGCGCTCGTGGTCGAGTTCCACGCCCACTGCGCGCGCGCCATAGCGTCGCGCCGCTTCGATCACGATCTCTCCCTCGCCGGACCCCAGGTCGTACACGACGTCGGCCGGACCCACCGCGGCCAGCTGGAGCATGGCCGCGATGACTTCAGGCGGGCTCGGCACCCATAGGCCGGCGTACGCGCGCTCGGGCGGGGCGCCGCCCCGTGATTGTCCCGCCAAGCACCCCCCGAGGAGTAGCGCGAAGCATAGAAGTCTCGCCACCAGGGGGCCCGTGGCGTTCGGCCATCGGACGGAGCGCATCAGCGCTTCAGGATACTTGACCGGGCTCACCGCGGCCGCTACCCTGCGTAACCTGCGGCCGAGCGCGCAAGGCCCACGGAGGTTGTGATGAAGTGCCCTCGGTGCGAGATCGATAACCGCGAGGGCCTCCGGTTTTGCGAAGATTGTGGCTCGCGGCTGCCCGGTATCTGCCCCGCGTGCGGCGCGCAGACCAGTCCCGCGAAGAAGTTCTGTGGCGTGTGCGGCGGGGTACTGCCCGGCGATGCCCCCTCCAGCCTCAATGCCCCAGTGGCCGCTACCATCGTGGCACGCCGTCCACTCGAGAGCGAGCGCAAGCAGGTCACGGTGCTCTTCGCGGACATGAAGGGCTCGATGGAACTTCTTGCTGATCTCGATCCCGAGGAGGCGCGCAAGGTACTCGATCCTGTTCTACAACTCATGATGGGCGCCGTCCACCAATACGACGGCACGGTGAATCAAGTAATGGGCGACGGCATCATGGCGCTGTTCGGCGCCCCGCTGGCTCATGAAGATCATGCCGTCCGGGCCTGCTATGCCGCGGTCCGCATGCGCGACGCTGTGCGGGAGTATGCCGGACAGCTCGCGCCCGGTGTGCGTGGTTCGGTTCAGATCCGCGTGGGCCTCAACTCCGGGCACGTCGTGGTGCGCTCGATCGCGAGCGACCTGCAGATGGATTACACCGCCGTTGGACAGACGACCCACCTCGCGTCGCGGATGGAGCAAATGGCTCGCCCCGACACGATCATGGCCACGCGTAGCTGTGTCCGCATGGCCGAAGGCTATGTCACCGTCAAAGCACTTGGACGGCAAACCATCAAGGGGCTCGCGGAGCCGCTCGACCTGTACGAAATCACGGGGGTCAGCACGGCGAGATCCCGGCTCGACGCGGCGATGCGCCGAGGGCTGTCCCGTTTCGTTGGCCGTGATGCAGAACTCGACCAACTCCACCGCGCGTTGCTGACAGCGGCTGGCGGTCACGGTCAGGTGGTGGCCATCGTCGGCGAGCCGGGCACCGGCAAATCACGTCTCATCTATGAACTGGCTCGCTCGGACGCGACGCGAGACTGGAGGTTTTTGGCAACGGCGGCCACCCCATACGGTCAGTCGACCACGTATCGCCCGGTGACCGAGCTTTTAAAGTCGTATTTCGCCATCGAGGACAGCGACGATCACGCCGCAGTGCGCGACCGTGTCGCCGCACGGCTCACCGCGCTCGACTCGAACCTGGTCCGCATGCTGCGTGTCTTCGTCGCGTTGCTCGGGTTGCCGGACGCCGGCGCCGAATGGCAACGCCTGGCGGCGTCGCAGCGACGCCGACAGACGCTCGAGGCCATCATCGGATTGCTCGTGCAGCAGAGCCTGGACCGCCCGCTCTGTCTCGTTGTCGAGGATCTCCACTGGATGGACACGGAGACACACGCCGTCCTCGACGAGCTCGTGGAGACGCTTCCCTCGGCGCGAATACTGTTACTGCTGAGCTATCGTCCCGAGTTCCGGCACCAGTGGATGGGCAAGACGTACTACCGGCAAGTCCGCCTCGATGCGCTGGCGAGCGAGAGCGCCCAGAAGCTCCTGGACGACCTGCTCGGTCTCGATGGCGCGCTGCGGACGTTCAAGGACCTCGTCGCCGAAAAGACAGGCGGCAATCCGTTCTTCCTCGAAGAGTGCGTGCGAGCAGTGATCGACGCCGGGGGGCTCACGGGCGCTGCCGGTGCCTATCACCTCGCCAGACCCCTCCAAGACATCGAGATGCCCGCGACGGTGCAGGCCGTCATCGCGGCCCGGATCGACCGTCTCGCCTACGAGGACAAGGTGGTGCTCGAGACCGCGGCCGTCATCGGGAAGGATGTCTCGTTCGCCCTCCTGCACGCCATTGCCGACTCATCGGAAGAAACCCTGCGGCGCAGCCTGAGGCGACTGCGCGCCGCGGAGTTTTTGTACGAGACGCGGTTGTTTCCCGACATCGAATACACGTTCCGTCACGCCCTGACCCACGAGGTGGCGTACGGCAATCTCCTCGGCGAAAAACGGCGTGCCCTTCATGGTCGCATCGTTCATGCGCTCGAGAAGATCGCGAGCGGTCGGCTCGTCGAGCATATCGAGCAGCTCGCGGACCATGCACGGAACGCGCGACTGTGGGATCGGGCCGCCCGCTACCTGCGGCAAGCCGGCGCCAAGGCGTTCTCCCGCTCCGCGAACCACGAGGCGGTGCGCTGGCTCGAGAACGCGCTCGACGCGCTGAAGCGCGTGCCGGCGACGAACGAGATACGCGCTGAGATGGCCGATGTGCATCTCGAGCTGCGGAACGCCCTGACACTGGTGGGCGACCACGAGCAAACGCTGGCGCATTTGCGTGAAGCGCAGGCGATCGCCAGGCAGCTCGCGGACGAGCGTCGTCTTGGGCGCGCGCTATCCTTCGAGACAAACTGTCTGTTTCTCCTCGGTGAGCACGAAGCCGCCATCAACTCGGGTCGCCAGGCGCACGCAATTGCTGAACGGCTCGGCGACGTGCCGCTGAAGACGGTGACGCGGATGTACATGGGCCGCGCCTACTTGCGCCTCGGCGATTTCACCGGTGCGAACGAGCTGTTTGCCGACATCGTGGCCGGGCTCACCGGTCCGCTGGCGCACGAGCATCTTGGCCTTCCGGTGTTACCGGCCGTGTTCGCGCGAAGCCTCCTCGTAGAGGGCCTCGCCTCGGTAGGTCGCTTCGGCGAAAGCGCTCGGCATGCCGAGGACGCCATGGCCTTGGCCGAACCGACCAAGCATGCCGATACACTGTTCTGGGCGTACCACGGCCTCGGACTTCACCATCTAACGCGAGGCGATGCCCGCCTCGCCGCAGAGGCACTGGAGCGCGGTTACGCGATTTGCCAGACCTACGGTATGCCGACACACATTCCGCGCATCACCGCCGAGCTCGGGTTCGCGCGCGCGCTCGATGGTCGCGCCGCCGATTCCATTCCAATGATTCGCCGAGCCGCCGAGGACGCGGCCAGCCGGAAACAGGCCGCAAGCTATTCGATCGTGCAGCTTCTTCTCGGCGAAGTGTTGTTTCTCGCGGGCCGGTCCTTGGACGCGCGCGATGCCGCGACACGCGCGCTCGAGCTGTTTCTTCGGCAGCGGGAACGCGCACACGAGGCGTCGGCGCTGCGATTACTCGGCGTGATTGCCGCCCATAAGCTCGGGGCCGAAGCTGAGACTCACTTGGCCGCGGCGCGCGCCCTGGCCGGTGAGCTCGGCATGCGCCCGCTTGGCGCACGTTGCGACCTTAGCCTCGCGCGCCTCTTTCACACGCAAGGCCGCCGCGACGACGCCGTCACCGCCTATCGAGCGGCGAGCGTGGCGTTTGGCGAGCTTGGAATGCAGGGCGATCTCTCGCGCGCCGACGAAGAGCTCAGGGCTTTGAGCTAGCCCGCGCGCCGACGCGTCGCACCTCCACCGCCACGCGTCGCACCTCCACCGCCACGGGCGTCATTCCCAGCTGCCGGGCGAGTCGGCGTATCTCGAGCCGCAGAGCCTCCGCCGTCCGACGGTTGAGCACCAGCCTTGCGGTGAGTACGCGCGTTCCAGCGCGGTGCCGTCGCAACGCCGTCCCTAATGTCCCGGTCGTGGTGGTTTCGGTTTGATGGCCGACCGCGTCCATCGGACTCTGAGGGTTTTCTGTTTCTCGACATCCGTCAGCTTGTTCAACTGATCGAGGCAAGCCCGCAGCTGCCTCTTGTACTCGGCGAAGGCTTCTTTGCTCACGCCACCCTCGAGCTCCACGGTGACTTGGTGTATTTCGTTGTCCTCGGGTCCATTACCCATCATCGTGCTCCTTTCGCCAGTCTCTCGGTCGTGGTGGCGTCGATGCCCTCGAACAGCTCATCGGCGTGGAACACCGCCGGATCGCCGTCGAGGTCGCGGGCCATGTAATAGTCACCGACGCCGTCGTACTCACCGTCGAGCTCGACATCCTGGCCGAGCGCAAGGCGCACGTAGGTCAACGCCATGCTGTGCTTGAGGACTGTGTCGAAGGCGGTCATCGCCATGAACAATCGTCCGGCATTGATCTCCGTGATGCGAGGTCGCCCCCATGCATCGTCCTTGGTATCGATGCTAAATACGCCGCTTGCGCGTGGAGCGACCGCGCGGATGGCGTCACGGCAAAGCGCGACCACGCCGGGTTCCTGGACGGTCTTGGCGAGCGAAGAGAGGGACGTGACTGCGCTCGGAATGTTATCGACGCCGAAGTAGCTGAGGCGTTCAAAGGTATTCGCAAGAATGAGCCGACCGTCTTTCCAGACGCTCTGGCACAAGATCTCACGGCCGGCCAGATATTCGGACAGGGTGAACGATCGGACGGGCAGCCCTCGCATCTCGTGCCAGATGCGAATCCAGCATCGTGCCTGCTCCGGTGTGGCCACGGCCGCACCGCCACGCGCGCATGTCCCGGTCCGCGGTCGACACCATAACGGCCGCCTTCGTCCGAGACGGGCGAACACGTCACCAATGGAGCCGAGCGTATCGACACGATAAGTCCGGGGGACGGGGATGCTTCGTCGGGCGAGGACGCACGTGAGCCGATACTTGTCGCGACACAGCTCGACCACATCGTGATCGGGAAGAAAGAGCTTTCCGCGGAGACGGCGCCGCCCGCGAGACAGCGCGCGCACATGGGCGTCGGTCGTTGGGACGATAACGTCGATTCCGCCACCCGCGATCAGCGTTTCGAGGGCCGCGATGAAACGCGCAGCCCCCGGCTGGGGAACGAGGTGCCGCACGTCCGCGGCCGACCGCTTCAGAGCAAACCGGTCGTCGTGGCAACCGTGGAGCCTGAGCGACGAATCGGTGGCGCGCAGCGTCCGGATGAGATTCTCGGCTGCTGCGCTGCCGGCGCCGGTGATCAGCAGCGTCGCCAAGCTGGTCCTCCTGCTCTGCGCTGCGGCTCGGACGTCGCGCCGCGCGAAGATCGGCTTGCGGATGGTAGGCGCGTCACCCCCCCATGTCAACGAGACCGATCAGGGCTCCGGGGGTTTGATCCGCGTTCTCACGCCGCGCCGTTCGGCGCCCTCGCCGGAACGCCGCTCGGCCGCAAACGCCTGCGCCACTCGCGCATAGTGAGGCATCAGGCGTCTCAGCATGTCATCCCGTTCCCCGGAGAGGCGTGAGATCGTGTCGCTCTCGGTGGCGGGATCGAGTGACAGCACGCGAGCCAGAAGCTCCTCGAAGCGGTTGATGTCGTCATCGGTGAGCCCCGGATGTGCGCGCTTCAGCGCCTGCCGCAGGTCAGGGTGGAGGGGTTCCACGGGTGCCGCTCCTAGCGTGTCAGCTTCGCGCGCAGGTGGTCGGTGAGCCAGCGGTAGGTCAGCGTGTCCAGCCGACAGCGCTGCGGATCGTCATCGAACGTGTCCCAGAAGTCGTCCATGACGTTGGGTCTCGCCGGGTCGAGAAGCGCGCAGTGATAACTGGTCCAACTAGGGGGATAGCCCAGGCCGTCGCGCGCCGGGTCGGCCGGTTCGTTTCCCCCATTGTAGTTTGCGAAGAGCGCGGGGACGGGGTCACCGCTTTGGGTGCGGAATTTCTTGTTGATCATGAACGTGCCAGCCGTAGCATCGCCATACAGATCGACAATGCGGCCGTTGTTGAGATCCGCCATGCCGTGAAAACATTCGTGGAGCGGCAGGATGCCACCCCGGTCCATATCGACATATAAGGCCGCGCTCCCCGGGGTCTGCGGATAGTGCAAGTGCTGGAGGGTCACTCCATCATAGGAATACGGCGTGCCGACCTGCGTCTGGTCCTCGATGCCAGCCCAGCTCCAGGGGCGCGTGTGGGTCGTAGACCCGTGGACGACCAGCGCGACGTCGACCACTACCGCATACCGGGAGAGAAAGGGGCCGACGTGGTACCGGCGAGTTCTCATGACGTTCGGCGCCTGCTCTTCCACCAGCGAATTCGAGTCATCGGCGGTAAGAGTGCGGTCGAAGACCGCGACGAAGCGCATCTCACGATCCCAGTCGCCCTGACGGAGGCAATCCTCGGTGACGGTGAGCAAATTCCGCAGGCAGTAGGCCACGGCGTCGTGGAATGCGGGACGGTTGCCGAGTAGCGCATCGGGGACGAGCTGGCCAGCTTCGGTCAACGTGCCCGGGTTCGCCGGCAGGCCGATGCAGTACGGGCGGTTTTTCGGCGCGCCGGAATAAAGGACACGCACGACCGCTGCGGGGCCCGCCGACACGTCGATCGGGACCGCCTGCGTTCGCCAGCCTCCGGGCGTCTCAAGGCGCACGTCGTTGCGGCCAGCCGGAATCTCCGCGGGGAGCGCCTTGATCAGCACCCAGTGCGGACGTGCGAAGTCAGGTGTCACCGTGACGACCAGCGTCGACGTCTCGAACACGACCTCGGCATCCGCGGGGATGTTGGCGCCGGTCACGCTGTAGAAGTCGCCGTGGACGGCGAGGCCGATCGGAGAGATGTCGAAGCCACCAACGGTGACGCTGAGGATCTCCGTCTGAGCCGTGTGGTGGATGATCTCCACGGGATAGCCGGCGCCCTGCGCGCGGACCGCGACGTTGATCGCGGCCTGCTTGAACGCACGCCGCGCGCCCGTATCCGCTGCCGTGAAGCGGATGACGAAGGTGACCGCGGCGGACAGCGTCGCGCCCACCTCCACGCTGACGACGCAGTCGATCCACGTCATGCGCTGGACGAGGCCGACCGTGCTCGCCACGCGACGGGCCTCAGGCGGGCTCGATGCGCAACGACGTGACGCGGGCGCTGTCGTCGGCGTGAACGGCGACGACTTCGCGCCTGCTCACGACTGCGGCACCGAGAGCGTCGACGATGCTGCCTTGAAAGGCCGCGATGGCCGCGGAGTCACCGGCTTGGGCCTGGACGAACAGCAGTTCCGTGTTCACAGGCGTGGGCCCAATCCAGATGCAGGCGGTCGCGGCCCCGGGAATCACGTTGAGCCGCTGCACGATCCCGGTCGTTTCGGCCATAGCTGGTACCTCCGCGGTGGTCTAGATCGGCTCCTTCAGAATGCCTAGCTCCATCCCGAGATCACTGAGATATCGGAGGTCACCGCGAACGCGAAGGCCGCCTGCGAAAAAGACCTTCCGTGGATCGCGTTCGCCGGCGAGTATCTGGGCGAGCTGGTTGGCGCGGGCGATGATCTCGACCGTAGGCTGCAACGAGGAGGCTTTCGTCAGTTTGACGTCGCCGGGCGAGCAGGCGAGGTAATAGTCCCCGCCGCCAGCGCCGATGGCATGAAAGACGATGGAGCTTTTCTTGACACCCCGCGATGATGACATCCGACGAGCAAGCCGTGCGAGCGCGAGCTCCACGGGAGATTGACGCGAACCCCTTTCGGGCGCATCCGGCGACATGGTCGATCCTCCATTCGCACACGCGCAATGAGGGCCGCAAAGATAGCACCGAAAAGTATGGCCTGTTGACAAATCATCTGACCTCGTGCGACAAGCGGCCGTGGCACAGACGATTGCCTTGGTGCCGCTCGTCATCGCGGCAGTCATGGTGCTGTCCGCCTGGTCCAAGAGCACCGCGAACTGCTGTGACAAGCTGGGGCCGCCGGGCTGGAGCTTTTCGACCAGCTGGGCATCCAATCTCACCGTGGTGCTCGCCGTTTTCCAGATGCTCTTCGCGCAGAACCTGCTATCCGACGCTCCGTATATGCCGAAGACCAGTTATGCGGCGTTGGCCGCGATGTTCGGGGCATTGCTGATTGCCGGCCCGTTTGTCTATCTGGGGAGTGGACTGCTGAGTCTCAACGACAAGAAGGAAGTGCAGGTTCAGGGACGGGTGTGGGGCTTCTTGCTGGGCGCCACCTTGGTTCTGTGGGCGGTGGTCGGTCAGTTGCTCGAGACGGTCGTGCTGTCGTTCGACGTTGCGCGAGGAGGTCTCGACACGGCAATCGCCTGTGTTTTCAACGGGCTCAGCATCGCGATTCTCGCGGTTGCCATCTGGCACGGCTGGCGCACTGTGCATTTCGTTCTCGTCAATCTGCACGCCGGGACATTGCGCGAGATGTTTCACCGCGGTCAGGCTCCGGCATGGCCACTCCCGTAGTCCTTGCCAGACAGCGATCGAGATCGGACCTTCACTCCTCCGGCACCGGCAGCGGCTCCACTCGGCCCGAGCCCGCGCGGGCGCGCTCGTTCTGCTCGGCGTGCACGCGGCGCATGAGCGGTAGCAGCGGCAGGATCGACAGGAAGATCATCGAGATCAGCCAGAAGTCGTCGGCGTAGGCCAGCACCTGGGCCTGCTCGGTCGTGCGGCGGTACACCATCGCCAGCGCCTGCTTGCCGGCCGTGAACGAATCCGCGCCCTGAGCCATGAAGTGCTCCGTCCACTCACGCAACTGCTGGGCAGTCTCCGGACTCCACACATCGACGTGGCCGACCAGCCGATTCTGGTGTTCCTGGCTGCGCCGCACCAGCAGCGAGGTGGCCATCGCCACGCCAACGCTGCCGCCGATGTTGCGCACGACGTTGTAGGCTGCCGTCGCATTGCCGAGCCGCTCGAGCCGGATGGTGGCCAGCGTCAGCGTCTGCAATGGCACGAACACGAAGCCCATGGCGATGCCCTGCAAGAAGCGTGGCCACGCGAGCGCCCAGTAGTCGATGCCGAGCGTCACCTGTGTCATCAGCGTCGTCGCGATGAAGTTCAGCAGGCAGCCGAAGGCCAGCATGAGCCGCTGATCCATGCGTGATACGAGCCGCCCTGACACCATGAGCGCCATCATGGTGCCGAGCCCGCCCGGTGCCATGACCAGCCCGGCGTTCCATGCGTCGTAGGCGAGCATCTTCTGCGTGTAGAGGGCGACCAGCAGCATGCTCGAGTTGAACCCGAGCCCGACGAGCGCGATGCAGATGGTCCCCACCGCGAAGTTGCGGTCGTTGAACACGCTCAGATCGAGGATCGGCTCCGCCGTCGTCAGCTCACGCACGACGAACCCGGCCAGCGCACACACGCCGAGGACGAACAGCGCCACGATGTGATTCGAGTCGAACCAGTCCGCCTTCTCCCCGAGATCGAGACCCAGCTGCAGGAAGCCGAAGCCGAGAACCATGAGGACAAGCCCGAGGGCGTCGATCCGGCTCGGCTTCTTCGCGAACGGCGAGTCGAAAAGAAACGCGCTGACCATGAGAAATCCAAGGACGCCGATCGGCAGGTTGATGTAGAAGATCCAGCGCCACGACCAGTTGTCGGCGATCCAGCCGCCGAGCG
>WUUC01219850.1_pt1 | contig 10531 bp, 9 predicted proteins | sample 6278441 | NCBI WGS metagenome assembly WUUC01 (sample SAMN13675441, study PRJNA597444) | soil metagenome | isolation source: soil | place: USA: Washington | collected 2017-10 | reverse complement strand
TTGTTCAGGATCGCGCGGATGGGATGACACTCGATGAACAAGGCAATCTGTATCTCGCCGGCAACGGCATCACCATTTATGATCCATCAGGTAAAAAGATCGACCATATTGATATTCCTTCCCGTTGGACGGCGAATCTGTGCTTTGCCGGCAAGGAAAAGAACATACTTTTTATTACCGCGACTGAATCAGTCTACATTCTTCCCATGTTGGTGCATGGCGTGGAGTAAAGAGCTTTCCTCCGTTTAGTTGTAAGCTTTTACTCGCTCCGATGGATTCAAGGTTGCTGGCCATCCTTTCGCAAATCCTGTAGTATTTAGTATGGCTGGTCGGGTAGCCCGCAACGTCCAGGAAATTCCTTTAGAAAAAATGAGTTAAACAAAGCAGAAAGACATCTGCCGGCATTTGGATCATTGCAAACTGAGGGCGAATTTGAGTATATTCAACTATAGACGAGAGCCCCCAATTTTTGTTGTCCTGTCATGGAGAGTAAGCTCAGGCTATTAATTCTGGAAGACGTACCAGACGATGCGTCGTACATTATTCAGGTTCTGAAACGAGCTGATTTCAGACTCGAAACCCGGGTGGTCGACACTCGTGACACCTTTGTGTCCGCTTTAAAAACCTTCCAGCCTGATGTCATCATCAGTGATCACCAACTGCCACAGTTCTCTTCAAACGAAGCCCTATCCCTATCGCGGGCACGGTTCCCTTTCATTCCATTTATCCTGGTCACAGGTACTTGCTCAGACGAATTCGCGGCATCTATAATTAAGGATGGCGCGGATGATTACCTGCTGAAGGGCAATCTGAAACGATTGCCAACTGCCATTCACCAAGCCGTCAATAAAAAAGAACTTGAGGAATCGTTGCAACGTTCGGAAGCGAATCTTCGCACCATTTTCGAATATACAGACACCGGCTATCTGCTTGTCGATGATAGTTTCGATATCATCTCCTTCAATCATCGTGTAGCAGACTGGGCCGCCCAGGAGCTTCGCAAGCAGCTGAAGATCGGACAAAACCTGTTCTCCTATATTGCAGTGGAAGACCAGGAAGCCGTGGGTGTGATCCGCGATATCGTTCGCGAGGGACACAACATGGAATATGAAGTGCAGGTACCTGGTTCGAAATCAAAAAAATGGTTTCATGTGCGACTTCACCCTGTGGTGATCAAAGACGCCAAAGTTCAGCAGCTGATCATTGCGCTCAGCGATATTACCGAACGCAAAACAACTGCCGACATCCTGTCGAAAGCAGAGTTGCGGTTCCGGGGAATTGTCGAAAATAGTTTTGAGGCGGTTCTTCTGGTCAATGCAGAGGCCCAAGTCATTTATATCAGCAAAGCCGCCGAGCGGATCATGTCGTTTTCCATGGGCGACAAGAAAACTGTACCAGGATTCGCTTTCGTCCATCCGGATGATTTTGAATATAGCCAGCAATTATACAACGAGGTAGTGAGTAACCCTGGCAAGCCAATCCCATTTCAGATACGACAACTATCCGGAAACACATATATCCACATAGAAGGTATCCTTACAAACCTGTTGGATCATGAAAATGTGGGCGCCATCGTTGTCAACTATCACGATGTGACTTCGCAGGTCGAAGCACAAAAAAATCTTGAGCGAACATTGAGAAGATTCGAGCAGGCCCAGGAGATCGCACACCTCGGGCATTGGGAGATCGACCTTCCTTCAAGAATGTCGGCTTGGTCTGACGAAACGTACAGAATACTTGGAATGAACCCGGGAGAAGCAACACCATCACGTGGGAAAATGATCTATCACATTCACCCTGAAGATCGTCATAAGGTGAAGGCCTCCACCCGTCGGGGTTTCGAAAACGGAAAACCATTTTCCTTTTATCACAGGATTGTGAGAAGCAATGGCGCAACACGAACATTGTTTTCAGTCGGACAATACGAAAAGGACAAGGAAGGGAAACCAATGGGTCTCTATGGGATCTCTCTTGACATAACCGACATTACAGAAAAAGAGAAAAAGCTTGAAGAGGCAAAGAGTGAACTGGAAACTTTTATCTACAAAGCCTACCACGATCTGCGAAGTCCGATCGTTTCCGTATTGGGCGCTGTAAACGTAGCGAACAAGGAAATTACCGAAAAGATCTCGCGCGAATATTTTGCTCTGATCGGTCAGATCGCACAAAAGCAAAATAAGATGTTGCTCACTTTAATGAAAGTTATGTCTATTCGCGAACGTGCACTAAGTCTCCAGGGTTTCGACATCGATGCGTTAATCGGAGACGTCATGATTGCGCTTCAGAATGTGGAAGGATTCAAGGAGGTGACATTCCGGCGGGAAGATAACCTCAACTCATGGTTCCCTAACGATCGCGAGCTTCTTTTCGACATCCTGTACAATCTCTCGGAAAATGCCATTCAATATCGAAACACAGCACGCAAAGAATCAGTGATCACCATCAGGCTGCACAACAACGAAGACGGCAACGCTGTAATCGAAGTTGAAGACAATGGCGTGGGCATCCCTGACTCGATCAAAGCGAGCGTATTCGATATGTTCTATCGTGGCAATCTCATGTCGAAGGGTTCGGGACTGGGACTTTACCTGGTAAAAAATGCCGTAGAAAAACTCGGCGGGAAAACTGATTTCACTTCACAAGAAGGCGTCGGCACTACTTTCCGAATTCAGTTGCCTGTCAACACCCCTGTTTTCCAAAAAGTGTAGACGTCCGCAGCGTACGGGTTTTATTGGGGGAAATTGAGTAATGGAACCATGCATTGTTTCCGGCAACCGGCGTAATGGTTTTATTTATTCAAAAAAATCCTTCACAGCACTGATTGTTGCTGCGAGGTCTTGCTCTGAATGCGCAGCCGACACAAACCACGACTCATACGGTGATGGCGGTAAGTAGATCCCGTTTTTCAGCATATGGTGAAAAAATTTTCTGAAGGTTTCATTGTCGCCGCGTTTCGCATCCTCAAAATTCTGAACGGACGTATCACAAAAATGCACACTGAGCATTGAACCCATTTGGTTAACAACAACAGGAGCGTGAGCGGCCGAACTTATTTTCCGGATCTCGTCTGCCAGCGTGCTGGTATAGTTCTCCAGCGCCTTGAAAATTCCAGCAGCCGCATCGATCACATTTAGAGTCGCAAGACCTGCAGACATGGCGACCGGGTTTCCCGATAATGTTCCTGCCTGGTAAACATCACCCAGTGGAGCAACTTTCTGCATGATCTCACGGCGGCCGCCAAACGCACCAACCGGCATCCCGCCTCCGATCACTTTACCGTATGTAACGATGTCCGCATTTACGCTAAACAACTCCTGCGCTCCTCCTTTTGCCAAACGAAACCCAGTCATCACTTCATCGAAGATCAGTAAAATCCCGTGATGGCTACACAACTCCCTGAGCAGTTGAAGATATCCGGCAACGGGTGGAACACATCCCATGTTACCTGCAACTGGTTCGACGATGATTGCCGCCATCTCGTTGCCATGCCTGGCTACAATTTGCTCAACAGCTTTAACGTCGTTGAAAGGAGTAACAAGTGTATCGGCAATCACAGCTTCCGGAACACCTCCGGGAACTTTGATGCCCAATGTTGCCACACCGCTTCCTGCTTTCTTAAGAAAAAGATCCGCGTGTCCGTGATAGTGGCCCTCGAACTTAAGGATCTTCGAACGCCCCGTGAAGCCCCGGGCTAGGCGCACTGCCGACATACATGCTTCGGTGCCGGAGTTTACCATACGGATCATGTCTACATTCGGACACATGCCCGCCATCTTCTTCGCGATCGCTGTTTCAATGACGGTTGGCGCGCCAAACGAAAATCCTTTCCTGAGTTGGGCCTCAACCGCCGTGACAACGGATTCGTGCCGATGACCGATCACCATCGGGCCCCATGAACCTATATAGTCGATGTAACGCGTACCGCTGGTGTCATATAGATATGCGCCTTGCGCTCGCTCAAAGAATACTGGTGTGCCTCCTACCTGACGAAATGCGCGAACCGGTGAGTTTACTCCGCCAGGAATAAATTGTTGCGCTTCGTTGAACAGTTCGTCGTTGGTCATGGGAGAAGTTGCACACAAAGACGCAAAGCACACGAAGAAATGCAAAATGCAAATGTCACACACGGTGGCGCAGAGGCGCAAAAGTTAATGCTGTGCGACTTTGTGACTTTGCGTGAAATATTTTTAAGCATGGTACTCGCCCGACGTAAGCCTCGCGAAATCTTTCGCAAAGTAAGTTGCAATAACCGATGCACCAGCGCGGCGAATAGATACAAGCGTTTCGAGGATAGCATTCGGTTCATTCAACCATCCCTTTTCTGCTGCTGACTTGATCTGTGCGTATTCTCCCGACACCTGGTAAGCTGCAACGGGAATGTGCACGTGTTGCTTCACACGATGAATAATATCCAGATAGGCAAGTGCAGGTTTCACCATCACAATATCCGCCCCCTCATTCACATCGGCAATTGCCTCGCTGATGGCCTCGCTGGCATTCCTGAAATCCATTTGATATGTCTTCTTGTCTCCGAAACCCGGAGCACTGTCCAATGCATCGCGAAAAGGTCCATAAAAACACGAGGCATACTTCGCCGCATACGACAATATTCCGGTGTCAATAAAACCCCTGGCGTCCAACGCCTTCCTGATCGCCCCCACCCGGCCATCCATCATATCCGAAGGCGCGATGAAATCGGCGCCGGCTTCTGCGTGCGATACTGACATTTTTGCCAGCACCTCTACCGTAGGATCATTTACAATCTTCTGGTCTTTTACAATCCCGTCATGGCCATAAGAAGAATACGGATCCAGCGCAACGTCTGTCATGACCACAACGGAAGGATCAACAGACTTGATCGTTCTGATCGCGCGCTGCATCAGCCCGTCAGGATTGATAGCTTCTTTTCCAGTGTTGTCTTTTAACGCCTGGTCGACTTTCACGAACAACAAAACTGTTTTCAGATTCAGTTCGAGTAGCGATTGGATCTCTTTTTCCAGGTCACATGATCTTATCCGGGAATAACCAGGCATCGATGGGATCGCCAGATCATTCACCGAGTCTTCTACTACAAACATCGGAACGATCAGTTGAGAAACATGAAGTGAAGTTTCAGCAACCATATTCCTGATGGTATCGGTTGTCCGTAATCTCCTATGCCGGCGGTTGATGTCCATAATAAATCAGAGACCGCAAAAATAACCGACAGCGGCGAGATTGATAACGGGATGTCAAGATTAAAGCATAAGTCCTGGCCTGTCGCGGTAGATATCTTTCAATATCGACTTTGCTAACGGTTGTTGTAGCACCTCATCGGCTGCGATTTGCCCGGGTGTCACACCAGTTTCGAGGGAAAATTGCTTTTCGTAAGAAACATGGCGGCTGCCATCTATGCTATGCAGAGCAGCCTTCAGATAAAGTCCTCGCGCACTGATCGTAGCCAATGCGCTGATGGGAGCCGAACAACCTCCCTTCAGTTCACGAAGGAACTGACGTTCAGCGGTCACGCAAAGATTTGTTGGCCGATGATCGATGGTCGCCAGTATTTCCCGCGTCGAGCGGTCGTCGTTACGGCAGGCAACTGCGATCGCCCCCTGGCCTGGAGCTGGCAACATCCAACCAAGTACAGTCGACTCGAGGTTAAGCTCCAACCGGTCATAAGCAGCTTTCGCCATGATCATCCCATTCCAATCGGACGACTCAAGCTTGTCGATACGCGTCTGGATGTTTCCCCGGATGTTTGCTGTTTGATGACGGGGATATCGTTGAAGCCACTGTGCCCGCCGGCGGATACTGCTGGTTGCAACCGTAAAAGGTTCCCGCTCAAAGTCGATTGCACCCTTGTGGATCAACAGGTCTTCGTGCGCACCGCGCTCCAAAACCGCGGCAATTACGAGGCCTTTTGCGGGAACAACAGGCATGTCTTTCAATGAATGAACGGCGATGTCGGCCTTACCGTTGAGCACAGCGATGTCAAGTTCCCGGGTAAAGACACCTTCGACACCCATCTCGTAAATGGGGCTAACCAAATCAACATCCCCGGTGGTGTTGAGTGGTTCCACCATGCAATCGACTCCTTGCGCACGCAGACGCGCAGTAACTTCGTTCGCCTGCCATAACGCCAGCGGGCTGCTTCTTGTTGAAAGTCTGAGGCGGTTCATTTGCTGATGGTATCAAAAATACCGAGATCATTTTATAACTTGAGGTGTGTTCAAAAAAAATACCTTCCTATGAAAAAGCTTTTCACCATGGCGATCGTGCTGTGTTGCACATCAGCCTTCGCGCAAGTTCCCCTGACCGACCTGCAGATCAAAGGCGCATTGCTGGCATGCCCTGAGCCGGCAAAGACCGGAGCAAAAATTTATGGATACAATGATAAATCGGAATTCGTTGTACTGAGGGAGGGTACCAATGAAATGGTGTGTATCGCCGACGATCCGCAACAACAAGGGTTTAGCGCAGCGTGTTATCACAAAGATCTCGATCCATTCATGGAGAGTGGAAGAAACCTGAAAAAACAAGGGAGGAGTCAAAAGGAAATCATGGATCTCCGCGAGGCAGAAGCAAAATCAGGCAAACTAAAAATGCCGTCACACCCATCGAACATGCAGATCTTCTACGCGCCAGCAGAAAATTACAACGCTCAGACTGGTGAAGTTACCAAAGGAAATTTCCGTTACGTGGTTTACATTCCATACGCAACGGGGGAAACAACCGGCCTGCCGTTAAAACCCGAAGCACCTGGCATGCCGTGGTTGATGGACCCAGGTACGCACAGGGCGCACATTATGATCACGCCGCCCGCGAAGGAATAGCGTTCATGTTTAGATCTATTAGGAAAACTTAAATGCATTGAGACGCTCCGCAGGATATGGGAACACTGCATTCCCCCCCGCCATACCAGCAGCTTCGTGTTTAAGAAAGCACTCACTGATCAGGATAAAATAAAAATGAAGTCCCTCCCATTGGCGTGGAACTTACTTTTCGCCACACCTTTTTCATTCACGAAATAGTTGACAACGGTGTCGCTGTATTCCCGTTTGCACGGGATGTACTTCGCTTTCTTTTTCACCTTGTTGGCCGACAGGAGCCCGGTTAAGATCACCTTACTTTGAGCCCCGATCTCGCATTTTGGCTTGATGGACTTCTCCACCTGTTCGATCAATTCGTTGACTTCTTCTATTTGCTTCGGTGAAAGCGATGGCATAATTCTTAAGTTTCTGCAAGATAACAATTATGAATCATGCAACCAGCCAGAGGTTGCATAACCGTTCCGGTAAACAGACTTTTTAATGTTCTCTGTACTTGATAACTTGATACATCACGATTGGCTTTTTGCCTGAATGATGAACCGAAGAGATTCCATTAAGAAACTTGCGTTGGGTTCAGGCCTGTTGATCAGCCTGCCATCATGGGCAAACAGCTGGACGGCCGATGATGTAACGGGAGGGTCAACGCTGTTTAACCCCGACCAACAAACACTCATGACGGCCATCACGGATACGATCATTCCTGCAGGCAATTCGATAGGCGCGGTTACTGTTGGGGTGGATAAATTCCTGGCAAAATTGATCAACGATTGTTATGATCCTGATACCCGGAATAATGTAACACGCGGCCTGACCGAACTGGAAGCCATGGCACTGGAGAAATTCTCCAGGTCTTTCCCGATGTGTGATCAGAAACAGCGGGAAGATATCCTGCTGGCGTTCTCCAAATCATCAAAGCAGGACGATCAGGAATTCTTTAAACTGATGAAAACGGAGACGATCCGGGGATTCAACACCTCAAAAGAAGTGATGACGAAATATCTTAATTACAAAATTGCGCCCGGCCATTATCATGGTTGTGTCGATGTAAAAGCGTAGCTCATGGCAAATTTTCCGATCGATTCGGTGAAGAAGAGAACGTATGACGCGATCGTGATCGGTTCAGGCGCCAGCGGCGGATGGGCAGCGAAAGAATTGTGCGATCAGGGTCTTGAAACGCTCGTGCTGGAACGTGGTCGCGACGTAAAACACATAAAAGATTACCCGACAGCTTCGCGGGCACCCTGGCAACTGGAGTATCGAGGTTCAGTACCGTTAGAAAAGCGTAAAGATTTCCAGGACGCCCGATTTGTCCGCGACGAAACGTTTCATTGGGCCATCAAAGACGACGAACAGCCTGTTATTGAAGAAAAACCCTTTCGGTGGTTTCGCGGATATCACGTAGGTGGCAAGTCGCTATTGTGGGCACGACAAACTCAGCGATGGAGTGATTTTGATTTCGAGGGCCCGTTACGCGATGGGTTCTCTGTAGATTGGCCTATACGTTACAAGGACCTTGAGTCATGGTATACTCACGTCGAAAAATTCGCGGGAATTGCAGGCAACCGCGACGGGCTTGCCGAACTTCCGGATAGCGAAGTGATGCCAGGCTTCGATATAAGTTGTATCGAAAATTATTTCAAAGAAAGTCTTCAAAAAAATTATGGCGATCGCCACCTGATACAAGGTCGTTGCGCACACGTCACTGATCCTCAACTTATTCATACGAAACAGGGCAGAACGCGATGCCGCAATCAGGCAATGTGCAACCGGGGCTGCGTTTATGGTGCCTACTTCAGTTCTAACGCCTCAACACTTCCGTGGGCAATGAAAACCGGCAAACTCACGATGCGCCCTCATGCAGTGGTTCACTCTATTATATATGATGATAGTAAAGGCACAGCTACCGGCGTACGAATTGTGGATGCGACGACAATGGAGACGATTGAGTTTTTCGCGCGTGTCATTTTTGTAAATGCGTCGGCCTTGAACAGCAACGCAATACTATTGAACTCAAAGTCGACCCGATTTCCCAACGGGTTAGGCAACGATAGCGGAACACTCGGCAAGTACGTTGCCTGGCACAACTATCGGGGCAAAGCAAGCGCAGAATACGATGGGTTTAAGGACAAAAAAACTGATGGCCGTAACCCAAGTCACAGTTATATCCCACGCTTTCGCAACCTGAGAAAACAAGAAATGGGTTTCCTGCGAGGCTACGCCATCGGGATTGGAGGCGGACGGGGTTCATGGTCCGACACAAGTATGATCGGTGATGAACTACGGGAAAGCATTCTAAATCCGAAACTCACCAACTGGCACATCAGCAGCTGGATGATGGGGGAAACAGTCCCGATTGAAAGCAACCACGTGCGGCTTCACCCGGACCTGAAAGATAAATATGGTATTCCGCAATTGATCATTTCATGCGATTGGGCAGAAAACGACGATAAGATGGTGAACGATTACGTGGAACAATCCAAAGAAATGTTTGAAAAGGCAGGGTTCGTCAACATTAAAGCGAACGACACAAAATCACCGCCCGGTTCAGATATCCATGAGATGGGCGGCGTACGGATGGGTAAAGATCCGAAGACATCATTGCTTAATGCGTGGAACCAGGTACATGCCTGCCCTAACGTATTCGTAACAGATGGAGCATGCATGACTTCTACAGGTACACAAAACCCGACGTTAACTTTTATGGCAATTACTGCGCGCGCAGCAAACCATGCTGTCGACGAAATGAAAAAGAATAACTTGTAGTAATTTGAAACGCTCAAACTTCAAACTTTTTGAACATGATCCGAAAAACAATATTACCTCTGGCCCTTATCCTCGTGTGCGTTGCGGAAATATTCTGCCAGGCCGACGGTCGTTACAAAGTAGCGTTTGGCGTTCAGACCTATACGTTCCGAAGAAGTTTCCCGATTGATGTTGCAAAAACACTGGATAGCATCAGAGCCATGGGATTCACGGAGGTAGAAGGAATGATGGGTAACGCCACACCGGAGGAGTTTCGAAGGATGTGCGACGAGCGTGGCATCAGCATTCCGTCAACTGGCGCCGGATATGAGCAATTGGTAAAAGATCCACAGGCTGTTGCGAACACAGCGAAAACACTTGGAGCGAAATATGTGATGACGGCATGGATCCCTCACCAGCGCGGTGCATTCAATCTTGACAATGCAAAAAAGGCAGTCGAAGATTTCAACACTGCAGGTAAGGTGTTAAAGCAGAACGGAATTACATTTTGTTACCATGTTCACGGTTTTGAGTTTCAACCTCATCAAGATGGCACGTTGCTTGACTACATCATCAGGAACACCAATCCTGAATATGTGTCGTTCGAAATGGATGTTTTGTGGACGCATTTCGGCGGTGGCGATTGCGTGGCCTTGTTGAAAAAATATGGGGATCGCTGGAAATTACTTCACCTGAAAGACCTGAAAAAAGGAACGCCGAAAGATCTCACGGGCGGAACGTCAACTGAAAATGACGTTGCACTGGGAACCGGCGAGATCGATATTCCTGGTATCATCAGGGAATCAAACCGGATTGGTATCAAACACATGTTCATCGAAGACGAAAGTGCGAGAGTGAATACTCAGGTGCCGCAAAGTATTGCTTACCTGAAGAGTTTAAAGAAATAGGGTATTGGGTATTGGGTATTGGGTATTGGGTATTGGGTATTTAAAAATTAATATCCAATATCCAATGAA
>WUUC01067109.1_pt1 | contig 10531 bp, 11 predicted proteins | sample 6278441 | NCBI WGS metagenome assembly WUUC01 (sample SAMN13675441, study PRJNA597444) | soil metagenome | isolation source: soil | place: USA: Washington | collected 2017-10 | reverse complement strand
GCGATGCAAAGCTGACATCCACGATGCCAGCATGGATCACTGTTGCCAACAACGGGCCAAAGCTGTGGCCTACCGTTGTCATGGCCTCGGTCGCCACAGCGGCTTGGATCACCTGCTAACACCACTGTCCTGTGGCCGGATGTGGCCAATTGGGTGCCACGGCTGCGACGATCGGGTCCATTCACCGCGGGACAACGATCAGCTGGCCGCCTACACCCGTGTCACCGTCCGGATCCGAGTGCCGGTCGACGTGCTGCCGTTGCTGGCCGACGCGGACGCCGGGTCGGCGAGGTGAACGCGGCGAAACGAGCCGTGCGGGCGCTGGCCGCGCACACCAATAGCATGGTGACCCACCTGGTCACCTTCTACCAGTTGCTGGTGGTGTGTTCAGGCCACTGGTAGGGGCGTTGATGTTCAGATTCCCGATTGCACACCCAGGCGGTGGGCGCGAGCCTCATCGGTAGCGCGCAGCATTCCGGTCCGTCCCATGAGGCTGCCGGTGTTGTTGTGGCACAGGACGTGGGGGCACACCGGACTAGCGAGTGCCGCCCATAGACGGGTGCACAGGTCGACCACTCCAGGCCACTGTTCGTCGGGATCTCCAATGTCTGCTCACCGCAGGTGGGGCACACGCATCCGTTGCCGCACCAGCATGAGCGCAACCGCGCGATGCCGCCCTGGCCGTCTGGCTGCGCGACTGCTGCGTAGCGCGGGTGTATCGGGTACGGGCTGCGCTCGCGGAATGGCAGGTCATACACGTGCGTCCACAAGGCGCCGGTCGTGGGGTCGGTGAAGATGGCGACCTCGACCGGGGCGAGCGGTGGCAGGCGCCGGCCGTGGACGGCGTGCCGGGTGCCGTCCTCGTTGAGGATGACCGCGCGGGCGTCGTCGAGGATCTCGACGGTGCGGAGGAGGCCGATGAGTGGCCGCAAGGCGGACCGGTTGCTGTGCTGGATCTCGACCGTTGGCCGGTCGCCGGGGACGACCGGTTTGCGTGTCCATGAGGGCATGGCGTTCCCTTTCGGATCCGACTCGTACGGGGTTGCGTCCGCGGCTGGAACGGCACAGCTCGGCCGTTGTCGGCGAGCTGGCGCTCGGTGTGATCTCGCCCCGGGGCAGCTCGATACAGGTGGGCGGAGAGGCGTTAGTCGTCGAGAAGCGTGCCGAGCAGGTGGGAGGCGGCCTTGGCCTGCAGCACCTGCCCGGACAGCAGGCGCCCGGACCGGACCTGGTCGGCGATCCACTCGGCGAAGCGCTGCGGGCACAACTCGACGGCCGCGGTCATCCAGTCGTCGCCGTCGCCAGCGACGCTGTCTGTGACCTCGTGGTGGAGCAGGAGGTGGAACTGTTCGGTGTCGCCGTGCTGTCTGAAGGGCCGGCTCCACCCTGAGCAGCAGTCGTTGCAACCGCACTCGGTCGGATCGATGCGGTGAAGGGGTTCGCGGGGCATCGGAGTAGTCCTCAATGTGGATAGGTGCCGGGATGTTGATCCGGCGCGGACGGGCGCACCCGTCGCGTGGGCGCGAAGGAACAGCCGGCGTGGCGCTGGCGCATGGGAATGGGTGGGAAAGGCGCGATGAATGGACGACGTCCGTCCGAGCGGTCTGTGGTCCTTATCTACCAGTTGAAGGTGGTGAGAAGGTCGGTCGTTGGTGCGTCTGAGTTGAAGAGGATGTAGTCGCAGCCGTGGGTACGAGCGAGATTGACGATGGGGACTAGCTCCGGGGACCAGTCGCCGTTATGGGCGAGTTCATCGGTGTCCTGCGCGGTACGTACATCAGCCAGCCGTACGGTGTCTCGTAGGCGGTCACGCCGTCGTAGCTGTTGAGAGTGCGACAGGTCGCCGCGCTGAGATGGGCGGTGGAGAGGTCAAGGAAGGTACGGATGACTAGGTCTGAGCTTGGCCCCGTAGCCCGGACACTTTGGCCTGTGGTGACCGCTGGTCACCAGGGAGGATGTCTCGGTGCCTGCCCCACATCCGCCTGAGTTTCGTCGTCGTGCCGTTGAGCTTGGCCGCGCTGGCGATAAACCGATCGCTGAGGTGGCCAAGGACCTGGGTATTAGCGAGTCGTGTTTGCGGAACTGGATGCGCCAGACTGATGTCGACGAGAACGGCAGCTCGACATGGTTGACGAGCGCGGAGAAGAAAGAACTCGCCGAGTTGCGGCGCAAGAATCGGCAGCTCGAAGTGGAGAATGAGATCCTCAAGCGGGCTGCCGCCTACTTCGCCCGGGAGCACATTCTCCCAAAGTAGTCTACCCGCTGGTCCGTGAACTGGCCGACGACGGTGTTGATGTCGCGGTGGCCTGCCGGGTATTGAAGATATCCCGATCCGGTTATTACGAGTGGCGTTCACAGTCGCAGTCGACTCGGGACGAGGAGGATGAATTGCTGCTCAAGCACATCCGGGCCATTCACGCCGAATCGCGCGGCACATATGGGTGGCCGCGAGTGCACGCCGAGCTGACGCTGGGACTGGGTCTGCCAGTCAACCGCAAGCGAGTCGCCCGGCTGATGCGTCGGGCCGGCCTGCAGGGCCTCTACCGGCGCCGACGCCACGGTTGCACGGTCCGCAACCCGGCCGCAGAGCCTGCCGGCGACCTGGTCAACCGCCAGTTCACATCGACGAGCCGAATCGTCTATGGCTCACCGATATCACCGAACACCCGACCCGAGGAAGGCAAGGTGGCCTGGACATGGTCCACGACCTCGGCGACCGCGAGCTGACGGGTGCTGCTTACGCTGCCATCCAGGCCGTGCGTGCCCCTTCACCGTCGTCTATGAGAACGATCACGTCTTCGTCCGCCTCGGCGGCGTCGCACCCTGCACCCCGACCAGCGTGTCCTCCCGCTGGAGGAGTTGGCTGAGGCGGACGCGATCTACAGGTACTCGTTCGTCCTCACCAACCTGGATGTGTCCACACCGAACAAAGCCGCTCAGGTTTGAGCACTGGTACCGACACTGCACCAGGATCGAGAACCTGTTTCCGCGACAGCAAACACGGCGCCGCCCTGCGCCACCTCCCCTCCGGTTATGTCGAGGTCAACACCGCCTGGACGTGGGATGCCCTGCTGGCCGCCACCATGGCCGCCTGGCTCCACCAACTCACCGCCACCGAAGACCCCACCACCGGCCAACTCCGCGGTTGGGGTGGGGCGCACGCGACGGCAAAGCCATGATCACCACCCTGTGGCACCGCCTCATCAACAACCCAGTCCGGCTCGTTCCAAGCAGGGCAACCAATCCTGCGGCCACCGCCCGGCCACCACCTACTCGCCGAAATCCTCACCCGCCTCCGGAAACTCCCCACGCGGCCCTGACCACCCCAGGTCCGACCAGGACCCGAACCCGCGAACCCGGCGCGACACCCGGACCCACCGGCACACCCACCCACGAAACCCGCCCCACCACATGACTCCAGAAACCTGAAGATCAACTCAGCCGACTACTCGCCGAATCGGGTCAGAACCCGTATGACGATCGGATTCGGACTGGTCGGACGGGGACCACTAGGCTTTACCGGCTCATTGATCATGGAACTGAGCCGCCTTAACGGCAGCCCGCCCATCCGCCAAGCCGTGCAGGAACACGTGCAGTCCGACCTCGCTGTTCTCCCGTCAAACGCACTCCACAATGCTCCAGCCAAATTACGTCCACACGACATCGTTCCTCTTAATCGAGTCAACGTCATGGCGAAAGAATTCTTCGCGCCTGCTTGGCTATGGATCAGCCCACCATCCCCGCAAACCATCAACGAACCCAGCAAGCCCTCATGGGGTTCCGATTCCGGGCTACGGGGGGCATCCAACCGCGCCGCGACCCGACCCCTGCGGGGCGAGAAGCCAGTCACGCGCGGGCATGTCCGGGCCGTGAGCCGGCATCGCGTGACGCACCAGGACGAGCACCCAGACACGGTAACTGCCCCGATCAGCACTATCGGCTCTCGCTATGGTCACGGTCGCCACCCTGTGCGCGGGGCATCGCCTCGCGAGGGGTGACCTGGAGAGCACACGCTCGGACGAGGTCACCGAGCGGCGGGTGTCCGTCCTCGGTTAGGGAAGCATCGTCGCGTAGACGATGAGGTTGTCGCGGTAGTTGTGGGTGGATCGGTCGAAGATGCCGCCGCAGGTGATAAGCCTGAGTTCGGGATCGCTGGTGTTGGCATAAACTTCGTCGGTCGGGAAGGTGGTTTTGCTGACTTGCTCGGTGCGCTGTACGTGGAAGGTGATGGTTCGGCCGTCTTTGCGACCTATTAGTATCTGATCACCGGCGGTCAATTCGCGCAGCCGGTAGAAAATCCCCGGCTGTTTGGTGCCGTCGATGTGGCCCAGGATCACCGCCGGTCCTATCTCACCCGGGGTGGGTCCGTATTGGTACCAGCCGGCCTGCATGGGGGTGTTGACCGGCGGCACCTGCACCGTCTGGTCGTGGTTGAGGCCGAGGGCGATCAGTGAGGAGTGCGCGCCGATGCGGGGAATGTCGACCGTGGTGGGTTCGGAGCGGGGCAGGCCAGGCTGGGTTTCGGTGGTCTGGGTGGGTGTCGGCTCGCGGGCCGGTTCGGTCCCGCCGGGTGGCTTGGCGCAGCCGGTGAGCAGGAGGGCCAGCAACGTGGCCGCCACAAGGGTTGGGTGGCAGCTACGCCGCGTGGTGGTGATCATGATCAGGCCGGTGGGGCGGCGCCGCAGCCGGTCTGGGCCGCGCCCGTGGGTAGCTGTCTCACCTGGTGCGCGGGCGGTTGCTGATTGCGCGGCGGTGCCGGCTGCGTGATGACGGTGAACCCCGGGTGGTGTAGTGCGCGGTGTTGGGTGGAAGCTGGTACAGGCAGGACACCGACACCTCGTAGCGGCCCGGGTTGGGCGTTGGCGTGCACCGTTGCGGTTGCCGTAGCCGTAATCAGGCTTCCATCGCTGCTTTGCTGCGTCTGGCCGACGGTGAGCACAGGCGATGAGACCGACGAAACTGACAGCAACCCGGGCGCGCCCGTTCGCGTGTCACAGTCTGGCCCGGGGCGCACGGAACTGGGCGAGATCGACAGAGTCCCCGGCTGATTGTCGGCCGTCCGTCGCGACCGGCGAACCCACCACGGTGAGCAAGACCGGCCGCGAGGACGGCGGCGGACACATATCTTTGTCTCATCACATTCCCCCTCCAGGGATAACCAACAACCCGGAGACGCCCACCGGCCGAATCCGTTGCCTCAACGACCAGCCTTCCACCACATGGAAAGGCTGATCCCCTGATCAGAGCCTCGGGGCGGTGCCCCCGCCGCCGGTCTGGGCGGCGCCCTTGGGCACCTGTTTCACCTGGTGAGGTGGCGCTTGCTGCTTGGACGGCGGTGTCGGCTTCTGGGCAACCGTGAGGTGGGCCGTGCGCGTGTAATCCTGGGGTGGATGCCCCGCGGTGCAGGTCGCCGAAACCTTGTAGCGGCCCGGTTTGGCGTTAGCGTTGACCGTGGCCGTCGCCGACGAATGGTTGGCCGGATCCGGCTCTCGGACGGTGAGTACGGGCGAGGCGAATCTCGGAGCACCCTTGCACGACGGGTTCACTTCGAGAACCGCTGTCTGGCCCGGGCGTACGAACCTGGGTGAGACCACCAGGCCTTCGGGTGGTTGTTGCGTGGGCGGCGGCCCCGGCTGTCTGGCGATCGTCAACCCAGCTGTGTACGTCAGTGTCCCGGGATTCGCTCCGTAGTGGAAGCAACGCGCCGACACCTCGTAGCGGCCCGGTTTGGCGTCAGCATTTACGGTGGCCGTTGCGCTAATCGTCCCATCGCCGCTCGGCCGCGGCTGGCCGAAGGTGAGCACAGGCGACGAGAACGCCGAAATGAAGCTGCAGCTTGTGTGCGACAGTTCGAGAGTAACCGTCTGGCCTGGGCGCACGGAACTGGGCGAGATCGACAAGCCCGAGGGTTCACTGTCAGCCGTCGCTAACGTCGAACCCGCGGCGGTGAGCAGGCCGGCTGCGAACATAGCCGAGTAGATATGTCTTCGTTTCATCAAATCCCTTTCCAGAAGTTACATGGCAGACCCAACACGCCCCACCGGCGGAATCCGTTGCCTCAAAACAAGAACTGTCCACAACTGGGCGGCCACGGCGCCACTCCTGGACAACGGTCGGCGATGGCCAGGCGGTAGAAGGCGTATCCGGCGTCAGGCCGAACCGTTCCAGCAGAGGCCGACCTCATGCGGGTACAGCCCACATGTCCAAGGCTCGCCAAGGGTTCGGGTGTCCCAGCGTAGGCGTGCGATGACGATGGTGTAGAGGGCGGAGTTGGCTTGGCGGTCGCCGCCGCGGTTGAGGCGGTGGCGTTGGGTCTTGCCAGAGGAGGTCTCGATGGGGCTGGCGCCGCACAGGGCGGCGAAGGATGCTTCGGTGTGGAGGCGTTGGGGGTTGTCGCCGACGGCGATGAGCAACGCCGCGGCGGTATCGGGACCGACGCCGTAGCAGGCGAGCAGTGCCGGATGGACAGTGCCGATCGTGGTGGTGATGTGCTGGTTGAGGTTGTTGATCTCCTCGGTGAGATACAGGATCCGGTTGGCCAGCGAGCGCAACGTATCGGTGGCGGCGATGCTGGTTGTTACGGGCGCGGCGGGGTCGAGATCAGCGCACCGCTTGATGAGCCGCGGGTTACTCAGTCCGGTGAGCGCCTCACGCAGGGCTGGGTCGGCGCGGATCAGGATGGCCTCGGGTTTCGTCGGCGAAAATTCGGTGGGAAGTTGGGCGGGTGGGGACTTCGGTTGTGGCGGGCCGGGTGGCTGCTTGGCGTTGACTCGATCGGGTGGCGGCTGGCTCGTGCCTTCGCCTGTTGATCGTGGGGCGGCGCGATGGCCGTCGTATGAGGCAGGTGTGCGGTGCGCCGGTGGGCGGTGCGCCCGTCCGGAGTGAGAACGATGTTCTGGTGCGCTATCGCGGTAGCGACGGCGGGTTTGTGGATACCTCGCTGAGTCGGCACATCGGGACTCATGCAACCGCTAGAGTTGGGCTATGAGCGACGTGGAGTACGCAATCGTCGTAACTGATGACGAGGCGGCACGGAATGTACTAGCCCTGCTCGACGAACTCGACGGCACTAGTGGCGCTGTCACGGAGTTGCAGGGACTTGGCGGGTCGATCGATGAGTGGATGCTTGCCGGGGCGGTGGCGGTCCACCTGGTTACCCGCCTCCTGAAGGCGATTTACCCTTACGTCGAGGGGCGTCGGATCGTGTCGATAAAGGCTGGCGATGTTGAGATCATGCGTCCTCGGCCCGAGGATGTCACCCGAGCGCTTGAACTGCTCGCGAATAAGCCAGAGCAGCCGGAAACGGGTGCCTGAGGACGAACAGGGGAAGCGCGGGTCCTTGCGTGGACACACAGGTGAGTTTCGCCGTCCGCTCCATTCTCAACGTGACCGGAACACCCCGGGAGATCGACGTTGGCAGTTGGGAGGTCACCACCGCCCTGCGCAGCTCGTTCGCCCGGTACTGCCCCACTGATATCGAGTTTCACGGGATGCGCGACAGCGTTCCCGAGGTGCTCATCGTCAACCCCCGGTCCGCGACTCATGGGCCAGTACACTGCGTGTTCACCGAGCGCCACTACTTCATTTCGGCGGTTCTAAGGACGATCGCCAACGCGACGCAGCTGTCGCAGATTCGGGTCCAGGCCGCGAGCAACTCGTTTCTCCGGCTTACTGCCGACTACCTGTTACAACAAGGCGCCCATGGCGACGCGGCTAGGCTGTATTGCGCGAGTTGGCTGGCTCCCGCGCAGGACGCCGGCCTCGCCGTCGAGGCGGGGCTGTTCGAAACCTTCTTCACCAATCCGAGGTTCGAGTCGGCCTGGTGGAGGGCGGCTGGCCGCTGGCGCATGAAATGGGGCATCTGCTGGCCGAGAGCGATGCTACCGTGTCCGCCATCTTGGAACGCCAGGTTGACGAATACATCGAATACCACTTCGGCACGGCACCACCCCCAGGGGGGCCGCCGAACGCCCGCGACAGGCTCCTCGCCGAGATCCATGCGGACCACTTCGGCGCCGAACTCATCTTGCGATCGCTTGCCGGGCGACCCCTCGACTACAGCGGCCTGGTTGTGTTGCTGAGCGAGTTCGCCGCGAACTCGTGGATCATGATGCTCATGGAGTCCTGCAAGGCGACCGCGCGGCTAGCCTGCACGGAACCCGAACTCATCAGGACCGCAGCTGAGCACCCGTCGGGCCAGCAGTCCTGGATGTATGACATCCGACGGCGGCTGCTCTTCAACAGCATCTGGGCGGATCTGAGTTCCTGGCCGTGGTCCGATCCTTCAAGGGCTGAGGCTGAGATCGAACGCCTCATCCTGGGAGTCATCGATACCGGCAACCCGGCGATGGCCACCTACCTGGAGCTACTCGGCGGGCTTTCAGCGTCCTACTCCACCATGCTAGGCGACCAACTGCCATACCCGTTTCTGGAAGGTCTGAACCCACACGCCTTGGAGTTCTGGGACTGGGACGCGGCATTCAGTCACCTAGCGGACGGGTGGGCTCGTTCGCCGTTCTGGCAGGGCGCCACGAGGGAGTTCGTCGACCGGGCTCGCGCGACCGCCAATTTCCGGGACCAGCCGACCGACCTCATTGATCACCTCGACCGCTTGGTGCCCACCGACATCCTCCCGGTCGACCGACGCCGACTGCAGCCGGAGTGGTGACCTGCTTCGATCTCCGGCCGTTTCTGGGCGTCCTTGGGCCGCCGGCCATTCCGGCACGGCGCGCTCCGCCAGGTAAGCGTCGTATGGGACGACCGAGCCGATTCCCATGTTTCATTTCTCGTTGAGTCGTCGGGTTCTCGTCGGCGAAAGTCGAAGAAAATGCGGCGGGAATATCGGTCGCGGAAGACCGATTGGCGACGGGTTCAGTTGATCGGGTGGTGCCCGTCTAGTGTTGGTTGTGGGTTGGCGCGCTATATGTGGCAGGGCACAGTGTTCCAACGTGCTCTGTGCCTGTCTGGAGCGTGTGTTCTTGGTGGATTGGTTTCTGGTTCACGCCCGTGTGGCGGTGTCCGTCCAGTCTGTGAAGAGATGTACGAACTGTCCGAGCGGGAAGTTCCGTAGGTGGTTGACCCCGTGCGGATTTGTCAGGGAGATCGAGCGATCGGGTAGGGAAACGCTCTCCACGGCGTATTCGTGATGGCCGACGACCTGCGGGTAGCGCAGCATCGCCAGGGCGGCCTCGTCGAGCCGGTCGACGTTGTCGATCCCGGCGGTGACCGCGTGACCGGCGGCCAGCGCCAGGGATATCTCGCTTCCCACTTCAAGCTGATCGCGGTTGTGGACTCGGTGGGTGCGCGCGTCCTGGCCGGTGATCGCGGTGAGCGTGTCTCGCGCGGTGCCGCCCGCGTCGACCCCGCGGTAACCACCATGAAGCTGTGCGTAGGCGCGTTCGATGAGCATGACCCACAATTCGGGACCATCGACCGCGCTCGTGTCGCCCGGTTGGGCGTATGCGGTGCCTGTCACCGGCCCGGTCGGCGTGGTGGTCGTCGCTACCGGAAATACGGCCGGAACCCGAACGGTTACGCGCTCGCGGCCGGTGTGGAAGAACAGGAAATAGTTGTCCCGGTACAGCGTGACATTGTACGTTCCGTCGCCGTTCGGATGAATCATGCGGGCGATGGCCGCCGGGTCCGTTCGCGCGACGGCGATCAACGCGGCGAGCAGGAAACAATCGCCGAGCAGACCCTGCTGAACGTCGTTCGGATCGACTCCGCTCGGCGCGTGTGCTCCGGACACCGATTGGCCGGCCTCCGTGACGAACGGCGTGCCACGCAGGGGTGTACGGGGATAGGCAATGCTCGTGTTCGGAGGTGGCGTGGTGAGCGTGGGGCTGCGGTGCGCCGGACTGTCTGTGCGCAGCGCTGGCTCGATGAGGGCCAGCAACTCGTGGGTGATGGGTATTCGCGCGCCCAGGCCGGACTCCGACGCCCCGGCCAGTCGCGTTGCCGCGCCCGTCCACGGATCATCCTGGGACAGCGCGGCGGCCACCGCACGATTGCCGGCGGTGCCCTGCAACAACAGGAGCGGGTGCTCTGCGGAGGACGTGGAACCGGTGGGGATCACGCGGGTCGAGTCCGGGTCGGCCTCCTGGTCGTGGACACGAGGTGGCGGCACCCGACCAGCATGAACCAGGCCGAGACAACCCACGACCGCCCACCGGCCACTCCGGCGGACCACCCCGGCTGCCCTTTCGGACAAACGTTTCGGTGAGTTTCGCATACCTGGGCCAGGCCACGGCGGAGATGGCATGGCGGCCGTGGCGGCAGTCGCAGAACCACACAAGGACGTCAATACACAACGTTCGGCCCGCCGGGTACGTGCCGCTTAGTACGACAACGACAGGTTGTGATTGGCGTTTCTGGTGTGGTGACTGGCTCGAGCGCGTTCCTGGCTGCGTCTGCGCCATGTCGACCATTGAAGGATGTGTGTCACGGTGTGCTGGATGGGCTTGGTCACCCGGTTGGATAGGCGGCGTATCTCGTTCATGGTCAGCGGGATCAGCGGGGCGACACCGTCGTG
>WUUC01118115.1_pt1 | contig 10532 bp, 12 predicted proteins | sample 6278441 | NCBI WGS metagenome assembly WUUC01 (sample SAMN13675441, study PRJNA597444) | soil metagenome | isolation source: soil | place: USA: Washington | collected 2017-10 | reverse complement strand
GGCGCCATTGATTCTGATTATATGCAGGCAGTGACACGGAAGACTCTGGTTGCAGCAGTATCGCGGGTTTTCCATCCCGGGATCAAATTCGATTATGTGCTTACAATTGTAGGGCCCCAGGGCCTTGGAAAAAGTTCACTTATTGGCAAACTGGGAAAGAATTGGTTTTCTGACAGTTTCAATTTCAACATGCTTCATACTAAAGAGGCATATGAACAAATACAAGGTGCCTGGCTGATTGAGATTGGTGAGCTCGCTGGTATGAAGAAAGCGGACGTAGAAGCAGCAAAACAGTTTATATCAAAGCGTGAAGACAGCTTCCGCGTTGCATATGGTCGCAATGTAACCACATTCAAAAGACAATGCATATTCTTCGGTTCAACCAACAACCGTGACTTCCTGAGAGATCCGACTGGTAACCGCCGTTTCTGGCCGGTTGACACAACGCTTTCAAAGCCGACGCGGGACGTATTCAAGGATCTTACCGATGACGAAATTGACCAGATATGGGCTGAGGCAATGTGCCATTATCACCAGGGCGAGACACTTTATTTGTCAAAAGAACTCGAGGAACAAGCTTCGTTGCGTCAGCGTGATCACAGTGAGCAGGACAGCCGTATAGGCATTATTCTGAAATACCTGGATATGCTTATTCCGGAAAACTGGAGTGAGATGGGTGTGTATGAACGAAGAGCTTATTTGTCAGGAGATGAGTTACAGGTTGATGGTATTTATAGAAGAAATCGTATTTGCGCTGCTGAGATCTGGTGTGAAGCTTTGGGTGGTACACCGAAAGAAATGGATCGAAATAAGACTAAAGAAATACATGATCTAATGCGAAATATGGATGGCTGGAAAGAGCATGCAGGCAAGTTAAGATTTCATGATTACGGCATCCAACGAGGGTATATAAGGGAAGGAGTTTTGGCGACAGACAAAGAATTTTACGGCAACAAGTGATGTTCCGTTGTTGCCATAGTGTTGCCGTAAAATAACGTATAAGGCAACATTTAAAAATTAATAGGGGCTAATGTTAAAGATGATTTGTTTCCATTGTTGCCGTAAAAAGTATTTATAGTATAAAATTAATAATTAGAGAGAATAAACACACGTGAACACGCCTAAACGCACGTTTGCGGCCGCGTGAGGAATTTACGGCAACACGGCAACACGGCAACATTTAAAAAAAAGTGAAAATGACTGAAAAAACGATAGAGAAAAACCTTCGTGACCGGATCAAAATACTGGGAGGTTTAGCAATTAAATTTTTCTCTCCCTGGTTCACTGGGATGCCAGACCGAATTGTCTTAATGCCTGGCGGGCGAATCTACTTTGTTGAGGTGAAGTCACCAGGTGCAGAATTGAAACCAAGACAAAAAATAGTAATCCCAATGCTGATCAGATTAGGTTTTACTGTTTTGATTGTTGATTCTGAAAATAGATTGAACGAATTTTTTAAACTGATCTCAAAATGAAATATACACCTTACCCATATCAGGAGCATTCAACAGACCACATCATTGACCATCCTGAGTGCGGGCTGTTTCTTGAAATGGGTCTGGGTAAAACTGTTTCTACGCTGACTGCCATCGACCGGTTGATGTTTGATATGTTGACAGTGGATAAGGTTTTGGTTATAGCACCAAAGCGGGTAGCCGAAAGTACCTGGACCGCTGAGGCAGAAAAATGGGATCATCTGAAGCATCTGACTTTCTCAAAAGTCCTGGGATCCGAGTCAGACCGGATTCGTGCATTGAGAGCAAAAGCTGATATCTACCTGATCAACCGGGAAAATGTTGTGTGGCTCATAGCGCATTATGGAACAGCCTTTCCTTTCGACATGGTTGTTATTGACGAATTGTCCAGCTTTAAATCACCAAAGGCTGCAAGGTTTAAAGCCTTGCGGAGCATTCGTCCTAAAGTTGCAAGGGTAGTGGGACTCACAGGAACGCCTGCACCAAACAGTTTACTTGATCTCTGGCCACAGCTTTATTTGCTTGATATGGGTGAACGTCTTGGTAAAACGCTGACAGGTTATCGCGATATGTATTTCAAGCCAGGAAAGCGTAATGGTCACATCGTGTACAATTACGATTTGAAGTCTGATGAAAGCAAATTACTGGGTGACGGCATTTATGAAAAAGAGATCTATGAGAAAATTAGTGATATCTGTATCAGTATGAAGGCGGAGGATTATCTGTCGCTTCCTGCACGAATTGAAAGAACAGTCGATGTTGCTTTTTCTCCAAAGGTCAGGAGCATGTATGATGAATTTGAGAAAAAGCAGATCCTGGCACTTGAGAATGTTGAAGAAATATCAGCGATTAATGCCGCGGCGCTTACCACCAAACTATTACAATTCGCTAACGGCGCAGTGTATGATGCTACCGGTCAATTTCACGAGGTGCACGATGAAAAGTTGAATGAGCTCGAGGAGAAGATAGATGCAGCCAATGGACAACCCGTCCTTGTGTTCTATTCTTTCCGACATGATCTGGCCCGAATTCACAGACATCTTAAGCAATACCGGCCAGTGGAACTTAAAACCGATGCTGATATTAAAAGCTGGAACGCCGGAAAGATCAATATTTTGTTAGCCCATCCGGCCAGTGCGGGCCACGGTTTAAATCTCCAGGCAGGAGGAAATATCATTGTTTGGTTCGGGCCCAGTTGGAGCCTTGAACTGACTCAGCAGGCAAATGCCAGGCTGCACCGCCAGGGCCAGATCAATACAGTTGTAATCAACACCCTGATTGCTAAAGGAACCATTGATGAAGACGTGGTTAGTTCTCTTGCAGGAAAAGCACATGGCCAGGACGCATTGATGCATGCAGTGAAAGCACGGATCAGAAAATATTTACCAGAACTGAAAACCGCTTAATCAAAAATTTATGCAAGTTATAAACAGACGAAATGTCCAGGTGCGCAGTGAACGAAACTTGCCATATGTAAGTGTTCAGAAGGAATCACTGTATTTCACCCAGGCAACTGTTGAACAGTTCGATATGCGAATAGGAATGTATGTTCAATTTCTGAATGATGATAAGTCCTGGTTCTTTTTTCTGACCGATGATCCGGACGGGTTTGTTTTAGGTCCTATGAGTGCCGGACTAAGGATCCACTCCGGGCCATTGGTTCGGATGATCAAACAACAATTTAAAGTCAATGCAGGCCAGTCTTTCTATCTGCATGAAACGCCACGGAACATCAAAGGTGCCAAGCTGATCGAAATAGCTTTTGGGTCACCGGTCATTAAAATCGTTTCAAAACCGAGAGTTGCCAAAAGTTGACAAATCTATAAACCAGATTAAATGATAAAAACTGACATGCGCCTTAGTGAAAATTTTATAATTCCCGCGCAGGATTATGCTTCACAAGGAAATGGTATCCTCGGAATCAGGGATGCCGGCAAAACTTACACTGCAATTAAAGCTGCAGAGGAATTGCTTGATTGTGGTATACCTATTATCGTTTATGATCCTGTTGGCGTATGGAAAAATCTGAAGTTCGGAACAGGTAAACACAAAGGATATCCGGTTGTTGTAGCAGGCGGTGAAGGTTCGGATATAAGACTTACACCTTCGAATGCAGTCGATATAGTTCGAGCCGCTATGAAGGAAGGCGTCAGCTTGGTCATTGATCTGTATAGTCCGGAGCTGATAAATAAAAGCACATGGATTCGTATCGTACAGGAAACGGTTGATGTATTGATGTATGAAAATAAATCCTACCCAATGCGGCATATCTTCCTGGAGGAAGCTGCAGAATTTATCCCTCAACGGTTACAGCCGCAACATGCCCGAGTTTACGCATCACTGGAAAGATTAGCCCGAATGGGAAGAAATGCCCGCCTTGGAATGACCATTATCAACCAGCGTGCAGAAGAGGTAAACAAAGCCATTCTGGAAATATGCGCCATGGTGCTGCTTCATAAGCAAGTTGGAAAGAATTCGCTGAAATCAATCCAACAATGGCTGGAACTTCGGCAGCTGGATAAAGTACCTGAGATCATCAAATCGTTACCCACGCTTCAGCAAGGTGAATGCTGGGCAATTGGAATGAGTGATCAACCGAAGCGGATCCAGGTGAGTGCCCGAAATACTTTTCATCCCAACCCGAAAAAAGATAATGAGCCATCAGCAAAAATTATCAAGGTTGATGTAAGTGGATTTGTTGAAAAGTTGAATAAGCAGCTTGAGCCAAAGCAAATAAAGGAAACTAAGAAGCCGTCCGGCGCTGCACCTTTGTCAGCGAAAGCCGATGAGCAAATTCAGTTGCTGAGAAAAACAAATGCCAGTTTGATAGAAAGGAATAAAGAGCTGGAAAAAACCGCGAACAATCGGCTGAACGCCCTGAAATCGATCCTTAAAATAGTACAGGCCCAGTCACTGGAACAAATTGAAGCGGTGGCACAGCATCACACAGCAAAGATATCTGAAAGCCGTCCTGCAGCTTTCATTCCAAATCCACAGCGAACCATAAAAAAGGAACCAACCGGGTCACTAGGTAAATCATCCAGAACGATACTGAAGTTTCTGGCAACGTTCCCTGATAGAGCATTCTCTAAACAGCAGATCGGTATCAGCACTGGTTATTCGCCCGGTAGCGGAGGTTTTAATAATTCGTTATCTGAATTAAACACCTTGAATATGATCATCAGGGACAATGGAAAAATCAAAGTTAATTCAGCAATAAACCTTCATAAATACCTGGGCGATTTCGAGCCCGAAGAATATTCCATCCACACCTACACAAACAAGCTGGGTAAGTGTGAACGGGAGATTTATGAAGTTCTTCTGAAATTTCCGGGTAATGGGTATACTAAAAATGACCTTGCTGAAATGACCGAAACAAGGTACTCGCCAACATCAGGAGGTTTCAACAATTCACTTTCCCGGCTCACTACACTTGAATTGATTACCAGAGAGAATGGCATCATTAAGCTCAATCCTGAACTTATCGAAATGCTTTAACACTTCCAGGGTATTTCCCGGATAGTAATATGAATTACAAAATTTATATCGTATTCCATTTTCCAAACTTACAAGGAAAATAGAATTAAGACTGTATATTGGTTCGAAACACCTATATGCTATTCTTTCAACTCATCTTAATAGTGATTACTTGTATAATTACTTGGAAAACAGCAGACTTTAAGACCAATACAAACCGAAACATCGTAAGGGGTTATCTTGTATTGTTTGCGATCGCAAGCGTTTTTATAACCATTAAAGGTACCGTTGATTCCGCTCAGCAAGTTTTGGACCTGTCGGCTATAAGAGTAGGATTGGATAGTCTAGGAATGAAATATGATGCCGGGACTAAAACGATTGAGTTCAACCCAACAGCTGGAATCGTATCTATAGGTGATGGCGTAACTATTTCGGGGAATACTGTGTGGGGTAATGGCGCTGACAGATTTCGACCAGGAGTTTTTAAAGACAGTTTGACCCCACAAGCCAAACAAGAACTAGCCCACCTGCTTCGACAGAAGTATAGTATACCGTCATTGAAGCGGACAAAGATGATCTTAATAGTCTCTCCCTCCCAGATAGCAGTACTTGACCAGGTCGATTCGATTGTAAAAGCGAATGGTGGAAGCTTAGTAGGATGGGAAACGCACAAGTCGAATCAAGAATTTCCTGCGCCTCAACAAATATTTGTTTCAGATTATCAAGACACGACCTATGTCACTATCGGAATTGATCCGTTAATCTTAAGGGATTATTACAGGAAGAAGGCAAAATAAAATAAGTAAATTTAGTAAAAGCCATCTTATGAGTTTAAAATTTAGCTCCGACTTTGATCCGAAGAAGCTTGAAAAGCAGATTATTGAAGACGCAAAAAAGCAGATCGAGCAATCGATTAAAAAGAAACTAGCACCACTCTCAGCGGCAATGGCTAAAGAGCCAAAGGGCAAAGTTGATGTAAAGTGGAATGGTAAAAAAGCAGACGTTATTGTCACCGGTTATTCCGATGAATTAATGGAGAAAATCACCAAGCTGATGAACAAATAACAAGCTTTAAGATGCTTCCGTGGAACATCATTTGTTTCACGTGAAACTAAAATAGTAATAACTTTACTTAAATGATACTTATAACTTTGTGAATTGGACCGAAAGACTAAGACAGTTTTGTGATGAATACCTGGTAGATTTTAACGGTACCCAGGCTGCTATTCGAGCCGGCTATTCAAAAAAGACAGCCCGGTCAATTGCAAATCGGATATTGAAGATGCCCGAGATAAGGAAAAGAATTGACGAACGGTTGGCAGAAGTTGCCTTATCGAGGCTGGAAACTATTAAACTGGTCTCAGATATAGCCCATTCATCGTTGAACGACTATTTCAAAATCGAACAACGACCCCAAAGACAAAATGTCAAACGGAGTTTGAGAGAGCTGATAGTTGACTTGCAGAATGACATTGAAGATGCTGAAATATTCCTGAAACGCGCTAAAATAACAAACGCTGATGCCATCGATGCGTACAATAAGCAACAACAATATCGAAAGGACGAGATCATGAGGCTTGAAATTCAGTTGGAAAGAAATCCTGGTGCCTATGTGATCAGTCTCGGACCTGAGGTACTTGTTCCGGTGGCAGAACTTGACCTGGTGAAGTTGGTAAAGGACAAGGAACGCGGTAAGATAAAGTCGATCACACCTACTGAACATGGAGTGAAAGTCGAAATGTACGCTGCTGATGCCGCTTTACGCGATATGCTTAAGGTCCATGGTGCTTACGCTCCTGAAAAAAGTGAACACACTGGGAAAGATGGAGCTCCTTTGCTTCCGGCTTTGACTGATGATCAATTTGAAAAGTTAATAACTGAAATGCATGCAGCCAGCATCAAAACTCCATAAGGTCAAGGCAAGTGCCTGGAAGTGGGCTTCTGAGGCTTTGAAGCAAAGGATGCTTCCTGGCGCCGTTCCCATAAATGACGCTTTATATGACTTGTGGGATAATGACCATGAAATAGTGTTGTTGTATGGAAGTTATGGCTCCGGGAAATCAGTATTTATCGTAGATGATCTTATCCAACACGCAAAACACGATGAGTATTTTAGATGCTTTTTTGGTCGTAAAATTCTTGATACCGTAAGGGGCACAGTATTTCAAACTATCGTGGACCGGATCCGGGAATTGAAACTTGAAAGTGAATTTAAATTCTCTGATGCTCCTAATAGTTCGATGGTTATCAGTTGTAGAAAAAACGGTAATGCTTTCTTTCCTTTTGGTTCGAATAATCCAGCTAGTTTGAAGTCTATAAAGGATCCTACGCACTTCTTCCTGGAAGAGATGGATCAATTTACTTTTGAGGATTTCGGTTACATATACTCCAGGTTGCGGACGGAGAAAGCAAAGACAAAGCTATATGGTGCTTTTAATACGGAACGTATATATCAATCACATTGGCTTAGGAAAGTCTTTTTCGATGGTGAGTTTAAGGATCAGTCTGTCAAACGTAAAGTTAATTATACAGACAATTATTTTATTGACCAGGACGCTTATTACAAAAAATTGCAGCTGATTGCAAATGGTAACGCTGCTGTCTTCAATGCAATCGCTAACGGCGAGTGGGGTGTTGTGCGCACTGGTAGTGAGTTCCTGAAGTCCTTCGATGAAACAAAGCACGTCAAGCCTGTCCAATATTCACCTGGGCTCGTCTATGCGTCGTTAGATGAGAATGTCAATCCATATGTTACTAATACCATCTGGCAGGTAAGGGGGGGACAGATTCTACAAATCCATGAGATTTTAGCCAAATCTCCTGATAATAATGCTCCCAAAGCCGCAAATAAGTTTGCCGACTGGCTTGATAGCATCGGACATAAAGATGCCGTGTGGGTCTGTGGTGATCCATCTGCAAGCCGGCGCAGTACTGTGGATGAAAACAGCAGTTCATTCTACGTGAAGTTCATTGAAGTGCTCACAAAGCGCGGTTACAAAGTGGTAAACAAGGTTCAAAAGTCAGCTCCGGAAGTCGCTTTATCGGGCGCTTTCATCAATGCCCTCCTGGAAGGAAACATACCAGGGTGGGGGATACTGATATCTGATAGATGTTTCTCAAGTATCGAGGATTACATCATGGTGAAAGAGGACGCTGAAGGAAAACCTTTCAAAGAGAAAGTTACGGATCCTGATACCAAAATTACTTATGAATTGCGGGCCCATATTCTGGATTCTGCCAGGTACCTGATCATTCTTGTCCTATATAGTGAATTCGAAAAATACAAGGGCCGCAAAAAATCAAATATGTCATCCTATTTAAGCCATTTTAAATAAATCACATGGACGCTGTACAACTTAAAACTCTCGTAACGAATAATCCACCCGATATCTGGGCGTCCAAGCTTGAAATATATTCGCTGACAAAGCGAATTGTGAATTGCTTTGATATGATTAAGCAATACGATCCGAAAAACCACCTTGTCCTCAGCAAAAGTGAACGCCCGGACAAAATTTTGTACGATCAACGAGAAGATTCACAGGGTAACAAATCCCAGGTTGCTGTTGGTACTGTTAAACTTGCTAGGTTGACACTTCCTCTCCAGGAAAAGATTGTTCTGACAGCCGCTGGTTTCCTCGGTCGGCCAAGCATGGAGTATTCCACGGAGGATCAACAGGAATTAAGGTTGATGTCTCTCATGCAAAAGACATGGGATGATAATAAACTTGACTGGCGATTCATGGGCATAGCTGAAAAAACTATGAGTGAATATGAATGTGCTGAGCTCTGGTATACTCGGGAATCAGAAGAAGGAGATTGGGAAGGATATGAGATCCGCAGTAAAGCTCCAAAACTTTCAATGAAAGTTCTGGCTAAAAGCCTTGGTGATGAGATGTATCCAGTATTTGATGATTACGGATCAATGATTGCTTTCTTTCACAAGTACAAAACCAAGGATCTTGAAAATAAAGAGTATAACCATGTAGATTTGTATACTGCGGAATCTTTCTATTTTGCCCGTCAGTCAGATGGCAAATGGTTGCATGGTGATAAGGACCGTAATTATGAATCAGAGTCGCGTATTGCCATTCCCAATGTCATTAAGAAAATACCCGTTATCTACTATTTTCAGCAATTTTTGGAATTTGAAAAGGTTCAGTCCCTCATTGACCGGTTAGAAATAAAAATGAGCCGGCATGCGGATACGAACGATTATTTCGATAGTCCAATACTCCTGGGATTTGGAGATATAGAAAACCTCGCGAAAAAAGACGAAAGCGGTAAAGCCTTTGAACTGAAAGGTGAAGGGGCCGACATGAAATATCTGACGTGGGATCAGGCACCGGAGTCCACCCGTATGGAAATTGAGAATCTCATCAAGCATATTCACGAGGATACGTTTACACCAGATATTTCTTTCGAATCAATGAAAGGCCTTGGAGCCTTCAGCAAAGTAGCACTTGATATGTTCTTCATTGGGGCTAGGCTGAAAGCTACCCGTCACCAGGAGAATTATGGAGAATCTGTACAACGGCGGGTCAATTATATGAAAAGATGGCTACTAACTATAGATCCGACATTGAAAGCTGGCGGCAAACTTTCAATCAAGATTAAATTCAATTCCTTCCTGCCTGTTGATGACCAGGAGATGATAAGTACGCTTAATAGTGCAGTAAAAGGAGGTCTGATGAGCCAGGAAACGGCAATTATGCAGAATCCGCGGCTAAAGGATCCTGCATCAGAGATTGAGAAAATCAAAGCAGAAACAGCAGAAGCAGACAAAAAAGCTGCTGATCTTGCAAAACAAAATCCACCGATTCCCGGAAACGCTTTTTGATGATCATATCCTCAGATCTTGAATTCTTCCAGACAGTATACCTGGTCACGGATCCCGATCAGAAAAAGAGGATTGTAACTGAGATAACTTTGAAACCCGGGAATGTGATCGTTTATTCTTTGAGTTGTGGAGTGGAAGAGTCAGTTCATTACCGGGAGGAGATAACAACTGAACAAGATGAAGCAAAGAAGTTATTAGATTGATCAGTCTCCTTACTGACGAATTACCTTTCCGCTTATATTCGAAAGCTGAATTTCATAGATTATACCATCTACCGTTATTCTATAAAAGGGATCGGCATATGGACCATTTGAAATAAGAAGAAAGTCTGCAGTGACCAGCTTGGTCTTTCCATTGACAGGATGGATAAGATAAAATTGAGTAAGTGATGCTGATTGGTTTAATTCGATGTTCATGATTACTTTTTTGTTGAATATCCCTTACTGGTTAAGAAAATATCCACTGCTTGTTTGATAAGATAGTTCATTGACCGATCTTCTTTGGAGCTCAGTTCCATAAGCGGCCCTTTTAGTTCATTCAATCGAACAGCCACCGGATCGGAATCGCTTTTTTGATACTTCTTTTTTGGCTTCATTGTTATCATAGATTTCTATGTTAATACTTTTCACTACAATGTAGTAAATATACTCCAATTAGTAAGATAGTAATCATAATAGTAAATATTCAATCTACTTTTGGGTATCATTCTTTCCACACTTTACAAATTAAAACTCTTTTCATAT
>WUUC01056147.1_pt1 | contig 10533 bp, 9 predicted proteins | sample 6278441 | NCBI WGS metagenome assembly WUUC01 (sample SAMN13675441, study PRJNA597444) | soil metagenome | isolation source: soil | place: USA: Washington | collected 2017-10 | reverse complement strand
TGTACCACGGGCACTGCCACCAGAAGGCCGAGATCGGCACGGCCGTCACGGTGGCGTTGCTGCGCCGCATCCCCGGTGTCGAGGTGGTCGAGTTGGACGCGGGCTGCTGCGGGATGGCGGGGTCGTTCGGGTTCGAGTCGGAGCACTACGAGCTGGCGATGGCGGTCGGCGGCGACCGCCTCTTCCCGGCCATCCGGGCGGCGGCGGACGACACCGTGGTGGCCGCGACGGGGGTGTCCTGCCGACAGCAGATCCGGCACGGCACCCGACGGGTCGCCCGGCACCCCCTCGAACTGGTCCGCCAGGCCGCCGGCCCGCCGTCGCGGGAGTCCAGCGGCCGACGTCGGTGGGGATAGGCTTCGGCGATGCGGAAGACTGCCGCGGAATCGGTGCCGCCGGGTTCGACACCGTCGGGGCGGGTGTCCGGCGGCGTCCAGTCGCTGGAACGCGCTTTCGAACTGCTCGAAGCCATGGCCGACGCCGGCGGCGTGATCGGGTTGTCCCGCCTCGCCCAGGAGTCGGGGCTCGCGATGCCGACCATCCACCGGTTGGTCCGCACCCTGGTCGACCTCGGCTACGTCCGGCAGGAGCCGTCCCGGCAGTACGCCCTCGGCCCCCGGCTGATCCGGCTCGGCGACAGCGCCAGCCGGCTGCTCGGCACCTGGTCCCGCCCCTACCTGTCCCGGCTGGTCGACGCCCTCGGGGAGAGCGCCAACCTGGCGATGCTCGACGGCGACCGGGTCGTCTACGTGGCGCACGTCCAGTCCACCCGCTCCATGCGGATGTTCACCGAGGTCGGCCGGCGGGTCTACCCGCACTGCACGGCGGTCGGCAAGGCCCTGCTCGCCCACCTGCCACCGGGCGACGTGCACGCCCTGCTCGCCCGCACCGGCATGCCGGCACAGACCGAACACACCATCACCGAACCGGCCCTGCTCGGTGAAGAGATCGACAGGGTACGCGCGCAGGGGTACGCCATCGACGACGGCGAGCAGGAGATCGGCGTGCACTGTGTGGCCGTGCCGGTGCTCGGCACCTCGAACCGGCTCGCCGTCTCGGTCTCCGGGCCGGCGCCGCGCATGACGCCCGCGTTGGTGGAACGGGCCGTACCGCTGTTGCGCCAGGCCGCGGCGGACCTCGCCGCCGAACTCACCGTCCGGTCCTTCCCCGTCGCGGTGGACGTCGATGACCACTGAACCCACCCCGCCCCACGAGGACCTGATCCTGCGCGAGTTCGCGCGGCAGGCCGGCACCTTCGAAGACGCCCGGCTCAACGCCGCCTTCACCCGGCACCTCGGGCGCCTGGTCGACTTCGCCAGGCCCGACCCGGCCGACGTCTGCCTGGACTCGGCCTGCGGCACCGGTCTGGTCGCGCGGGCGCTCGCCGGGCGGACCAGGCACGTCACGGCACTCGACCTCACCCCCGAGATGCTGGCGACCGGCAAGGCCCGGGCCGACGCCGAAGGGGTGTCCAATGTGGTCTTCCAGCACGGCGACGCCACCCGACTGCCCTTCCTCGACGGGTCGTTCACGCTGGTGATCTCCAGATTCTCGCTGCACCAGGTGGCCGAGCCGGCGAAGGTCGCCACCGAGCTGGTCCGGGTGTGCCGCCCGGGCGGGCGGGTGGTGGTGGCCGACCTCGTCGTCAACCCGGCGGTGCCCGGTGACCCGGACCGGATCGAGCGGCTGCGCGACCCGTCCCACGGAGCGATGCTGACCGTCCAGGCCATCGAAGGGCTGCTCACCTCCGCGGGGGCCGATCTTGAGGCATCGGACGTCTTCGACGTCGAACGCCCTGTCGCTGCCTGGCTGGAACAGGCGCGCACGCCCGGTGACGTGGGCGGTCGGATCGAGGCCGAACTGCGCCAGGACCTCGGCGGCGGCCCGCCGACCGGGATGCGACCGCTGATGGTGGGCGACGATCTCTGGTTCACCCAGACCTGGGCGCACGTCTCGGTGACCGCGCGATAGGAACCGCATCGCTGTACGTAGGTGCCGGCGGACTCGGCGGGCGCGCCCACGTAGGTAGGGTTATCCGTGCCGCGCCGGATGTGCGCGCCGCCACCTCGCCGGCAGGCTGACGCCATGGATTCCAGCCTGGACAACCGCGACGCGCCGCTCGACGAGCTGAGTTTCGGGATACTCGGCGAGTTGGAGGCGCACGACGGCGGTAGGCGGTTCGAGCTCGGCCCGGTCAAGCAACGCATCGTGCTCGCCCTGCTGTTGTGCCGGGCCAACCAGGTGGTTCCGGTCGCGGTCCTGCGCGATGCCCTCTGGCCGGACGACCCCCCGCGCACGGCGCACAAGAACCTTCAGGGGTACGTGTCCACGCTGCGGCGCGTGATCGGCCGGGACACGGGCGCCGGCGGGCGGCTGCGGCGCCACCCACCCGGTTACGTCATCGAGATCGGGTCGGACCAACTCGACGCGCTCGCGTTCCAGGCACTCGCCCGGTCCGGCGCCGCCGCGTGCCGTGACGGCGATACCGTGGCCGCCGCCAACCTCCTCGGACGGGCCGTCCGGATGTGGCGCGGCCCGGTCCTGCCCGACCTGGCATCGGTGCCGGCCGTCGCGGCCGAGGCGCACCGGTTGCGGGAGCGCTACCTCACCACGTACGAGGACTGGGCGGAGGCGCGGCTCGCGCTGGGACAGCACGCGGAACTGGTGGACGCCCTCGACGAGCTGACCCGCCAACACCCGTTCCGGGAGCGGTTGCGCCACGCCCAGATGCTCGCGCTGTACCGGTGCGGCCGGCAGGTCGAGGCGCTGGCCCAGTACGACGGCGTGCGCCAGATGCTCGCCCGCGAGTTGGGACTGCCGCCGAGCCCGGTCCTGACCCGCCTGTACGAGTCGATGCTCGCCGGGGACCGGCGACTGTGCGCCGCCGAGCCGGACCGGCGCCCGTCCGTGACCGTGCGGGAACCGCCGACCGGACGCCACAAACTTCCGCGCGACCTCGCGGACTTCACCGGTCGCTCGGCCGACGTCGACGCCGTGCTGGACATCGCCGGCGATCCCCGGCGCGGCGGGATCATCGTCCTCAGTGGACCGGCCGGCGCGGGCAAGTCGGCGCTGGCGGTGCACTGCGCGCACCGGGTCGCCGACCGCTTTCCGGACGGTCAGGTCTTCGTCAGCCTGCGTGCCCCGGACGGCACGCCCCGGTGCGCGACCGACGTGGTCGACGAGCTACGCGGCTGGACGACCGGACCCGCGACGCTGCTCATCCTGGACGACGCGCTCACCGAGGAGCAGGTCAGACCGGTGCTCACGGCGTCCGGCGACTGCGCTGTCGTCGTCACCGGCCGGCGGCACCTGGCGGGCCTGGAGTCGGTCGCGCACCGGGCGCTGGAACCGATGCCGGCAGCCGAGGCGCTGGAGTTGCTGGGCCGCCTGGCCGGAGGGGACCGGATCGCGGCGGAGCCGCGGGCCGCCGAGCGACTCGTGGCGATCTGCGGTGGACTGCCGCTGGCGGTCCGGATCGTCGGCGCGCGACTCGCCGGGCTCCGGCACCTGACCCTGGGCCGGTTCGCCGACCGGCTGGCCGACGACCGGCGGCTCCTGGACGAGCTGGTCGCCGGGGACATGCGGCTGCGGGCCCGGCTCGCCGCCTGGTACCGGGATCTGGGGGCCGACGACCGGCGCTGGGCCCACACGCTGGCGGCCCTGCCGGGCCCGACGTTCGCCGCCGCGACGGCCGCCGCCGGCCTCGACTCCGATGTGACCCACGTCGAGGCGGCCATCGAGCGGCTCATCGAGGCCGGCCTCGTCGAGGTTCCCGTCGCGGACGTGCGGGCCCACTCCGAACAGGGCGGCGCCTGCTATGCGATGGCGCCGCCGATCCGGGCCTTCCTGCGGGAGCACGGCCCGACATCCGCCGGCTGAGGCCGTCGCCATCCCGCCCTCACCGGTCCCCGCTGGCCGCCGCGGTGAACTCGGCCGGTGCCGGTGCCGGTGCCGACGCTCCGCGCGCACGCCGGCGCGCGCGAAGGGCCGCGGGCAGGCACAACACGATGGTCAGCAGAGCGCCCAGGTCCAGCGCCCAGATGGCCTGCCGCGCGCTGACATGGTCGCCGAGGGCGCCACCGGCCAGCGCGCCGAACAGTCCGGACGCCGCCGCCAGCACCTTGAGCAGTGCCACGGTCCGGCCCATGGCGTCCTCGGCGACGTCGGTGACGATCACCGGACCGATGGCGACGTTGGCGATGGCTCCGAAGAACACGGGCAGGCTGATCCCGAGTGCGGCACACGCGCCGGCCATCCACAGTGGTCCCCCGGCCAGGGGCAGCATCAGCCCACAGACCACGCAGGCGGCGAAGGAGGCGAGCGTGATGTCGCGCGCATCCCGACCGGGTCGCAGCAACCGTCCAGCCAGGACAGACCCGGCCAGGCCCAACAGTCCCGACCCCGCGAACAGCAACCCGTACGCTCCCGGGGGAATCTTCAGCTCCCGCAGGACGAACGGCGCGGTGAGCGCGCTGGCCCCGGCCATGGCGGCGCCCGGCACCAGCAGGAAGACCAGGAGCAGCCGGTGGAACGTGTCGCCGCTGAAGAACCGCAGCCCGCCCGCCATACCCCGCAGCGTCTCCCGGACAGCCTTGGCGAACCCGCCCGCCGCCTCGCGGCGCAGGGGGGCGGCCGGGCTCATGCTCAGCAGCGCCGTGGCGCTGAGCAGGTAGCTGACCACGTCGACCGACAGGGCGGCCGCGGGACCGAGCACGACGACGGTCGGGCCGACGAGCACGCGGCCGACGAACCCGGCGGCGTACTGTCCCGCCTGCAACCGGGCCCGCGCCGGACCGATACCCGTCGCGTCGGTCAGTTGGCTGAGGTGGATGAAGTAGACGACCTCCATCAGGATGCCCGCGCAGCCCTGGACGGCGGCGAGGGCGATCAGCCAACGGATCGAGGCGACGTTGGCCGCGACGCCGAGGGCGACCGCGCCGACGGCCACGGCGGAGAGCGTGTCGAGTGCCATCAGCACCCGTCTGGGGTGGACGATGCGGTCGGCGAGCGCACCGGCGGGCAGGCCGAGCAGCAGCGTCGGCAGGAATGCCGCCGCGCTGACGAGGGCGATCTGGCTCGGGGTGGCGTCGAGGTAGACGACCGCGATCACGGGCATGGCGACGGCGGTGAACACCGAACCGAACGTCGAGGACGTCTGTCCCCACCAGTACCGGCGTAGGTCGCGTTTGGTGGTTTCCGTGGTTGACATGGACATGGAACCGATCACCCCACCGTGGCCAGTCGCGAAGCGGGAGTGGCGGCCGGCCCGGCGTCCTGCCGGGCGATGACCGCGTCCGCGGTGAACAGTGCGTCGGGGCGGGGGTCGAGCACCTGGGTCAGCGCCAGCACGACACCCGCCGAACCGCTCCACAGCTCGGTGCTGAAGCGCAACAACTGATCGCCCAGGAAGCGCACGCCGGTCGGGTGCGGCACCGCGAACTTGAACAGGCTGCGGGCCGCGCGTACGGAGGCGGCCCGGCTCACGTCGGCACCGGTGAGCGCGGCGTGGTCGGCGAGGGTGAAGGCGTATCCGGCCAGCCCCTGACAGAGTCCGGGCATGACGGTGTATGTCAGGCGCAGCGGTGCCAGCAGCCGCGGCAGCGCCGTCGCCAGCCGCTCGTCGTCGATTGCCCGCAGGCAGCGGACCGTGGCGAACACCATGCCCGCCGAGCCCGCGAACAGGTAGGGCACCGCACGGCGGTCGGTCGCCGAGATCGGGAACAGCAGGCCGGCGGCCGCCGGGTCGATCGCCCGGTCGAGTTCGGCGTGCAGCAGCCGGACCGCCCGCCCGAGGTACCCGTCCTCGCCGGTGAGCGCACCGAGCTGGGCCAGCATGAGAGCCACCCCGCACCGGCCGTGCATGAGTCCCACGGCGTCGTCGGGTCCCAGCCGGGCCGCCATCTCCTCGTCGCACGGCAGGGCGTCGGCGAGCGCGCGCGCCCGGTCGACGTGGTGCTCGTCGCGGGTGTGGCCGTACATCGCGAGGTGGGTCAGCGCGACGCCGGCCGACCCACCGAACAGGGTGGCGTTCGTGGCGGTCAGCCGGCCGCGGTCGGCCTCGGCGAGCACGGTGCGCGCCTCGTCGACCAGTCCACAGTCGGCCAGCACCCGGGCGATGCCGGCGCGGCCGACGAACAGTCCGGGACCCAGCGCCGCGGTGTCGTCCAGCGCGTCGCGGCGCAGCCGGTCCAGGAGGCGGTCCAGCAGCCCGTCCGGGAGCGGCCGGCCGGCTCGGCGCAGCGCGTGCACGACGCCGGCCGTGCCGTAGGCGACGCACGTCGTATTGCACAGGTAGCCCTGGGCGACGGTGGGAAAGACCCGCGTGGGGTGGTCGACGTCCGCCACCGCGACGAGCGCGTCCAGCGCCTGGTCGCGTAGCTGGGTGAGGTAGCGGACGGGATCGGCGGCCACCTCGTCGGGAGCCGGATAAGGTGGCAGGTCGGCCGGCGGCCGGTCCGACGGCGGTTGGTACTTTGTCGCGCGTTGCCACAGGGCCGGCGGCACCGGTGCGAGTTCGCTCAGATCGTGGTGCATGTGCGCGAGCACGGCGGGGTTGCGGTCCACCACCAGGTTCAACGGGCCCAGCAGGTGCAGCGCGATGCGGGACAGGCCGTAGTCGTCGTAGACGGCGAGGTCGCCGGCCACCAGCCGCTCCGGCGGCAGGAATCCGGGAGTACCGGCGCGGACGAAGGGGCCGCCCAGACGGTGGGCCGAGCCGAAGTCGATGAGCCGGACCGCGTCCCGCTCATCCACCAGCACGTTGCCCGGACTGACGTCGATGAACAGGTAACCCACCGCGCGCAGCCGCGCCAGCGCCGATTCGAGTCCGGACAGGATGATGCGGCACCGGTCGTAGTACGCGGCGAAGTCGGCCGCGGTCGCCCCGGCGCGGAGCACCGGAAGGTTTACGGCCACCCAGCGCGACAGGAGCATGCCGTCGACATGCTCGGTGGCCATGAACTCGTGTTCCCAGGCGCGGAAGTAGGAGATCGGTTCCGGGGCCAGGCCCGGCGCGAGCGCGTGCAGCGCCGTCAACACGTCCCACTCCTCGCGCAGTTGCTCGCACGCGGTGGCACCGTCCTCGCGCAGGCCGGTGTGCGGCCTGCCCTCCTTGATGAACACCCGCCGGCCGGTCGCGACCTCGTGGCCGCGGTACGCGCCGCCCGCGTTGGTGTAGCGCACGGAGGAGTCAACGGTGTATCCGCCCAGCCGGGATGAGCCCACGGCTCCGGACCCGCGTCGGGTGAAGGGGTCGACGACACCCGCCGGCACGCTGAAGGCGACCCCCCGGGTGTCCGGGACGAGGCGGCCGTCATGCACGCGCACGAGGTGTGTGGACGTGCCATCCGCCTCGACGCGCGAGCGCGGCCGGAAAGAGCCGTAGCGGTAATACACCGTCCGCGAGTCCTCGAATCGCCGGTCGGTGAGGATGTACGGGCCCTCCTCCCCCGCGAGCTCGTCCCGCAGCCGTTCCATGAGCTGGCGCGCCGCGTCGACGTGCGGCGGATAGGCGGCGATGAACTTGCCGCTCTGCGGCCGGGCCGCGTACTTGTGGTGGGTCCACTGGTAGAAGCACCGGGTGGTCAGGTGCTTGAACGGGATCCGCTGCGCGAAGCAGACCGCGGCGACCCGGTCCAGGACCGGCACCAGGCGATCCGGGCGCGCGGATACGTGTACCTTCCAGCCCTCGTCGACCAGATCCGCGTGTCCCGGACGGTGCCACACGGTCCACAGTCCGGAGGCGGTGCCGTGCCACTGCTCGGGAACCGCGCGCGGCGCGAACACCTCACCGTCGTCACGCGCGTCCCACAGCGGCGCATAGAAGTCCCGGTCCGCCGCGGCGAACTCGATTCCGTAGCTCATGGGTTCCTCCAGGTACGCGGTAGCCAATACCGGTGGTGGCCCGGCCGCACACGCGACCGGGCCACCGGGTCACCGACGTCAGGCGCAGGCGGCGAGGCTGACGGTGCTGCCCGCGGCGAATTCCTTGTCGCTGTGCGCCTGGACGTCTTCCTCGTCGGATGCGGTCTGCTGGAGGCCCAGCACCGCGTCGGACTCCTGCGGGGTTTCCTGGCTGGTGGGGTCGATGATCTCGCTCATGACACACTCCCTGATGTGATGGCTTCCGACGATGGGATTTCGTCGATGCCGCAGACGCTAGGCGGGGCCGTCCGGCGAACGGTGCAACGGCGGTACAGGTTCGGTATTCACACTGGTCGCGGCCTGTTGACCGGGCCGGACTGACGGTCGCGACGCGCCACCCGGACGCGGATGTACCGGATCTGAACCGGCCGTCATCCGCGATCGAACCGCGTCGTCGAAGACTTCCCCCAGAACGACGGAAGGGGGGCTGATCCGTGGAACTCACCGAGCTCGTCGGGCTGCGACCGCAGCCGTGCGCCGGGGTGCTGCTGACCGTCACCCAACGCTGCCCGCTCAGCTGTGCCCACTGCTCGTCGTCATCGTCGATGTCGGCCGCGGCAACGGATCCGGCGAGGCTGGTCGAGTTCGTCGGCTCCTTCAGCCCGCGAAACCGGCCCGCGCTCATGATGCTCACCGGGGGTGAGCCGCTGCTGCTGCCCGAACTCGTGGTGCTTCTGGCCGAGACGGCACGCCGGGCGGGCACGCGAACCGCGCTGCTCACCGGTGCGTTCTTCGCCGCCGCCGACACCGTGCCGGCGCGCATCATGCGGGCGGCACGCGCCGTCGACCACTTCTCGGTCAGCGTCGACGCCTATCACGAGCGCCAGGTGCCACGGCACCACGTGTTCCGCCTGCTGCGCGTGTTACTCGACGCCGGTGTGCGGGTCAGCCTGCACATGGTGGGCTCCGGATCCGACGATCCGTATCTGGCCGCGCTGACCGCCCAGACCCGCCGGGAGTTCGACGACCGCGTACCCATGCTCGTCAACACGGTGCGGTCGGTGGGCCGGGCGGCGGCGTGGGCCGGCGCGGGTCCGGTCGGCCCCGACGGCAGCGGCGTGCTGCCGTGCGCGATGGCCGCCTGGCCGGTGGTCGCGGCCGACGGCACGGTGCTCGCCTGCTGCAATCAGGACACTGTGGACCGTCGTCCCGTCCCCGCGCATCTGCGGCTGGGGCACATCGCCACCGACGACTGGGCAACCGTCCGCGAACGGGCGCTGGCGTCGCCGGCCCTGCGGATGATCCGGACCACCGGACCCGTCTATCTCCTGAACCGCTACGGCACCCGGCCCGCTCCCCGCGAAACCGGCTACTGCGGCACCTGCCGTCGGCTCGGCGACCATCCCGAGGTTCTCGCGGGCGTGCGCGGCGTCGCCTCCGGCCCGGCCGGTGAACTGCTGGACCGGCAGGCCGCGCGGGTGCAGGTGGACGCCGGACCGGTGGCACTCCTGCGCCGCCACGGCTGCGCGCGCTACGCGGATCTGGTCGCGTTGCCGCACCCGACGGGCGTGGCCGCCGCATCGGGCGCGCCGCACCGGCCGGTGGCGTGATGGACCGCCCGGGCGGGTCGGCCGCCACCGTCCTGCGCGCCAGGCTCGGCCTGGCCGAACCGGCGCTGCACGCGGCGGCGCGGCGGCTGTGGCAGGCGCCGGGACTCGGCGAGCGGTACCCGCGGTACCTGCGGGTGATGCACGGCGTCATCCGCGCGTCCGTACCGCTGATGCGCCTGGCCGCCCGCCGCTGCACGGAGTTGGGTCCGCGGGATCCGGTCGCCGCACCCCTGCGCCGCTACCTCGACCGGCACATCGTCGAGGAGCACGAGCACGATGAGTGGTTGCTGGCCGACCTGGCGGCGCTCGGGCACGACCCCGGGCGGGCCCGCGCCGAGCAGCCGTCGCCGGCCGTGGCCCGCCTGGTGGGCGCGCAGTACTACTGGACCCAGCACCACCATCCGGTGGCGCTACTGGGCTACATCGCGGTGCTGGAGAGCAACGCCCCGGCGGCGTCCCTGGCCGGGTGGCTCGTGTCCGCCGCCGGGGTGCCCACGGCCGGCGTCCGCACCGTCCGCGCCCACGCCGCCCTGGACACCGCGCACGCCAGCGCGGTCTTCGACCTGCTGGACACCCTCGCGTTGACGCCGGCCCAGCGGACCGCCGTCGCGATCAGCGGCCTGCACACGTGCGACGCCCTGCTCGGGGTGTTCGCCGCCATCATGTCGACGCCCCGAGGAACGGAGATAGCACGATGACCGACCATCGGTACACCCTGGACGCGCTGGAGGCGCACGGCTTCGCGGTCAGCCAGTTGCCGGTCGAGCAGCAGGACGTGCTGCGCGACCTCACCCCCGACGAACTGGCGCTCCTGGTCCAGATCAAAGCCCGGCTCGACGAGGTCGGGCCCGACGTCATGGCGCACAGCGAGATCGCCGGCGCTGCACTGTTCTGAGGAGCCCGTCGTGAACTGCACCTCGTGTCCGGGTGTCATGCCGCCCGACGCTCGCTTCTGCGCCTCCTGCGGCGCCCCCCGCGCCCCGGCCGCACGGCTGGAGGAACGGAAGCTGGTGACCGTTGTCTTCTGCGACCTGGTCGGCTCCACGGCGCTGTCCGC
>WUUC01203010.1_pt1 | contig 10534 bp, 11 predicted proteins | sample 6278441 | NCBI WGS metagenome assembly WUUC01 (sample SAMN13675441, study PRJNA597444) | soil metagenome | isolation source: soil | place: USA: Washington | collected 2017-10 | reverse complement strand
GTTGACCTTGGTGGCGGTCACGCTCAGCTCCCCTCCTGGGGTCTTACGGGTAATGGAGATGTCTGTGTTCAGATGTCGGCCAGGGCTGCCGTCGCGGGGATCAGCCGTGCCTTAACTAGCACTCTAGCTCTGAGAGTGCCAACGCTCAACACCGGGTGGGCCATGCCTCACGCAACGGCCGGTGACCGGTCATAGGACACACTTGCCGGGTGCTTCCCGAGTTCAGTAGCCAGACCGGCCGAGCCGAGCTGGAGCGGGCGATCGGGCTGGTCGAGTCGGTGGCCGAGACCGACCCGGTCCGCCGGGCCGCCGCCGCCCGCCGGCTGCTGCCGGCCGACCTGGCCACCGCGGCGCTGACCCAGGCCGGCCTGCGGGCCGCGGCCAGGACGAAGTTCGGCGACCTGGCCGCGTCGATGCTGTTCACCGTCGACGGCCTGGAGCAGGCCACCCGGATCGAGGTCGCCGACCACCGTGCCGCCCGGTTCGCCCGGGCAGGGCTGGGCTCGGTGCTGGACCTGTGCTGCGGCATCGGCTCCGACGCCCTGGCCTTCGCCCGGGCCGGGCTGCGGGTCCAGGGCGTCGAACGGGATCCGGACACCGCGGCGCTGGCAGCCGCCAACACCGCCGGGCGACCGGTGCGGATCAGCGTCGGAGCGGCCGAGCAGGCGGACTGGCGGTCGGCCGAGTCGGTGTTCCTGGACCCGGCCAGGCGCGGCGCGCGCGGGCGCACCTTCGACCCGGCCGCGTACTCGCCGAGCTTCGAGTTCGTCCTGCAGGTGCTGGGCAGCGGGCGGCACGCCGGCGCCAAGCTCGGGCCCGGGATCGGGCACGCGCTGATCCCGCCGGACCTGGAGGCCGAGTGGGTGTCCTTCGGCGGCGGGGTGAAAGAGGCGGTGCTGTGGTCGGCGGGATTCACCGCCGGTGGCGTCCGCCGCCGCGCCACGGTGCTGCCGGCCGGACTGCAGCTGACCGACGCCGACCCCGCCGAGCACCGGGTCGGTCCGGTGGGCAGCTATCTGTACGAGCCCGACGGCGCGGTGATCCGGGCCGGGCTGGTGCGGCAACTGGCTGCGCTGCTGCCCGGCGGCCGGCGGATCGAGGAGCACTTGGCCTATCTGTCGGCCGACGCGGTGGCCGGCGAGCCCGCGGCCAGGCTGGGCAGGGGATTTCGGGTGCTCGAGGTCCTGCCGTACTCGCTCAAGCGGCTGCGGGCCGAACTGGCCCGGCGCCACGTCGGCATCGTCGAGATCAAGAAGCGTGGGGTGGACATCGACCCGGCGGTGCTGCGCCGCGAGCTCAAACCGACCGGGCCGAACTCGATGACGGTGCTGCTGGCCCGGGTCGGCGACCAGCACCTGGCGATCCTGGCCGAGCCGGTGGCGCGGTGAACCGGCGCTCAGTCCGAGCCTCTGGCGTTGCCGACCAGCGGATGGACGACCAGTCCGCAACCAGCCACCTCGGCCGGCACCGAGCCGAGGAACACCCCGTTGGGCAGGGTCACCACCAGCTGGTCCGAACGCAGGCACGAGCCGGCCGCTGACCGCGCGCTCTGCTCGATGACTGCAGACGCGGTGGCTCCCGGGGTGAGCACGATGATCGGCGGCACCTTCTGCTTGGTGACACCGCCGGCCGGGCCCCTCATCGCCGGCGCCGCCGTGCCCAGCGTGACGCCGTCGCGCTCGGCGCGCACCTGCGGAAAGCCCTCCAGCGCACAGGCCGAGGATTGCAGGCGGTCCGTCGACCCCGGTTCGGGGCTGGCTGGCCGGGACTCCTCGGACTTGTTGCGCACCGAGAGCCGCCAGGACGGCGCGACCGGGTCGGGCACCGCGGTCACCGTCACGGCCAGGTCCTCACGCCGGCAGGGCTCGGCCACGGTCGCGCCGCGACTGGTACCGCCGCGGGGGTCAGCCAGCTGCCACGCCAACGAGCGGACCTCGCCGGGGATGCGGCCGGGCTGGGAGCTGTTGTCCGACACCTGCATGACCACCGTGCCCCCTCCGGCGGTCAGAAAGACCAGGTGCTCATCGGCGGTCGGGCGGGCCAGGGTCTTGACGTAGCGCAAGTCGCCCTCGACCAGCCGGAACATCTGCACCTCACTGGCCGACCGCTGACCGTCGGGCCCCACGCACAGCCACTCGTAGAGGTAGCCCTTGTCCTCACTGGACAGCTGATAGTCATCCACCTGCCCGGTCATCAGCCGGCCGCCCGTGATGGTCGAGCAGTTCAGTCTGGTGCCCGCGTAGGCAGGCGGGTTCGCCGGCCGCGGCCCGGTCAGCGCGCTGTCCGCGCCCGGAGCCTCGACGAACGACCCGTCCACGGCCTCGCTGCTGACTTGCCGCTCGTCGGCCCGGTCCTGAGCGGCCTGGGTCGCAGTCTGCGCCGCGTTGCGGTTGCGGACGGAGTTGATGCCGGCAACGGACAGCAGCAGCACCGCGACCACACCGGCGACCAGCAGTTGCTGGACGGACAGCCACCGGCTCCGGCCCTGCTTGGTGCTCGACACGGGCGCCTCGCCGTGCAAGTCGAGCGCTGTCACCTGGCCCACCGTGTCAGCCAGGATCCGGTCAACCGTCGGGCCCGGCTCGGGAGCCTCCAGCGCGTGGAACAGCAGCACCGAGCGCAGCTCGTCGGTCAATGTCTTAGCAGTCATGGCCCTGCTCCCACGCCTGTTCGGTTCATGTCACATTCCTTAGATACCGGGCGCTGACCGCGTCGTCGGAGAAGTCCCCGGCGGTGCGCAGGGCGCTCAGCGCCCGGCTGATCAAGCTGCGGACGGTGCCGACCCGGCACTCCAGGACGCCGGCGACCTCGTCGTCGGGCAGGTCGTGGAAGAACCGCAGCACCAGCGCGGCCCGCTGCCGCTCGGACAGCTCACCCAGCCGGGCCCAGAGCGCGATCCGCTCGTCCACCTCGGCAGTCCGGTCTCGGACGGCCGGCTGGTCTGAGGCCCGCTCGCGGGCCGCGTCGAAGAACACCTCGGTCGAAGACAACCGCCGCCGGCCCGCCAGGTACCGGTTCACCACCGCCTTGCGGACGTAGGCCAGCTGGTTCTCGGCGAACTCCACCTGCTGCCAGCGCGGGTAGAGCCAGGCCAGGGTGTCCTGGACCAGCTCCTCGGCCTCACCCGGGTTGCGGGTCAGCAGGTAGGCGGTCTTGAGCAGCGCTTGGGTATGTTCGCGGACGAACGACGTGAAGCGCTCGTCCGAATCCATTCCAGCCTCCTCACTTTCCTAGATGCGGTGACCCGGCCCAACCGTTGCCGACCTCGTCGAACTGCCATGCGTGTGCCGGCCGGGCGACCAGGCTCGGCGGGACGCCGGCCAGCCGGTCGGTGACCTCACCGGTCGGGTCCAGCACCACTACCCGGGGCTCACCGGCCGAGCTGCGGTAGACCTGGGCGCTGCTGCCGAGCCGGGGCAGCAGCCAGGCCAGCAGCTCATCCAGCTGCCCATCGGCGGCCCGAACCTCCCACATGGTGACAGTCATCAGACCAGCACTTCGGTGATCGACATGGAGGAGTCGGCCGGGATGTCGAGCTGACTCGGGGTGGCGCCATGGGCGACCAGCTGCGCGCCGAGGGCCGCCACCATCGCGCCGTTGTCGGTGCACAGGCCCGGCCGGGGCACCCGCAATCGCAGCCCGGCCCGTTCGCAACGCTGGGCGGTCAGCTCCCGCAACCGCGAGTTGGCCGCCACCCCGCCGCCGAGCAGCAGGTACTCGATGCCGGCCTCGGTGGCCGCGCGTACCGCCTTGGCGCTCAGCACGTCCACCACCGCCTCTTGAAAGCTGGCCGCCACATCGGCCACCGGCACCGGCTCGCCAGCCCGTTCGCGTGCCTCGACCCAGCGCGCGACAGCGGTCTTCAACCCGGAGAACGAGAATGCCAGCGGATCGTCGTGCGCTCCGGTGAGGCCCCGTGGAAAGGCGATCGCGTCCCGGTCACCGTCCCGGGCGGCCCGGTCGATCAGCGGGCCGCCGGGAAAGCCCAGGCCGAGCAGCCGTGCCACCTTGTCGAAGGCCTCGCCGGCCGCGTCGTCCAGGGTGGCGCCCAGCTCGGTCAGCTCCAGCCCGCCGACCCGAGGCACCTGCAGGATCGAGGAGTGCCCGCCGGAGACCAGCAGCGCGATGCAGGCCTGATCCAGCGGGCCGTTGTCCAGCAGGTCCACCGAGACATGCGCCGACAGGTGGTTCACCGCGTACAGCGGCTTGTCCAGGGCCAGCGCGTAGGCCTTGGCCGCCGCCACTCCGACCAGCAGCGCGCCGGCCAGGCCGGGGCCGGCGGTGACCGCGATGGCGTCGATGTCGCGAAGCGCCACCCCTGCGTCGGCGCAGGCCCGGTGCACGGTGGGCACCATCGCCTGCAGGTGAGCCCGGCTGGCCACCTCGGGCACCACCCCGCCGAAGCGAGCGTGCTCGGCGACGCTGGAGGCGACCGCGTCGGCCAGCAGCTCGGTGCCGCGGACGATGCCGACACCGGTCTCATCGCAGGAGGTCTCGATGCCGAGCACCAGCGGCTGGTCAGCTCTCATCCTGCGGGCCTCTCATTGCGCGAGCCTCTCATTGCGCGGGCTCCTCAGCACGCGGGGCGGTGTCGCGCCGAATCTCATAGCGCATGGTGATCGCGTCGACCCGGCCCTGCTCGTAGTAACCGCGCCGCCTGCCGAGCACGGCGAAGCCCTCGGCAGCGTAGAGCCGCTGTGCGGGCTGGTTGTCCTCGCGGACCTCCAGCAGCACCTCGCTGGCCCGGCGCCTGCGCGCCTCGGCGACCAGCGCCCGGACCAGCAACCGGCCCACTCCACGGCGGCGGGCGGCCGGCAGCACCCCGACGGTGAGGATCTGGGCGGTCTCGCCGATCGTGATGAGCCCGCCGGTGCCCAGCAGCTCGGCGCCCGACTCGGCCACCAGGTAATAGCGCAGCTCCGTGTCAGCCAGCTCGTCGAGATAGCTCTGCCGCGACCAGGCCTCCGGGCCGAACATCAGCTGCTCGAACGGCATCAGGGCGTCCAGGTCCGCGATCCGCATCGGCCGCAGCCGGACCTCGGGCAGGTGGCTATCCGCTCCGGTCCTCGCTCGCTGGCGCTCGCTGCGATCCTCACTCATGTGCCCACCGGCTTGCGGGCCGCCGGCGCCACCGCGTCGGGACGGCGCAGGTACAGCGGAGTCAGCACCTCGCTGGGCGCCCGGCTCAGCACCCGGTCAGCCGCACAGGCGGCCAACCCTGCGACGGTCGGGTAGTCAGCCTCCAGCAGCGGCAATCCCAGCACCTCGGCGTACAGCCGAGCACCGGCGCCGGCCATCGCGGGCGCGCCGGCCACCAGCTCATCCCGCAGCTCGGCGACCAGCTCGGCGGGCTTGCAGACAGCCGGCTCGCCGATCCGCGCGCCGTGCCGGTACTGCGCCCAGTAGACCTCTTTGCGGCGGGCGTCACCGGCCACCAGCAGGTCCTGCTGCTCGGGGTGCGCGGCGGCGATCGCGTCCAGCGAGCAGACGCCGTAACTGGGCAGGCTGAGGGCGTCGGCGAGCGCGGCAGCGGTCATCAGCCCGACCCGCAGGCCGGTGAACGGGCCTGGGCCCAGGCCTGCGACGACGGCCGACAGGTCCGCGATCGACACACCGGCCTCGGCCAGGCAGGCCTTCAGCGCCGGGGTGAGCTGCTCGGCGTGCGCCCGGGCGTCCACGGTCACCCGTTCGGCCAGCACGACCGGGTCCGCGTCGGCGGCGAACTCCACCAGGCCGGCGGTCACCGCCGCGGACGAGGTGTCCAGAACCAGAGCCAGCACCCGGACCACCCTAGTGCGCGAGCCGATCTGCCCCTGCGCGAGCCAGCCAGCTACCAACCCGGAGGTCAGTCGAACGTTAAGTGGCCCGCGTCGTCGATCACTGGGTCTGGTGTCTCTACCGGGGAGAACGGCGTATTCCAGCGGGCGACGGTGCGCAGGATGGCGGTGGCCGCGGGCCCTGTGTCCACTCCTGATACCGGTTTTGGATTTCCTCCAGTGGCGTGTCCGTGCTTATCGCACTGGTAGACCTCTGCGTTCGTTAGAAGCATGAAGTATCTTTCTCGCTCGACCGGTTGAAGGTCCCGCGCGTAGCGAGGGCTAGTGATCCATCCGGCTTGATCATCGGCTCTCCGCTCTGCTGTCCTCCGGAGTCGAAAGGTGGCCCGCTGGGCGACAGGGCGAACGAACGGCCAAGGTCTGTTAGCGAACCGCAAGGCAATATCCACTGCCCAGCGGCAGAAGCTGCGCCAGTCGTCATTCTCAGGAGGCCACCCGACAAGGTCGCCGACTTTGATGTGCTGCTGCCAAGCGTCGATGTACGCCGCCACCCATGCGTCGAACAGATCCCAGCTTCGTGCTCCTAGAAGCCCAGGAGGGGATACCGGCACCGACTCGTGGTCAGTCCAGGCCGGGTATCCGCGGTCGAGCAGACCTGACATTCTCCGCCGGGGGTCTACTTCAGGGGTTCGAGCGATAGGAACTTGCCGCGCTGTCGGCTGATCGTTGCCTCGCTCTGCAGCCATATGCTGGTAGGCCCTTTGACCTGACGGCAGAAGCCGTTGATTCACCTCAGGGTCGGGCGTCGCCACCCATATTGGGGCACCCAATAACGCGATCTTGAATAGCCCCAGGCTCTCCCCATCAGGCCCTCTAAGTTGCAAGTCGACTTCGGTTGCACTCTCATGCACAAGAAATAGGGAATCCAAAAGTTCGCTTTGACCCATCATATGGGTGGCACTGAAACTATCGGCAGCCTCGGCCAACAACTCCGTTGTGTCAGAAAACATCGACCGCTCCTGCGCAAGGTAATCCTCGTCGGCGCGGGGTTCCCCTGCCTCTCGCGTCGCATTAATGAGTTCGTACCAACCCATCAAGTCCGAGGCGGTACGTCCTGCGAGCGTCAGGCGAGACGTGGTTTGAACGCCGCTGAGATTGGCCTCTGATCCGATCAGGCCGACAAACACTCGCCCAAAATCAGGAAGCTCTTCCCACCCGGCAAATCCGGCCACAGCGTGACGTCCGCCGTTTTCCCAACCACGAACCGGCACGAGGCTTTTTTGCAGATACATGCGTGCTCTCACATAGTCACCGTTTGGTATCCGGCGCTGCCGATCATTGGCGTCGATCCAGCCGGTGTGGTCTTTCACCGCGAGCGTCGCAAGCTTGACCAATTGGTACTTGTTGCCCCAATCGATCTCAGCGGCCTTGATAGTCGCTTGGAAGATCCCGAAGTTCGCCCCGACTTCACCGACCTCAATCTCAGCGCGACCCGCTACCCATTGCTGCACGATGTCGGTGACCAGCCGTTCGGAGATGTAACGAAAGTGCACCGGGAAGTTATCGGTGATCATCGTCAGCCTTTCGCATATGAACTATCACGACAACGGCAACGCGGCCAGCCGCTCGGCCCAGTCCCCGCCCTCAGGCACCAGCCGCACCTCGCGCGTCTCAGAGTCCGGCTGCCGACTGATCTCGATCCGCAGCCGGGCCTCGGCCAGCTGCTCGACCAGCCCGGCGCCCCACTCGACCACCGTCACCGAGTCGGCCAGGTCGACATCGAGGTCGAGGTCGTCCACCTCGGCCAGCGAGCCGAGCCGGTAGGCGTCGACGTGCACCAGCGGAATCCGGCCACCCGACTGCACCCGGGCGATCACGAAGGTCGGCGACACCACCCGGCCGGGCACCCCCAGCCCGGCGCCGATGCCCTGGGCCAGGGCGGTCTTGCCGGCCCCCAGCGGTCCGGCCAGCACCAGCAGGTCACCCGGGCGCAGCAGCCCCGCCAGCCGGCGACCGAACTCGAAGGTGTCCGCCGGGGTAGCCAGCGTCACCATCAGGCGCTGACCGTCTGATCGGCGCCGGGCACCCCGGGACGGCCGGCCAGCACCGCCTCGACGACGGCCACCAACGGCTCGTTGACCAGCTCGGGATGCTCGAGCATCAGCAGGTGCCCGGAGTTCTCAGCGACGACCAGCCGTGCCTCGGGCAGCTCCCGGGCGATCGCCTTCGAGTGCTCCAGCGGCGTCATCGCGTCGGAGTCTGCGCCGATCACCAGCACCGGGCAGTCCTTGAGGTTTCGCAGCCCCAGCCGGCCGTCGTGGGCCATCAGGGTCGGATAGAAGTCAGCGACCACGTCGACCGGGGTCGCCGAGATCATGGTGGTGCAGTACGCCACCACCGCCGGGTCGACATCCTTGGCCGCGAAGCTCAGCCGCTTGGTCATCGCCCACGCCAGGTCGCGGCCCATCGTCCGGGCCTGCTCGATCAGCGCGGCGTTCTTGGCGGCCCGGCGCAGCACGATCGGCAGCACCGGAGCGTGCAGCCGGGCCAGCGCGTTGGGCAAGCCCAAGGTCAGGTTCTTCAGCTCGCCGGAGGAGGTGTTGATCAGCACCACCGACTCGATCCGGGCTGAGCGCGCTCCGGCGGCTGTGAACAGCTCGGGGTGCTGGTGGGCCAGCGCCATCACTGTCATGCCGCCCATCGAGTGGCCCACCAGGACGATCGGGCCGGCCGGGATCAGCCGGTCGATCACGCTGTTCAGGTCGTGCCCGAGTTGCTCGATGGTGCAGGACTGGCCCGGCGCGCGCTCGGACCGGCCGTGCGAGCGCTGGTCGTAGAACACCTGCCGGACGCTGTCGCCGAACGCCTTGGTCAGCGCCCGCCGTTGGAAGATGAACGAGCCCAGATTGAGGGTGTATCCGTGCACGAACAGCACCGTCGGGCCGGCGGCTCCCCCACCGGCGGCTGCCGCGCCGCCCTCTTCTCCGCCGAGCTGGCCGCCGACTTCCTCATAGTGCAGCTCCACCCCGTCGTCGGTGAGCACCAGACCCTCGTCCCGGATCTCGGGCGCTGAGAACAGCGCGGCCGAGCCGACCTCGATCCGGCTGCGCTCTCGAGCCGCCGTCCGGCGTTGCTGGGCCACGGCGGCCGCCGCGACGGCGGTGAGCACGCCGACACCGCCACCGAGGATCGCCGGCAGCCTGCCCACCCGCATCAGGCCGCTCCGCCGGTGTAGCTGCGCGGCACCCGCGACCCGATCCGGGTGACGATCTCGTAATGGATGGTGTCCAGCGCGTCGGCCCAGTCCTGGGCGGTCGGCTCGCCGGCGAGGCCCGGCCCGAACAGCACCACCTCGTCGCCGGCGCTGGCCTCGGCCTCGCCGATGTCGACCACGAACTGGTCCATGCAGACCCGGCCGCTGATGGTGTAGCGGTTGCCGCCGATCGCGACCGGGCCGATGTTGGTGGCCGCCCGCGGCACGCCGTCGGCGTAGCCCACCGGAATCAGGGCCAGCGTCGTCTCGCGCTCGGTGAGGTACTGGTGGCCGTAGCTGACTCCCTCGCCGGCGGGGACCCGCTTGACGTTGGCGATCGAGGTGCGCAGCGTCATCGCCGGCACCAGCCCGAAGTCGCCCTTCTCCGGAACCGGGGACAGCCCGTAGATGGCCACCCCGGGCCGGACCAGGTCGAAATGGCACTGCGGCAGCGTCACGGTGCCGGCCGAGTTGGCCAGGTGGCGCAGCTGCGGAACCACCCCGTAGCCGCGGGCGGTGTCCAGCGCGGCGCCGAACCGCTCGATCTGGCGGGCGATCGTCGGGTGCCCCGGCGAGTCGGCGTAGACGAAGTGGCTCCAGATGCCGGTGGCCTCGATCACGCCGGTGGCGGCTGCCTTGGCGGTGGCGTCCAGCAGGTGCGGCCAGTCCCCGGCGGTGATGCCGTTACGGGACAGTCCGGTGTCGATTTTGAGGTGCACCCGGGCCGGACTGCCCAGCTCAGCGGCGGTCGCCACCACCAGGTCCAGGGCCTGCTGCGAGGACACCGAGATGTCCACCCCGGCCGCCAGCGCGCGCCGCAGCGCCTCGGTCTCGCGGGGCGTCCACAGCCACGCCAGCACCGGTTCGGTGATGCCGGCCGCGCGCAGCGCCAGCGCCTCCTCCAGCATCGCCACGCCCAGCCAGCTGGCGCCGCCGACCAGCGCGGCCCGGGCCGAGGCGACCATGCCGTGGCCGTACCCGTCGGCCTTGACCACTGCCATCAGGTCCGCGGCGGTGTTGGACTTCAGGGAGGCGACATTGGCAGCTATGGCAGCCAGGTCGACGACGGCCTCGGTGCGCAGCATGGCTCCAGTCTGTCAAACGCCGGGCCTGCCCGGCGCCGTTGTGGCCCGCTACTCGCGGGCGGCGTCGCCGATCGGGTTGCGCAGCTCGCTGATCTCCTCGCGCAGCGCGCCGAGCTCCTCGCGCAGCGCGCCGAGCAGGTCACCGGCCACCACCGGTCCGGCGGCCGCGGCGCGCGCGCCGGCGCGGGCGTGCAGGTAGGCGCCGGCGGCCGCTGCCCGGCCCGGCTGCAGGCCGGCCGCCAGCAATGAGCCGATCAGGCCGGCCAGCACGTCACCGCTGCCGGCGGTGGCCAGCGCGGGAGCGCCCACCGGATTGAGATAGCAGAGTCCGGACGGTTCGGCCACGATGGTGGCGAAGCCCTTGAGCAGCACCGTCGCGCCGCTGTTGCGGGCGGCCCGGCGGGCGGCGCCGATCCGGT
>WUUC01188290.1_pt1 | contig 10535 bp, 4 predicted proteins | sample 6278441 | NCBI WGS metagenome assembly WUUC01 (sample SAMN13675441, study PRJNA597444) | soil metagenome | isolation source: soil | place: USA: Washington | collected 2017-10 | reverse complement strand
CCTGCTCTCCCGGCTCCCCAGGCTGCCCCTGAGCGCCGCGAGCGCCGTCCTCGCCCCCCGGTCCCGCCGGACCCTCTGGACCCTCTGGACCCTCAGGCCCCAGCGCCCCAGGCACGCCCTGCTCCCCAGGCTCACCCGTAAGCCCCGGAGGACCCACGTCGCCTGTCACCGGCTCCGGTATCTCCCCCGGCGTCACGACAGGCTTACCGCCCAACGACTTGACCTGCTGAGCAAGCGCGCCCACTGCGCTCTCCGCCTGCTCCAGCCGGCTAGCGTTCTCCTGCGCCCGCTCGAGCGCCCGTTGCTCCGCGCGCTCTATCGCCCGGTCGATAGCTAGCCACGCAGCTAGCCCCAGCAGGAGCGCTAACGCCAACAGCACCATGTTGCGCCCCGACAGTGCCCGTCTCATGTCCCTACACCTCGCAGTTGGTCGAGGATCCACAGCAGAACCCCGGTAGCAGCAGCGAGCGCTGCCGCGTATATCACTCGTCTGTCCGCGCGCCGCTCTTTGTCCCGCTCCCGCTCCTTCTGAGCCTGGTCCTTAGTCCGCTGCCGCTCCTCCTCCGCAGCTTTCTCGATCGCCCGCTCGATGCGATCTAAAGCCTCCCGCATCCACTTCTCCAAACGATCGTGCTCCTGCTTCGCCCACTCCCGAAGCATTGCGCTGTCGCCCTGCCGCATACCACGCTCCGCTGCCAGGTCCCCGTTGAGGTCCGCCAGCTCCCTCTGCAACGGCTGCAGGAGGGACGCCAAGCTCTCAGTCGATATGTGGCGGTCCGCCCGCGCCACCGCCTCGTTGAACGCTTGCCAGAGTCGCTCCTGACCGCGCTGCAACTCCCAGGGCGTCGGCTCCCCGCCACTCATGGCACGCAGCCTACCCCTTGCGCAGTCCGCTTACGCTGCTCCAAAGCGCAGCCCCCACAGGCTAGAGCTTGACAATCCAGTTGGCCCCGAAGTACGGAATAGCGTTGGCCGCGCTCAGGTTCGTATCCGGGAGCGCGTGGTTGTGCCCGCCAGCGGTCCCGGTATTGCCTGTCACGCTGTGGTTGTGGCCCTGCGAGAAGTTGCCCCCGCCGATGGAGGTGATACGCGCGAGGTTACCGCCCCCGCCAGTGTTGTTGTCGCCACCGTGAGCGGCGGTACCGGAGGTAATGCCACTCGCGTTGTGCTCGTGCCCTCCTGCGCTGTCTACCGAGTTGGGCGTCGAGTGGGAGTGCCGCAACGTACGGCTCGCCTCTGTCTTCCCATCGGTAGCCCCCAGAGCCGCGAACGTCCCGGCACCGATGGGAACCCGCCCTCTCCAGTCCGGCATCATGACGTAGTCGGTAGCAGCCGCCCCATGCCGGCTCGAGGCCCCCGTCCCCCAGCGCGCAGACAGCACCGGGCCCACTACGTCCTTGTGGAGCTGCTGCCCTTGACAGAGCGCCCAGCCCTTAGGAGCCACCGCCTCACTGTAGGGAAGGTAGACGCCCGCCGGCATCAGCATGTCCGCCCGCGCATAGCCGTCGCCCTGGAAGTCGGTGATAGGCAGCCCCAGGCTGTCAATAGCCGCCGACTTGAACCGCGCGGGCGTACTCACGCCGAACGGCGGAGCTGGGCTGCCGCCCTCCTCTGTCCCGGGCCCGAAGGTGTACGATATAACGCCGTTAGCCAACGTCTTCTCTCGCACCATGGCTGTCGCGCCGTCGGTATCTCCTCGCCCCCAATAGACGCGGATGCCCTTAGGGTCGTTGACACCGCCGCGCCCGACAGGGATAGACGCAAACGTCAGGAGCGCCTGAGCGCGCTTCGACTTCGACTCCAGAACAGCGCGTGGGCTAGGCCCTGTCTCCTGCTGCGCAGAGGTCAACGTAGCCGCGACTCCTGAGCCTGTCGCCGTAGCGTTCGCGCTCATGGCTGCGTTACCCGTCCCTGTCGTAACCGACAGGATGGTGGTGCCGGCAGGGATACCGGGCCCAGCTATGCCCACCCCGTTGTCACCAGGCCCGAACACGTAGTCGGTCGAGGAGATGAGAGGGCTGCCTACGGCTGTCGTCACGGTAATACCCCGCGACGTTTCGGGATCGAACCAGCGGTAGTCGAACGAGAACCGGTCGCTACCGCTCGTCCACATCATCCGCCCGCCCTCATAGCGATATATGCCGCTGCCGGAGGTAACTGTGTAGAGCCGACCGTCGGCTGCTGTCGCCCCCGGCACCCAGCAGGCCCCATGCACTCGCGAGTTGGCCGCGTTGGGGAACTCCTCGCTAGCCACGCGGCTGAGCTGTCCGCCGGTACCGACTACCGCCAGCACCCGGACGTCCTCGCCCTCCGCTGAGGCCCGCGCCTGCCTCCGGACAAGGATGCGGTCTCCGTGCTCTGTCTGACAGCGCACCACCATGCCGATGACGATGTCCCACATGTCGGCGTCGGATGCTGTCCACCAGCCCGCAACGGTAGAGACAAAGTCGCCGGCTGCCGACCACGTGGCAGAGTTCAAATACGTCTCGTCGCTATCCGAGTAGCTGCCGGCTGTCATCAGCCTGTTGCCGACATGGTCCCAGCCAATGACAAAGCCCCGGGTAACGCTTGTGTTGTTCGCATAGTGGACCCGCTTGACTAGGCTGAAGCCTGTCGTCCACGTCTCCACATACCAACTCTCAGTAGTCCGGTGTTGAGTAATGAGCATGTAGCGGTTGTTGACGGGGTGGTAGACGACCCCGCCCACCGGGAGGTAGTTGTTGGTAAGCGGATAGGAGGCGACAAACGTGCCGTCCGCCTGGAAGCTCTCAACTACACCCTGCGTGTCAGTAGAGGAGCCTGGGTGGTACCGGCTGACGTACCACAGCTCGTCAGGGCCCTTTGTCAGGCCCGTCGTCTCCCAGGTGGAGGGTTTCTGCGATTCGATGTCTACCTTGTGCCACGTCTCGATCACTGAGGGTGCAGCCTTTGGAGGCTGCACGCCCTGCTCCAGAGTCAGGGTCGCCTCAGGCTCCAGGGACGTAGCCGCACGGAACGTAGCCCCGCCCGTCACCGTCATCTTCTCCGCCTCGAAGATGCCGGAGACAATGTTGGGAGCCCCGTTGGTCGGAAAGTGCACCAGGACAGGAGCGTCCTCGAGCTCGCCGCCGGCAGGGACAGCTCCCCGGGAGTAGATGCCGTCCGCCTGCGAGATACCGACCCGCCCGAACTCAGCGCCCAGCGGGTTACGCGACTCCAGCATGCCTGCTAGGACGATCTCCGCCTCTGTCGTACCCGACGTGACGCGGTCCGCCGCAACCCAGCCCGCCCAGACAGCGTTGACAGATACGTCCGGGCCGGTGATCTGCCGCATCTGCCCTGCTACCTCAGTAGAGGGCTCCGCCTCCCCGCCCGCATTACGGGCCACCACCACGATGTAGTAGTCGACGTCGTAGGCAAGCTCGCTGCCGTCAGGCATCGCCCCTATCCGGTAGACAGAGCCCGCCGTAGCTGTCCCGTGGAACGTCCCGGGGTCCGTGATGTTGACAGGGCTCGTGGTAGAGACGTAGACGTCGACGACAGCCGGCACCGCAGGGTCGTCGCCTACCACTATCGGCTCGAGCTGGACCAGGATCGCCCCGGGTACTCCCAGCGGCTCCGGTACCGGGGTCGCCGTGGGAGCTGGAGGAGGAGCAGGAGGCACCGCCGGGACCACGCTCTCCGGGATAGGGATCTCTGGGTCAAGCGTGGAGCCGTCGAGCAGAGGGACGCCGCCGTCTATCTCGTCGAGGTAGAGCCCTCGCGCAGTAGCCGACAGCGTGACCCGCTTTCCCTCATCCGCGGTGCCCTCTCGCAGATAGCCGATCTGCTCATGGTCCAGCGCAGCCGGTACCGGGTCGTCGTCTAGGCCCTCCTGCCCGTCTAGCAGGACGTAGACATACCAATCGAGGACGCCCCTGCCCTGCTGCGCAGCCTGGACTGTGCTGTCGGCCGACACTAGCGATGCGAGCGGAGCCGCGAGCGTCATACTCTCCGCCTCGCTGTCGACCGTCAGATAGTCGAGGAGTACGCCGTCGACGAGAGCCTGCCCGCCCGCCTCCAGGAACGGCCCCACGTCGTCCAGCAGCAGCGTAGAGGCTCCGGCAGCGGCGTCCTCCGCGACGTTCGCCTGCCTACGCTCCGCGACCACCCGTTGGACTGTCCCGGTATAGAAACTCACGACCGCCTCCGCCGCTCTTGCCTGCGCTCCCGCTTGTCCTGACGCTTCTCACGTCGCTCTTTCCTGCGCTCCCGCCTCTCCTGCCGCTGCTCCTTCCGGTGCTTCCTGAGCTGCTTCCTGCCCTTCTTGGTCCGCCCGGACGCAGCTTGCTTAGCCGCCGGCATATGCACCCGCTTCTGGAAGCCCACCGACATGGTCCCCGCCAGCAGAGGGATGCTAGCCTCCCGCAGTACGAACGTCGCGCTTGTCTCCCGGCTCTCCACGCGACAGCGGTCGCCCGGGTCCAAGTGGTAGACAGGCAGAGCGGTAAACGACAGAGCGAGCATCTCGTCGAGCTGCCGGTTCATCAGGTGCTTCGCCCGCGCCCGCGCCTCCCCCTCAGTCTTGATGTCTTCGTTCTCCTCGATGATCGTATGACGCCAGGGCACCCCGTTCCTGCCCATCCGCCCAGGAGACAGCCGGTGCTTAGCTGGAGCCCTAGCTGAGCCCCAGACCCCGAACTTGCCCGTCACCTTCGCCCGGTTGAACAGTTCCTCGTCGGCTGTCTCAAACTTGACAGGGTCCGTTACTGTCGCCCTGCGGTGGTACGCGCGGAACGTCCAGACAGGCGAGCCGCTGACGCGGTTCCGCCGGAGCACGCACACTCCCCGGCCGTCATAGTAGATCTGACAGTTGATCGAGCGAGCGAGCCGCCGGCAGACGTTCCACGGCCACAGGTCCTCGTCGCCCTCCCCGCAGACAGCGTCCTTCTGCAGCCGCGCCTTGATCTCCTGAGGGAACCGGAAGCGCCGCTCCCCGCAGCACTCCCGCATGATGCTCTCTATCGCATCAACGACGCGCTTGCCCTTCTTCTCCACGTGCAGCGGTACGTCCGTAAGCGCCCGCCACTCCATCCCCTGCGCCTCTATGTCCAGCAGGTCCCCTGTCCGCGACAGCATAGTGACAGGCCCAGTGAACACAGGTATGCGCCAGGCCCGCGCGAGCTCCGGCACCCATATGCGCTTTACCGCCCTCAGGCAGTTGTCATGGAACAGCGTGCCGTCGCCAGGGTCGCCGGTATCGAAGTGCAGCACCGAGTTGGGGTCCCAGACGGAGAGCTGCAGGCTCCGGCTAATACCCTCCGCGTTGAGGTTGACCTGTCCGTCCAGCGTTACGCGCGAGATCTGCCGCAAAGGGTCCAGGTCCATGTTCAGCACATGTATCTCTGTCCCGTGCCGGTGGTGGCTGCGCAGCGTCGAGAACAGAGCCGCGCGCTCGCCCGGATCAGCCTCGAGCGGCAGGGTCATGTCACCGCCCCCGGCAGCTCGCCGTCTTGATAGAACTCGAAGGACACGGTGCGGTTGATGCGCCCCGGGAACGTCCCGACCCTGCGAGGGCTGAGGGAGATAGCTCGCAGCGCCACCGGGATGTTAGCGTCCGCCCAGGCGAGCCGTATGCCTGAGCGCTGCGCGTCCTCTGGGTCCCGGACACCCGGGTTGTCCCGGAAGAACTCCAGCGCCTCGCTCTCCTGCAGGAACGTCCTCCCATACGGGGTCGGAGCTATGGTGCCGTCAACGGAGCCCTCCAGCCCGCGCAGCTCAGTGGTCAGCACAATCGCAGAGCCCCTGCCCAGCGCATAGATGACCTCGCCCGCCTCTTGCATGGCAGCTTCGACCTCGTCGCGCCCCAGGATGAGTGCGTCCAGCCCGTCCTCCGGGTAGCAGAGCCACACGCCTTTGACATCCGGAGTAATGAGCGCGACAGGAGACGCCTGCCCTACGTCCCCGTTGACGATAGGGCTCACCCGGTAGCGCTGCTCATGCCTGGGGTCTGCTGTCCAGTCCCTCCAGACGTAAGTGTCCACTGGGCTCTCCGTAATAGCCAGCGCCCCCAGGCGAGCTATCGACCGCCACTTACCGGCGTCCGTCTTACGCTCGATGAGCCACCCGCCGTCCGGGTGGTCCGCCCGTACCCACGTCAGGTCCACCCAGGGAGCAGCGGCCGGCTGCGAGACAACGAGGCTGGAGGGAGCCGGAGGAGTAGGCGACCTGTCGAACGTATAGGTCTGCCGCACCCGCGTAAACGCAGGGTCCCCAGGAGTACCGTCCCGCGTCTCCCCATCCCAGACCCGGAGCTCGACCGTGTACTCCTCGCCGTCAGTACGGGCCCCCCGCTTAGGCAGCCACGCCAGAGCCCCAGAGGTACGCGGGTCACTGTCGTCTACCTCCTCGCCCTCGCTGTTCTCGATGAGCACCCGCCAGCTCTTCTGTCCACCCACCCCGCCAGCTACCGTCCAAGTGACAAGCGGCGTCGGGTCGGTAGAGCTCGCCCCCGGGTTGGTGATAGCGACCGCCGGCTTAGCTGTCCGCCAGGTCCGGGCGACAGAGCTCCAGTCGCTGAAGCCCGCGCCGTTCTTGACGCGTACGTGCCACCAGTAAGTAGTGCCTACCACCAGAGACAGCGCAGAGCCCGCGAGCGCATGCAACGGATCAGTACCCGGAACCTCCCCGCTGTCATACGCCACAGCCCCGCTGAAGTCGTTGGCCGTATGCACCTGCACTTGATAGGCCACGAACGCGTCGTCGGCTGCCCACTCCAGCATCGGCTGAGCGACAGAGACAGCGCCGCCGGCTGGGTTCAGGTCCTCCGGAGGGTCGGGCTTCAGCACCCAGTCGATCTCTAGCGTCGGCTTCCGCGCCTCCGCCCTCAGCCCCCAGAGCGTAACCTGTCCGCTGCCTACGGCTCCAGCCACCCGCCACCCGTAGTTGTCGCCGGCCGCGAGCATGTCCGCCACGTCCGCCAGAACGTCGAACGTAAAGACAGAGCCCTCTACCGGATCCACGACAGCGTCGGAGGCTACAGGCCCAGCCACCGCCGGCATCGTGTTCCAGTTGAGGAACCGCGCCTTCCACTCAGAGACCCAGCGCTGCGCGTCCAGTTGGTAGGTGCCTGCAGCATGGTCCCTAGCCGACCTCACCTTCAGGCGAGCTGCTGTCACGACAGCCCCACGAGGGACAGCCGGCCGGAGAGGGAAGTAGATCGCAGCGACCGACGCCCCGTCGTCTACGCGCAGCCTGCGAGGGCTCCCGTATTCGTAGTTGGGTCGGTCAGCCTTAGCGACAGCGTCGGAGCCTGCTCTAATAACGGTCACCGGCCACCTCGCGCGTAATGGTCGTCGAAGTCAGCAGCGAGCCCTACCGCCTCGTCAGCTACCTCCTCTAGGTACGCGCGGAACTCCCGCCCATCGACCACCAAGCGGACAGGCCGTCTGCGCCCAGACCGCATCTCCCGGATAAGCGCCCCGATCTGGTCATAGGAGTTCGTCTCCTCAGGCGACAGCATGCGCTCCGGACGCCAGGTGTCCTTCAGCACAAGGCCGCGCCCGCGCGCCTTGCCTCCCCTGTCGAACGACGGGATGGGGTTGTTGGGTATAGGGCCCCAGTCCGGGATCTTGTCGTTGATAAACCCTATGACCTTGTTGCCCAGGCCCTCCGCCATGCGCTGGATCATGCCCCCGAAGCCACCCATGTTGAGCAGCCGGCTAAACCAGTCCTGGATGTTCCCCAGCACGTCCTTCACGTCCCCTACGACGCTCAGGAGCGAGCTGCTGCCGCCAGAGCCCGCATACTTCATGCCGCCGGCTCCCAGGTGGTACCGCTCAGAGAACATGCTGTCTGCAGCCCCCCTAGCCTCCGGGCCCATGCGGACAGAGCCGTTCGTGCTCTCTACCTCTATGCCGCCCAGCGTCCCGCCCATATGCCCGAACGACTTGCTGTTGCCGATGGTGAACTCGCCATAACCCGGCTTGAAGCCGCCCCAGGGGAAGGACGCTGTCGTGCCGTACCGGGTCCCAAAGCCAGAGCCTCCAGACAGGACGTTAGCTATCCCAGACATGAACCCAGAGCAGTCGAACCCACCCGGGCCCGTGCCTCCCCAGATGTACGGCTTACCCTCCTGAGCCTGAGCCCAGCTCAGCGCATGCGCCATGCGGTCGAGCGGGAACCCGCCGGCCGCGAACCCCGGTGCCAGGTCCCAGCCCGGGTCGCCGGTACGGGCGAGCCTCCTGCGCTTAGCGAGCTCCCGCATCCGCTTCATGCCATGATGCCCGCCCGGTACACCGGCAACCTCGTCCTCAGTCCAGACATGCTCCTTCGGCCGCAACCTAGCCCGCACCGTGTCGCCAGTCCGCGCTGTCCAGCCCGGAACCTCCCCGCCCCTCTCGAAGTGCAGCTCCGGCAGATCGGGTATGCCAGGCAGGAAGTTGACCATCTTGCGGATGCCGTCGTTGTAGACGGTGTTGATGATGAACTCGACCGGCTTACGGGCCACGTCCTGCAGCTTGCCCCATATGCTCTTGACGCCGCTTACGGCTGAGCGGAAGCCGCCCTTGATCTTGTCTAGCACCTTGTCCAGCAGGCCCTTCGCCGCGTCGACAGGCCCAGAGATCCACTCCTTGATCTTCGCGTAGCCCTTGCTCCACGTGTCCTTCAGCCAGTTCCAGACAAAGACAAACGCGCCCTTGATCTTATCCCAGTTGCGCCTAACGGCCAGGACAGCGAGCCCGATAGGGCCCGTAATGAGCGCCAGGATTACATCCCAGTTTTGCTTAACCCAATCGACGACAGCGCGGAACGCCCCAGGGATGGTCTTAGTGAAGAACGGGATGAACTTGTCTTTGAACCAGTTCCAGACAGCGACCGCCGCTGCCTTGATGCCGCTCCAGGCTGCGTTGACGATCCGCCGGAAAGTCGCACTCTTCTTGTAGGCGAGCACCAGCCCAGCGCCCAGCGCGATAAGCGCCGTAATGATGAGCCCGATGGGGTTCGCGCGCATGGCTGCGTTGAGGATGCGCTGCGCGACAGCCATAGCCTTAGTCGCCACCGCGCTCGCCCTGCTAGTGACAGCCGTAGCGATCATCGCCACACGGCTCCTGCCCTGCGCGACAGTCCCCGCGTTGGTCGCCCCGGTAGAGACGACCATAGCCGCCCCATGCTGTCGCAGCGCCGCCGTCTGTGCGCGTATAGCGAAGACCTCAGCGATGCGGACAGGGACAGAGGCAGCCGCCGCTACATGCGAAGCCGCCTGCGCAACCTTGAACGCGATGAAGCCGGCCGCGATAGCCGGCAGCATCTTCGCCAACGTGTCCAGGTGCTTAGCGAGGAACCGCACTACGACGCCGCCTACCTTCAGGCCGTCAGTCAGCGTCGGGAGCTCCTGCCGCGCCTTCCTCAGCTCCGGGCCCGTCTCCTTCATGCTCTGCCCCAGCTTGCGGAAGCTGTCGCCTACCTCGTTCCAGTTGATGCCCTGGAAGGAGCGCTTGATGCTGCCGAAGATCTTGCCCACGTCCACCTTCTGCAGCGAGCGCCCTATGCTCGACAGGTCGACGTTCTTCAGGTTCCTCCGGAGCACCCCGCCGAAGTCCTCGATGATCGGTACCGCGCCGTTAGCTATCTGCGTCACCACCTGAGCGCCGAACATCGTCAGAGGCTTTATCGCCTTGCCCCAGGCGAGCTGCGCTGTCTCCACAGAGCCGCTCATGGTCTCCAGGGCTCCAGCCGTGCCCTTCATGTTCGCCTGCGCCATACGCTGAGCGGCATCCTGGTCAGACGTAGCCTTGATGAGCGGCCGGAGACCCTCTGCCCCCTCCTTCGCCAGCACCGTGGCTGCCCGCTGAGCGTCAGAGCCGAACATGACAGACAGCGCCTTCTTCCGCTCAGACGAAGACAGGTTCTCTGTCGCGCCCTGCAGGAGCTCCGCTATCCGCGCCGCGCTCTTGTATTCGCCCTCAGCGTCCACGAACGCGTTCTTGCCCGCCTTCGTCTGCAGGCCCAGCCTCTCGAACGTCTTCTCCGCTTTCTCCGACGACGGCAGCAGCCGGTCCAGCATGGTCTTCATCGAGGTACCGGCGTCAGAGCCTTCCATGCCGGCGTTGGAGAACGCCGCCAGGACCCCTGTCGCCTCCTGGATGGAGAACCCGACAGCATCAGCAGCTAGCCCGCCCTGAGACAGCGCGACGCTCATGTCCCGGACAGAGGCAGAGGAGGCGTTAGCGCCGCCGGCCAGAGCCGCCGCGATCTGCTTCATATCCTTCCCGCGCAGGTTGAACTGCCCCATGCTCTTGACCGCTATGTTCGCGGACTCCGCCATCTCCAACTCACCGGCAGCCGCAAGCGTCAGCGTCCCCTGCAGAGCCCCACCGCGGATGGTCGCTTGATTCATGCCGCCCCGCGCCAGCTCCAGCATCGCCTTCGACGCGTCGTTGGCGGAGAACACGGTAGCCGCACCCATGTCCATCGCCAGCTTCTCCAGCTTGCGCATGCTCCTCGCCGGAGCGTTCGTCGTAGCCTGCAGCACAGACATGGTCTTACCGAAGTCGCGCTCGAGAGCTATAGCCCCC
>WUUC01057501.1_pt1 | contig 10535 bp, 4 predicted proteins | sample 6278441 | NCBI WGS metagenome assembly WUUC01 (sample SAMN13675441, study PRJNA597444) | soil metagenome | isolation source: soil | place: USA: Washington | collected 2017-10 | reverse complement strand
GGAAAATACTATTCCCGTAACTCCATGTACATGGGATCGTACCGCGGCGGCCTTGCGCAACGTTATACGGGTCAAAGTAACTTTACCCTTGCAGAAAGCTACCTGACTTATTCTCACCGGGGTGACGACCTTTCGTTCAATCTTGTGGGTGGTGCCTCTTACCAGGTAGACAGGATGGAAAGCTTCGGAGTGCAGTTGGGGAATTTTCCGAACGACGACCTTGGATACAACGCACTGAAGTATTCAGCGGACATCCTCGCAGGTCAGCCTAACCTTATTGACATCTTCAGCACAAGCACACCGGAGAATAAGATCACAAGTCAATTCCTGCGTGGCAACGTGTCGTTCAAAGATGCGATTGTGTTCAACGCTTCCTTGAGGAGGGACGGTTCGAGTAAGCTGGGACGAGACAAAAACGTCGGGATCTTCTATGCTACGGGCGTGAACGTTGATGCGTTGCGTGGCAGTGACTTCCTGAACCTGTCGGCATTGCACGTGAGGCTTGCATACGGCACAACAGGTGCGATCCCGACACAAGCGGGACTATCGCAAGACGAGTATCAGTATTCATTGGCCGGCGGAGGAACGTCGACGAAGGAAAGGAGTGCAAACCCGGCTCTGACGTGGGAACAACGAAACGAAGTCAATTTAGGTGTTGATTTTGCGAGCGGCAGGTTTTCGGGCTCGCTTGATATGTATAGCCGTAAGCACAAGGGCCTGATCCAGGGAAGATACATAGACGTACCAACCGGGACACGTTACGAAAACTCCACTGACGTATCGGGAAGAGGTTTGGAGCTTGCGCTTGACTACGACGCATTGACGGCGGGAGACTTCAGGTGGAGTACTCGCCTGGTGCTGGGCGGCAGTCGTACCGTGCTGGATAAGTACCCGGTGCAAAAGGAAACGAGGAGCTTTATCGATGCGGCAGGCTTTGGCGGCACACAACTGATCCGGGTCGCGGTCGGAGAAAAGTTGGGACAAATCTGGGCTCCGGTTTTCGAAGGAGTAGCCGGCAATGGCGCACCTGTCATGAAGGACGTGAATGGTGACGGTATTTTACAGGCAAATCCGGGAACGGGTCTGTTACCAGAAACTGACTTCACATCTCTGGGATACGGCATTCCATCGTGGGAACTGGGATGGGCAAACACAGTTTCTTATCGCAACTGGCAGTTGATCGCATTCTTCCGCGGAGCTTTCGGTCACAGCTTGATCAATCTTCAGCGCCTGGCTTATGAGCCTCTCGATATGGGAGCGATCAATTCATTTAACCGCGTTCGTACGGACAAAGCAGTTGACGGATTGATGGCTTCAGCGTACAGTTCCCTGTACGTAGAGAAGGCGGATTTCGTGAAGCTGGATAATGTTACCATCGAGTATTCATTCCCGACGTTCCAACGAGGTCCTTTTAAGTCATTGCGCTTGTATGGAACAATACAAAACGCATTTGTCATTTCCGGGTATTCGGGCGTGGACCCGGAACCCGCTTTGTATGATCGATATCCCACGTCGCCAACTTTGCAGACTGACGTGCTGGCCCCGGGTATCGACCGCAGTGGGAATTACTTTCCTGCAAGGACATTTACCATCGGATTGGCGGCCGGGATCTGACATCAAGCCGCGAATGCGGGATATTTGAGGAGATTCGAGGATATCCATTCCGGCCGTACCCGCATCATTATGTGATCCCACGCAAGTTGCCAGTTGACGAGATTTGTATCTACTCCAAATTTTGGTACCGATGAAGCATGCAATTATACTTTTACTGTTGAGTTGCGCCCTTCAGGTGAACGCACAGATCACCAGCACGTTCGACACCGATGCAGATGGATGGACTTTCTTCTCCAGTTCCACGCCGATACCGGTCACACATCAACCCGCCAACGGAAATCCAGCAGGATACGTATCCGTCACATATGCTTCCAATACAGCGGCTACCGTTCAAAACTGGATCGCGCCTTCAAAATTTTCAGGCAATCGATTGGCCCGATCACTTGGCATGCAACTGAAATTCAACCTTCAGCAATCTTTAGCCGGAACAGGTGCAGGATACGATGTAATAATAAGAAGCGGCGGTAACTTCCTTTACCAGTCGGGTATACCCAAGCCCGCCGTGGCTCCCGCGTGGACCTCCTACTCTTTTACGCTCGATGAAACCGGCGGATGGTACTATTCTGCCGCACCCGCTACACGTGGCCAGGTCAAATTAGTACTCGCAAATATAACTTCTATCGAGATCAGGGGCACTTACGCAACGAACGCCAGCTATACATCAGGGTTGGACAACGTAGTACTCGAACAACGAACATTGGAAGTCGCGCCCGTCGCATCATCCATATCCGTATCATCTGGCAAACCGGGTGATGTCATTACGATCAACGGCTTCGGGTTCGATCCCGATAAATCATTGAACACAGTTTCGTTCGGTGCCAATGCCAGCAATACAGGCGAAGTTCAAACGGCAACAGCCACGCAATTAACTGTCACGGTGCCACAGGGCGTGGTGTGGGGACCAATCGCTGTCACCAACAACACAACCGGCCTTACCACCACAACTTCGACACCCTTTAATCCTGTGTTCGATGGTGGTGGAAGGATCATTCCCGCATCTTTCAAAGAGCGGGTTGTGATATCGACGATCGCCAATGAAGGATGGTTTGTTGCTGATTTCGACGGCGATGGTTGGGACGATTTCGCGGTGACAAACAACAACGCCGACGATGTCATCGATATTTATCGAAACCTCGCGCTTGGAGGTTTACTATCCACTGCATCTTTTGCCGCTAAGGTAACGTTCGCTGCCCCTGCGCTGGGAGGTGGCGGGACAAACGGCGCCGGCCTTTGGTTTGCCGACCTTGATGGCGATGGTAAAAAAGATGCCGTTACGTCAAATGCAACAAGTGCGTTTAGCGCTGCCTTTGTTACGCTTCGCAATACGAGCACACCAGGAAACATTTCTTTTGAACTACCGGAGTATTGGGCAGGTGGCAGCGATGAGACTCCACCTTATTATGTCGGCGATATCGATGGCGACGGTCGCCCGGACCTCGTTGGAGGAGAAGGATCAAGCGGAGCCGGCACTAATCTGTGGATTGCACAAAACATCAGTCGCCCGGGAGATATCGAATACGGTCCCTCCGTAGGTTATTTCTCAGCAACCGTCGATGGGTTATCCGGCGTGCAGGTGGGCGATCTGAATAACGACGGTAAGCCCGACATGATAGCGAGCTGGTTTTTTGGTGACCGCTTTTCAATTATCCAGAATAACTCGACACCTGACACTATCTCGATGACCGACATGGGTCAGATCGTCACCGGGCAGTACAACCGATCCATGAGAATCGTCGATGTAGACTTCGATGGAAAAAATGATCTCGTCTGGAAAAAAACAGGCGGTGGTATTTATGTAAGGATCAATACAGATACCGAGGGTGTTCTTGCTATTGAAGACTTTGCAACAGAACACATCTTCACGAGCGACCTTGCCGCCAACGGTGGTGTTTCCGTGGTCGATTTCAATGGAGACGGAAAACCAGACCTGGCTTCCACAGACGACGATGGTTTGGGAGTTTATGAAAGTGTTTTTAACGGTGGCGCCTTCGGGCCCGATTCCTATGTCAAAGCTTACCAGGTGCTTGGCACAGGCGGCAGCTCAAGTGGACCGGGAGTAAGTGATCTTAATCACGATGGCCGTCCGGATTTTATCATGGCAGGCAACACCTCTATCATCATCGTTCAAAACCAAAACATAGTTGGGCCGCAAATATCTTTGAACACCGTAAGTCCTTTGAAAGCACCCGTTAGCGCGACGGTCACCATCACTGGTAACAGCTTTTCAATCGTGCCAGGCGATAATCACGTTTACTTCGGCGCGGTGGAAGCAATCGTCCAAACGTCTTCGGCAACGGAGATAAAGGCAACCGTACCGGCCGGCGCTGCATACGCGCCCGTGAGTGTCCGGATTGGGGAGCTAACGTCACGATACAGGCTTCCCTTCATGACGACATTTTCGTCCGGGGTCAATTTTGATAACACACATTTCGCACCGCCGGTAAATTTCACACAAGCAAGCGCTAACTACGATATTGAAGTCGGCGATCTGAATCGCGACGGAAAACCGGATATCCTGGTTGAAGGAAACGGTGGTTTCATTTTCCGCAACACACATAGTTCAGGTCCTATCGCGACCACCTCCCTCCTTGCTGATGAAAACCTGTCCACCTCGTTTGTCAATCCCCGCCTGGAAGATTTCGATGGCGATGGCCTGCCTGATGCCGCGGCTGTCAATGGCGTCGCCCATAAGAACAACAGTCCTTTAACAGAGATCAATTTCCTCCCTTCAGTGAGCCTCGGTATCGGCGCAAGTACGATGGACATCGCTGACTTCAACCTGGATGGAAAAATGGATATGACCATTACGGCGGATGCCAGCGGACTGAATGATCTGCAGATAATTGAGAACAGAACGGCTAACGTGACTGGTAATTTTACAACAGGAACGTTTGGATCGTTCTCTCAAGAATTTGTTTATACGAAACCTGCCGCACTTGGTGGTGTGGTGGCCGAAGACTTCGATGGCGATGGCTTTCCGGATATAGTAACGTCCAATCCCGCGATTGATAATGTCAGCATTTATCGCAACCTGGGTGTTTTAAAGATCTCCGCATCGCAATTTGCCGCACGTGCCGACATGGCGGTGGGTGACGCTCCCGGCAGAATTTACAAAGGTGATTTTGATCTCGACGGGAAAGTTGACCTGCTGCTTTATCATGGTGGCAGTTCAGCTACAATGCTGGCTGTACTGCACAACACCAGCACGTTGGGTAATATCAGCTTTACGCGTTTTGATCTTACCAACCCCAGCGCCACAACCGTTGCCACTATCGCCGACCTTGATGGCGACGGCAAACCGGAGATCATTACTACCAGCGAAGCGGGCAACCGGTTTTCGATCTTCAAGAACATACATACTTCCGGGCCATTAACCGCCGCATCTTTTGCGGCACCTTTCAATACAACGGTAACGGCCCCGCGAGGTATTACCACTGGCGATCTCAACCTGGATGGCAAACCCGAGATCATCATTACAAGGGCAGCGAACCTCCTGGTCGTTTATGAGAATCTCATCGCGACTACTTTCCCTACGATTACCTCGTTTACACCAACTTCGGGACCTGAAGGAATTACTGTAACCATTACCGGAACCAACTTCGATCCGTTGTCATCAGGCAACACGGTGACATTTAACGGAGTGGCTTCAGTTGTTACCTCAGCTACTCCGACCAGTATCATCACAACTGTTCCTGTAGGTGCAACAACGGGGCCGATCGCAGTGACTGTCGGTGGTAACACGGCGACATCTGCAACTAACTTTATGGTGACGGCTGCGCCGGTCATCACGGTCGTACAACAGCCTGCAGACTCTACGGTGTGCCAGGGCTCGGTGGTTTCGCCCACTGCAACGGCTACGGGCACGACTAACATTACCTATCGATGGCAGTTCTCGGCGACGGCCACGGGCACCTTTACGGATATCGCCGACGGAGGTGGATACTCGAATGCAGCCACATCGACATTGTCTATTAACACAACGGCAACGTTCGGCGCCGGCTTCTACAGGAGTGCGATAAGTGGCGACTTTGCCGTCACCGTGTTTTCGGATGATGCCGAAGTAGTGGTGAATGCTGCCCCGGCAAAACCGGTTATCACATCGACCGTCGTACCGGTGAACAACATGATCTCTCTCTGCACGGATGCTCCCCTTACCTTGTCGGCCCCGGCCGGATTTCAAAGCTATACCTGGTCTAACGGAAACAGTACCGCAAACATCTCCATAAACACCAGTGGGACTTACTCCGCCAGCGTTACGAACACGAATGGTTGCGCAAGTCCTGTTTCGGATGCGATCAATGTTGCATTCTCTGATGCGCTTTGTGCGCCGAATTCCGCGCCGGTGATTACGTCGACAACGGCCTCGACCGTAATTGGCGGAATGGTAACAATTGACCTTGCATCACTCATCACCGATGCGGACAATAACGTGGTTCTTTCTTCACTCACTATTGTGCAACAGCCGACCAGCGGTGCAACGGCTGTGATCAGCAATAACAGCCTGGAGCTGAATTATGCTGGAACTAATTTTACGGGGACAGACATCATAGTCATCCGTGTATGTGATGTGTTTAATGAATGCACACAACAACAATTGTCGATCGATGTAGTTGGAGACGTAGAGATCTTCAACGCTGTGTCTCCGAACGGAGATGATAAAAACGACGTCTTTTTAATACAATACATCGACCTGTTGAGCGAAACAAGAAGCAATACGGTAACGATCTATAACCGCTGGGGAGACCTGGTGTTTGAAACGACGGACTATAACAATACGGACCGTGTATTTAAAGGCCTGAATAAAAACGGGAATGAGCTCCCTTCGGGGACCTATTATTACAGGATCAAGTTTGCAGACCGAAACACTTTGACGGGGTATTTGTCGCTGAAACGGTAAGAAGTGGAGTGAAGTTATGTAACCCGTTTTGTCTGGATCGGCACGACCCACTTTGTGCCCTCGCAACCTGAACAGGTGTGCTGGCCAGATGTCAGGCTGGTCAATTCCCCGCACTTACAACAGCAATAGGAACCAGGCTGAATTATTTTAGATAACTGCTTATCAAAAAGCTTGGGGTGGATCGGCAACCCGGGTCTGACCTCCTCGTCCCGGTAGAAAAACACGCTAACGTCCCCGGTGGTTTCAAGATATGCTTTCTCGACCTGGCCCAGATGGTCAACATTTCTAAGTCTTAGCTCCGTAAAGAACTCGTCTTGTCCGAGACTTTCCTGTTCAAATTTCTGAAATGAGAATTTACCCCCATCAACCAGGCATGATGTTTTTCCCTCCAGAAATCTTTCTACAAGAGGAACTTTACCTGTAAGCCAGGTGATGAGACGATACAACACCAGGACCATCACGAAAACCACAAGCGCCGGTAAAATACCGACATCTTCATAAAACATCGGATCACCAGCTGCGGAACCGAGCGAGATGATAATCACCATCTCAAATATTGAAAGCTGCTTGATCCCTCTTTTCCCGGCTAACTTCAGCACGATCAAAAGCGTTATAAACATGATCGTTGATCGTAGTGCAACTTCAAGCAGGAAGTTAATCGGAGCATCGTTAAGTAATATCCGCTCCCAGTCAAACATAACAGGTCTTTGATTTCATGGCGTGTTGTATTCGAAGGCTCTCGAATTACGGAACAAGAGGCGAAAAATATGCCACGCACGTACGGATATTAATCAGGTACAAGAGAAACACGGATGGCTTAGTGACAAGTGATGCTTACTTAAACCCCTTGTACGGCTGGGGAATTATGGCCCCTGTTCACTAGAACATTTCCCGACCATCAGGTGATTATCTCATTATCCGAAGTCCCTCCGCTTCCCCACGCATCCAGGTTGGCGATAGTTGTATTTGCAATACCTGTTAGCGCCTCATTGGTTAAAAAAGCCTGGTGCCCTGTTAACAATACGCGGGGATGAGAACGAAGTCTCTTAAACAACTCATCTTGTATTTCAGAGTTCTGATGATTATAAAAAAAGATAGGCTTCTCATACTCATACACATCGAGGCCGGCATGACTCACTTTGCCCGCATCCAAAGCATCAAGAAGATCGTTTGTGTTTACAATGCCGCCTCTTGCTGTGTTTATGAATAAAACTCCATCCTTCATCAGGGAAAAGGAATTTTTATTGAACAGGTACCGCGTTGCCCCGTTCAATGGACAATGAATAGAAACAACATCGGCGGACTGGCACAGGGTTTCAAATGAAGTATAAACGATTTTTGCTTCCCGGACCAGGTCACTATTTTCCTCAACATCATAACCCAATAACGTGCACCCAAAACCGTGCATAATGTTACCGAATGCCGATCCTATTTTTCCCGTACCCACAATGCCCACCGTTTTACCATGCAAGTCAAAACCTACCAGTTGCTCGAGGCGAAAATCATTCTTGCGCATCAACACGTCGCCTAACAAAATCTTTCTATTCATTGCCATCAGCAAGGCTACAGCGTGTTCGGCAATGGAGTACGGCGAATAGGCGGGAACATTCGCTACTTTAATGCCAAGTGATTTTGCTTTATTTATGTCTATATGATCGTACCCGGCTGAACGGAGTGTGATGTATTTTACACCAAGATCACTTAGTTTATCCAGGACCTCAGCAGATCCATCATCAGAAGTAAAAAGCGCTATCGCCTCGCAGCCTTTTGCAAGTTCAGCCGTCGCAGCGTTTAATGGTTTATCGCTGAAGATGAGATCATGTTTTTTGTTATTCGCCAGAACCAAAAAAGGTTCGGCAAAGCCATGATTACTGAATATCAATATCTTCATTATTTGGTATTAATCGTTATAATTTCTTAGCGGTAAATTTTGCACCTGGAAACACAGCAAGATACTGTGATGTTATTTCGATGTCATTTTATTTCTTAACAAATTTGTTGAAATTCCCGTTTAGCGGAAATCTCCAACGTTTCACACTTATCCGCTAACCCTAAACCCCCATGAAAAAAATATTCAAACGAATCGGGTATGCGCTGCTTGCACTCCTTTTGGCCGTCGTGGTTTTCGGATTGGTTCTCGCATTTCTTCCAACCACATACAAGACCAATCATCCCGCAGTATCACCCGAAGAGGTTGTACGCCTGAGGGAAAACTTTACTGAACCGCATCATTTGCTCACCACTACCGACGGTGAGTCACTCTTTGTGCGCCGATGGGATCCTGACACTCTTGCAGCGGCCAAAAAAAACATTGCTGTTTTAATACTTCATGGTTTCACGGCTCACAGTGGCTACTATGACATGGCCGGTAAACCCATTTCCGCCGGCGGCTACACTACATTCGGCTTGGACTACAGGGGCCACGGTTTGTCGGGTGGAAACAGAGGCGACGTCCCCAGTCTCGACCGTTGGATCGCTGACTTCACTGAGACCATCGCATTCGTCAAAAGCCTTGGCTTTTCAAAAGTGGTTGTCATGGGTCACAGTCTCGGTGTTGCTTCCGCCATGGTCACTGCCAACGCAAATGCAAATGAGCTTTCAGGGTTGATCTTACTCTCCGGAGCATACGAAGGCAGACCCGGTTTAAACACCCCTCCCACTACTTTTGAAAATCTTAAACTCCTGTCCACTGCCATATTCCGCCCTTCGCACCAGGCAGCTGAATATTATCGAAAGGGGATGATCGTCTCAGAAGACCCCCTGACGAATTACAGGTACACCGTTCGGTTCTTAACAATGCTCGATGTCAAACGGCTGAGACTTCAGAACACAGCCAACATTCCGGTGTTGGTAGGTGCCGGAGACGAGGACGAGCTATTTGAAGTCCAAAAAGTCAAGGATCTGTACGAACTGATCCCGGGCGACAAAAAGGAATTCCTGGTTATGCAGAAGACTTCTCATGCTAAGATCCCGATTGAAAGCTGGCAACAAATAGTGGACTGGTTGGACAGGACATTCATTTAGACGCAACTTTCTGCCTTCCTCCCGAATCGTCTGTGGAAAAATATCTACACGGACGCATTACTAAATATTGACGGGCAAGACTGCTTTTTCTGCGAAAAAACCACAATTTCACGGGTACTGTTTACGTAAATTTCTCCCTGCATGCGTCTTCGTTATAGCACGGCTCTATTCTGCTCTGTCTTCCTTTTTCTTAACGCCTTTGATCTCATCGCCCAGGGATCGGATGTAAAGAAGCTCAAGTCGCTGAGTATGGAGGAACTGATGAATATCGAGGTGATCTCCCTTTCAAGGATGCCGCAGAAATTATCGGAGGTCGCCTCCGGGATCCAAATCATTACCAATGAGGACATCCGGCGCTCCGGCGCGACCAACATACCTGAGGCGCTGAGACTCTTTTCCAACCTGCAGGTTTCGCAACTGAACTCGAGCGCATGGGTCATCAGCGCGCGAGGGTTCAACACCGTCTTTGCCAACAAACTTCTTGTCCTCATTGATGGGCGAAGTGTTTACACACCCCTATTCGGTGGTGTGCTGTGGGATATGCAAAGCGTGCTTCTTGAAGATGTTGAACGCATTGAAGTGATCAGCGGTCCCGGCGGTTCATTGTGGGGAGCGAACGCAGTCAATGGCGTAATCAGCATCATTACAAAAAGGGCACGCGATACCCAGGGAGTGATCTTTACAGGTGCCGTCGGAGACTTCATGAAAACGCACGTCGGCGCCAGGTACGCCGACAGTATCGGAACGAAGACCTTTTACCGTCTTTACGCTCAGCATTCAGAGCGCAATGGAACATATTTTCCGGATGGGACGCGTAATGGAGACGCATGGCGAAATACACAGGTTGGTTTTCGCATCGGCCTCTATCCCACAAAAGACGATCAGTTCGCGGTGCAGGGAGATATAAATGCGGGCAATCGCGAGAGCACTCCTAAAGGCTCCGTGTTTGATACCCAGAATATGCTGGCACGCTGGGCCCATAAGGTCGATGAGACATCCA
>WUUC01124808.1_pt1 | contig 10536 bp, 5 predicted proteins | sample 6278441 | NCBI WGS metagenome assembly WUUC01 (sample SAMN13675441, study PRJNA597444) | soil metagenome | isolation source: soil | place: USA: Washington | collected 2017-10 | reverse complement strand
GCGCGTCCTGCTCGATCTGGTTCTGGCTCTTGTTCGGGCTCAGGTCGTCCCGGTCGTAGGCTAGTTGCAAGAGGGGCAGCGCCCGCCCCTTCCTCGGGACGGCGATCCTCAAAACCTGGTAGCGCATCCGCTCTCCGGAGGGCAGCGTGGTGTCGAAGAAGGTCCAGTCGATGGCCAACCCCACGAGCCTGGGGTGGCCCAACCGGGCGAGGACGTGGGGGACGAAAGCGAGTTGCACCTGGAGGGCGTCCACCCTCTCGTTGGCGGTGAAGCGCCACAGGCGCTTGAGTTGGTGCAGCAAGCAATGTTTGGGGGCGGCGACGCGCCGCTCTTTGGGCGTGGGGTAGGCGCGAGCGAGTTCGGAAAGACAAAGGGTGCGCGTCTTTAGGATGGCGCTGACCAAGAGTGCGAGGTTTGTCTTCTGGGTGGGCACGAGGAAGGGTGCGGCGGCGTTGATCGCGTTCCGAACCCGGTAGTACCATGGCACGGCGGAACCTCCTTCGAAGGATGGCGGTTGTGGTAGCTCCATCCTACTCGGGGAGGTTTCGCTCTTCCTGCGAAGCTGGTGGGTATGCGTCAGTTCCAGGCTTCCATTGACATCCGAACATTTCGGGTGTAGCGAAAGACCTCTCGCCCTTCATCGAAGCGCCCCGCTTGGGCCAGCGTCCGGGTTAGATTGCTCAGCGCCTGCACTCGCTCCTCATCACTTTGAATAGATCTGGCGAGCACTTTCGCCTCGTCGAAAATAGCCGTCGCGTCGTCGTAAGACCCCGCCCGAGTTAGGATCCCCGCCACGTCGCTCAGTACCTTAGCTCGCTGCAGATCGATTTCGATAGTGGCAGTAACGTCCCTGGCCTCCTCAAAGTGTCCTGCCCGGGCTAAGGCCACCGCCAGCTCCCGTAGCGTCCACGCCGCCCTCCGGGAGTCAACAACATATCTGATGGAGTGGGCGACCTCCTTTGCCTCCTCAAAGCGTCCTGCCTTACTCAGGGCTTCCGCTAGATCCTTCAGCACCGACCCTCGCTGCCGACCGTCTTGGAGGGTTGGCGTCACCTCTTGCGCTTCAGTGAGCAAAGCTGAATTAGGCAGACCCTTCTCTTGAAGGACACGGTACATGGTCAGCAAACCTGATATTTTCTCTGCTGCATCGTTGCGTAGCCGCGCGTGCGCCAGGGCCTCGTTTTGACGTCCAAGCAAGACCAAGTTGTGCAGATCGTTTTCTGCATAGCGGCTGACTCGCGCATTAACCACATGTCGTGCAGTAAGCAATCTCACTAACCTCATTACCTCAGGTGTGGTCAATGGGTCTGAAGATTCGCCTAAAGCCATGTCCAGGTCGGATACGTAAGCCGTATCGCCCTCAAAGGCAGCAGATTTGCGCTTCATCCACTCCGGGGAACCGGTCAGAAGCGCGTACAACTCCTCCTGACATTTGGCCCCATGCAAGTGATTAGCTAGATAGCGTAACCCATAGAAGTCCACCTGGCTCCAATCGATCCCCTCCCAAGCTGTGGCTCCTCTCCGATAGTACTCCACGATTCGCTCGTGCTGTTTCTCTGGAGCCAAGTAGTAGCGATTTGGCGTTCGTCGGTCTCTCTGAGACAGGAATCTGCGGTGTAGGAAGTCGGTAACCGACTGATGATACAGTCGGTATTTCCACTCTTCGTCTTCCTGATCCTCCTTCGGCTCCACTTCCTCTATGAACTGCAGCAGGTCAACAAGGCCTTGCCAGACAGTCTCCTCTGAGCGTCCAATGAAAGCTATTAGCTGGGCAAGAGTCAGATTGGCCTGCGCGACCGAGAGCACACCCAATAACGGCGCGTAGTCCGTTGGCCAGTCCTTGCCTCCGAGACGGACCACTCTCTTCAATGAGTCGTAATACAATGCATCAAGACCTTCGGGCAGTCCCTCCAGCTCGGTTATGCTTCGCTGAGCCTTTGCTACTGACTCTAGGAGGAAACTGACGTATAGGAAGTTCCCTTGCGCCTTGTTGGTGATCGTTTCTACTAAGCCAGACACTTCCTCAGCCGCCAAATCGGCCGTCTTGGCAACCAGCATCTCTTCTTGCTGTAGCCTCAGTCGGACATACTCATCAATATCTTCCCTATTACGTTCGTCGTGTTCCGAAGCGGAAACAAACAGGTTCTTTGCGGCCCAGAATCCGTTCTCAACCCGCTCGTCTCGACGACTGGTCAAAATAAGGCGTACTTGTGGGGACAGGTCCTCCAGTCCTGAGAGGAGCTCTGCGATGGTCACTCGCCCCGCGTGGGCCAGAGACTCATCCAGGGCATCCACCAATATTGTGATCGGTTCGTCGAAGCCCTCGTCATAGATCCTCTGTAAAGGATCCAACACGGCCCGGTTGAACGCTTCTTGAGGGTTGAGGCCCGATAGATCGAGGTTTTCGATGACTACACCTTTGGTCTCGGCTCCAGGTTCTGCCCTTTCGATTCTCTGTTGCACAGAAATATTGATTTCCTTCTCACCTGCGGCGATCAAGGCTCGCTGGTAGGCCTCGTGACGCTCAGCCAGTTGTAGAGAGATGGATCTGGAGAACTCTCGGGGATCGACTCGAAGGGCTGCTCGCGCAGAGCAGAAGTAGACGGCACTCAAGAACTTGGGGGTGAGGAAAGGCAAATCATCGGGCGCGGATAGGAGGCCCTGCGAGAACTCGGTTAGCCGCCCCGCGATAGCCGTCTTGCCGCTACCCGGCTCGCCGGTTAAAAGGAACACACGCGAACCATCGGTTTTGGCGAGCCAGTCGTTTATGGCTCTGAAGACCCACTTACGCCCAGTGAAGTCGCGTGTGCGGTCGGCGACGTAGTTAGCGAAATCGCTTGCGGTCATAACTCATTTTTGGTGTATAGCAATATATCGCGCGGCTGATCTGAGCAAGACGGGAGGCGACAGCGGTCTTGCCGCTACCCGGCTGCCCCCTAACAAGGAAGAACCGCGGAGCGTGGGAGCTGCCGAGCCAACTGTCGATCTTCTCAAAGACCCATTCGCGATCCGTTAAGCCACGCGCGTGGTCGGTGACGTCTGCCGAAAAGTCGATCGCTATGCTGGCTCTCTGTGTCATAGCCTGCCCACAATCTCCTTCGCGCAAGCAGCACTTACGTGCCTCTCCGGTGATTCTCTGTCATTAATTTGGCGCTTCCTCCGCAGCTGCTTGCGGAATCGTGAGTGATTGCATGATTGATTAGCCGCCCCAGCAGCCTTGATTTCATCGGGGTTCCCTGTCTAGCCTTGCCTCCCAGTATTGCTGAATCTCTTGGGCGTTAGCCACGTCCGGCAGAGCCTCAAGTACAAGCTTCGCAGCGTTTAGCTGCCCACGATTATAGAGTTCCTGAACACGGCTCAAATGAGCTGCTGCATTGAGGTATTGCTGTACGAGTGTCGATGCATACTCTATACTTTCCTTTATACGATAGTCGGTGTCGGGTAACTTGTCGTACCCTTCTATTTCCCAAACATGTACTTCGCCACCCTGGTCTACCATGCAGAGACTTTGGCCCTGGTGCAGGAACCCCACAGAGACAGGCTGAACATCAACATAGGTTCTAAAGAGTGGCGTGCCACTGAGGAAGTGCCATATGATTAACAGTCCGTCACGAGAAGCCGAGCACGCCAGTTGCCGGTCCCCTGCACACGCGACAGCCGCCACTGTGACGGGATGGCGTGAACCAGCCAACCTGCGCCACTCTCCATCGAATCGCCATGAACTGGCTTCGCCATGATCTGTGCCGACGATGATCGTTCCATCGCTCGTTGACTCAAGCGAACGGATTGAACTACTGAAGTGTTGTGACGCTGAGTATTCAGCGGTGAGCAAATTCCAAACACGTATTTCGCCACTTATGTTCGGGTGGTCAGCGTTATCCGCGTAGCCACAGACGATGGCAACCTTCTCGGAGGCAATCGCAAAGACCTCACATGAGATTTCAGGCACATCTCGGTCGATACGTATCACGGTCATCGGCCGCTGTCGCTCAACTGCTGATTTTGGCAAGACGAATGTACGTCCATTTTCGAATGCCAAAAGGGGATAAGCAATCAATCCATGGACAGAACCCAAGATGATACTACAACCTTCCTCATCCATATGGAGCCGGATCTTATGTACAGACCAAGCCGCCTCTGAGGTCATATTGGGCTCAAGCATAGCGGGTCCGTGAACCGGAATGTCAACGCATAGTACAACACGTCGTGTCGACAAATCTATGATCTGAACGTACCGCCTCCCGTCCGTCTCCTGACTTGAGGCCGAGGTGCATAAGATTACAGCAAGGTTGTCGTGGAAGTCGAAATCCAACCCCAATAAGTCTTCAACCAAAGGAATTGTTTCATTATCTTCGTTGGCGTCTACTGAAGACATTTCAAGCCTGTCGCTGTAAAGCAGAAGGACCTGCGAGTCTTTAACCCGTGCGGCGACAGGCATCTCTGTTCGCTCGGTTCCAAACACCAGACTTCTCGTCGCCCTATCGTAAACTGCGAATTGGGCGCCAGCATCACCAACGGCGATATGCCTTCCGGACTGAGAAAAGCACACAGCCGTAACGGGATAACGCCCTTGGTGAACCATTTCGGGTCTATTGCTATCCTCTGCAACAGAAAATATGTACATTTGCCCGTGTGAGGTGCCAATCGCTACGGACTGCTCAATGGACGTAGCGGCTAGGCAGATTGCTTTAAAGCCCCCGGATCGCGCTACTTCGCTTAACTGAAGGCGAGAGCTGCTCTCCTGCTCGAAGTCAAAGACGTAGATGCCGTCTGGGTTTGGCGTGTGCCAACCGAAAACTTCAGGTGGGACCGGGGGTTCACCCAACATGCAGATCTGGTTCAGACCGATGGCCTGGGCCACAGTATAATAGCCGAATGTGTCGACACATGGGGCGCACGGTAGTCGGTGTGAAATCGGGCGTCGCTCTGCGAGGCGAGCATCGTGTGCATCGTAGTCCCCGTCGGATAATAATTGCATAGATATCTCGTGGCGTTCGTCAGGTGTTAATGGAACATAATCAGATGTTAGGTGGTAAACAATCCCATCCATTGACAGCGCCATGATCTGATCATGTTGACCGGGAAGGGGATCCCACGTCAATATCATAGGGCAATCTGCGAGGTATCTGCCAATCTCTTCACAGGTAGGTGCGCTTAGATTTGCTTGCCAGAGCGTACCCGCAGCTTCCGAGCCAGCGGGCAAGCCAGCGCCGATGATGAATTCACTGTCGTTCCTCCAACAAATGGTATACACCCAGTCCTGCAGCCGGTAATTCTGGTGTGCTTGGCCATCCCTTGTCCAAACCATGACTCCCGAGATAAGTGGATCAGGCTCTGCTGCACCGAATCCAGCAGCCAGGAACTCGCCGTTGGGCGAGACAACCAGCGTCTTGGCGGCGGAGGGTGGAGTTTCGCACCGCCGCCAAAGATCCCCTAGAGCCGTATCCCACACCCATACCTCGCGTTCAGTGGTGGACACAGCCAAGTAGCGATCCTCACCCCAAAAGGCCATAGAAATCACCTGTCCGCTATGGTGTTGGCGAATTGCGCCAGCAGTCTTGCGAAGCCACGGGACCTTTGGGAACCCACCGCCGTGCAGAATATCGACAGCGGCCCGACGAACGTGTTGCTGACTCGAGTTAAAGGCTTCCTGGTAGCAAAGATCCGGACTCACTCGCAACAAATGAGCAGTGTGTGACACAAAACGCGAGAACTGTGATATCGGCCTTTCTTCATCCCACTGTGCGCCAAAAACCATTCGATACGCCTCAAAGTCTCGCAGCAAATCGTCCACCAGCCCTGCCGAGCACTTCGACGCAATGAAGACCAAGTTGGTCAGGATTTGCTCCAAACGCTCGAATTCCTGCGATGCCAGAAGATGAGTCGGTAAGTAGCGCAGACCATAGTGGTCCATCTGGCTCCAATTCGCATCCTCTAACGAACCAGCCTCTGCTAGATAATGGCCTATGATACGCTGATGCTGTTCCTTCTCGGGTAGGTAGTAGCGGTTTCGGCGCTCTTCCTCCTTCACGATTAGGACCTGGCGGCGTAAGAAATCGATGAGCGACTGATGGTACAACCGGTATCCTCGTTCCTCGCCTTGTTGATCTTCTCTTAGTTCGACTCCCTCAATGAACTGCTCAAGGTTGCCAAGATGTTGCCAAACAGCTTCCGCTGACTGGCGCGTGAAAGCTGCTAACTGGGTGAGAGTCAGGTTAGCCCGTGCAACAGAGAGCACCCCCAGCAACGGCGCATAACTCGTTGCCCAGTTCTTGCCCGCGAATCTGACAACTCTGCTCAAGAAGTCGTAATACAATCCATCAAGCTCTTCCGGAAGCCCCTCCAGGTCATCCAAGGTTCGTTGTCCTCTTGCTGCCGCGCCTAGGAGGAAACTGACATACAGAAAATTGCCTGCTGCCTTGTCAGCAATCCTTCCCACCAAGTCGATTACCTGGCTAGGCTCTAATTGAGTTGTCTTGACGGCCAGTGCCTCATCGTGGCTTAGTCGCTCTTGTACGTAATTGGCAATGTCTTCTTCGTTACGCTCATCAAATGTCGAGGCGGAGAGAGATAGGCTGTCTGCATCCCAAAACTCGTTCTCCACCCGCTCATCCTGACGGCTGGTCAGGATGAAACGCACGCCAGCAGGCAGGTTGTCGGCCTGGGCAAGCAAGGGTACGATGCCGACCTTCCCACTGTAGAGGAGTGCCTCGTCTAAGGCATCTACTAGGATTACGATCTGCTGGTCGAAACCCTCACTGAATAACGCTTCAAGGGGCTCTCGCACTACTCGGATAAAGGCATCTTCCGCCGATACCCCGCCTAAGTTCAGGCTCTTGATGACTAAAGCATCAACCTGCCCACCCGTTACCTCTCCCAGTTTTTGTTCCACCTCGATCCGGATTTGCCGGTCCCCGCTCTTCTCGGCCAGGGCTTCGGCATAGGTTGGAAAGCGCGTCAACCGGATGGCCAGGGACTCAGCGAACACGTGAGGACTAATCCAATGACGGTCGCGGGCGGAACAGAAGTGGAAGGCGCTCAGGAAGCCGGGAGCGAGTCGAGTTAGGCCTTCAGGAGGAGAGATGGCGCCCTGCGAGAATAGGCTCAGCTGAGCAGCGATGGCAGTTTTACCGCTGCCAGGCTCCCCAGTGAGAAGGAAGAACCGCGGGCCATCTCGCTTGGCCAGCCAGTCATGAACCTTCTTGAAAATCCACTCGCGGCCGGTGAAGTTGCGGCTTCGGTCGGCGATGTAGCTGGTGAAGTCAATGACAGGCTTTGTGTCGCTCTGTCCCATAGCATGCCTTTCGTCAGTTGTCGTGGGGGCTGTGTTGCTGAGGCTGACGTTATCTGCTCCCAGTGTTGTCCACAAATGCTCCTCGCGCCGAGTGCCTATCGGCATTTCTCTTTCCTAGATGCAGCCGACGTAGCTTATACGCCACCGCAGGTCGGTCCCGCGCTACCAGAGATGCCCGCAATCCCAGTCTTCCTGCTTACAACGCCGTAGTTACGGGGTACTCTCCTGCCTTTATCTTCTATAACGCTCGTCGGACCGTAGTTCTTAGGCCCTCTACGCGGTCGAGCCACTCACGACTGCCCATGCGGTACCAGTCCAGGTAGTCGCCACCACTGTAGATCGCGTAGCCCAGAACACTGGCGTACGCGGTGTAAACCGCCGCCGGCCCCCAAGGCGCAGCTGCTAGCAAAGGAGTAGAGGCGAGGGCCAGAATTCGCATCAGCCAGTCGAGGGTACTTCTGGTTTTGCTATAGCGGGCCAGCAACTCTTCCAGCTCTCGGGTAGCCTGGTTGTAACGTGTTGCCTCAGTACCTTCAGGTGCTGCTTCCACCAACTTGGTAGTCTCCTCGCTGAGGCGCCGTGTCTCGTATAGCTTATCCAACAGACCGATAACGGGGTTACGCTCCTCCAATATATCGCCAAGCCACCTGGACACCTGATTTCGTACTTGCTTCTCCTGCTCTTCGCCGAAAGCGGTCTGCAACTTGCTTATGGCCTCGACTACCAGATTAGCTGCTCGACGGGCTACGAAGGAAAGTCCATGGGGTACACGAGCCAGGATCTCTTGAGCGGCAAGCGAAGCCACGTTCTGAACCGGACCCAGGTTGGCTACGGTACCAATAGCCCCGCCAACAGCCGTTTGGCTGAGGGCTCCAGCGTCCTTAGGTATGTCTCTCAAGAAACTGGCGATTGTTTTCTCCAGCTGGACCCGAGCGGCCTGGGACTCATTAGGCAGTACCGACCGCTCAACCTCCAGCAGACTTAGCATACCCTCTTCCAGAGGTGCATGTAGAACACTCCTCAAATCATCCGATGCCAATACGGCGCCACGCGCAGCGCGCTCCACCTCCCCGGTAGGGCCGGCTCTCTCCAACTCCAAGAGATCGTTGGCCACTGATAGATCGTACGCGGCTGCGGCTACCAGCTTGAGGCCGGCCAATTCACGCTGCCCCAGATCCTCCGTCTGGAGGCTACTAGCCAACGCACTGCGAACCTGTTCCGCGCGAGCTAGCACCCTGTCGCTACGCTGGTCAAGACGTTCGGCGTAGATTTCTCCCGCGCTACGATCTACTGTGTCGATTGCTTCGGCAGGGGCATTGTAGAGTTCGTCAACCGCTCCCTGATACGCTTCCCAGGCATTCTCAAATGATTCGGAGGTTGACACAGTGCTCCTTTCTACCGAAGTACTTGACCTCTCATTCGAGCGTGTCAATCTTGAGACTGGTGAACTCTCCACCTTTCGGCACTTTATCGACCGCGTCTCTGATCCGAATGTGCCCCCGAGTTACCTTTCCTATCTCAATATCGACCACCTTACCCTCGACCTCGCCAAAGGTATTAGCAACATCTACAAACGGCCCCTCCGCAGGTTTGTGGCCAGCATCAGCCTTAGGGCTAGGGAAGAGTACTCCGCTCTTGTCGAGCAGATAGAGAACCGGCACGCCCCAGTCTCTATTAATTAGATCTTTGTGTTGGTAGATAGCCTGTCGTGCCTCGTACAGTGCTTCGTCTACGGTGTACCCGGCCAGAACACGATGATAGATCTTGCTTGCAATTAGGATAGCGTTATCGTCTTTGATCTTGAACTGGTTCGCAATCACAGCCGGTATATTCTCGCGTGTTAAAGCCGGAGCGACACCGCTCCAAACGTTCTGGCCATCTCGACGGCCCGTCTCGCAGGCGCCCAACACCGCAAGTCTCACTTCAGCACCGCGTAGCAGCTGCGCCAGCTGCTCACTGCTGTAGAAGTCGCTCTTGTTGTCGTCTCTTTCTAAGATAATCTTCCCTTCTTTGCGGATAGGATCAAAGATGGCATGACCGCCGTAATGGAAGATATCCGCGCCACCATCTAATGCCTGTTCTAACGCCATGCGCGTGGCCGGACGTTTGCCCCAGTTCACCTCAATAAGGTCCTTCCCTACTGCCTGATTGAGGGCTTGTACGGCTTGATGGATGGCTTCCTTATCTTCGTCCACCTCCAAGTCTCTCTGGTCCGTAGGGTTGGAAAGAACTGCCACCACCCGCGCAACCGCCCGATTGGGCAAGGCATGATGTGCTGCTTCGACGGTGTCGGTACGCACTATGGATACCTCGCGTCGCAGAGCCAGGAAATCAGTATCTTTCGGCTCGCCTGATGCCTGGGGTAGCGTCATAAACTCCCAAGGCAGATGGACCAACGCTACGGGATCGATACGCAAGCGTACGCGTAGCCCTTGACCTGACGTTCTGACGGCATCTAGGCTCTTGTCAAAGAGCTGTCGCACCTCGCCTTCGGGCAGTGCTAGATCCGCTAACAGCATCCCTAGCTTGAACAACTCTTCTCGTGTTAAGTTTCGCCGTTCCAGCCCATCTAGCAGACCACCTATACCAGAAGCAGGGCTGTCCCAGAAAACGTTGGGATCATAGGTGCGTTGTACGGCGTTGTCGGGCCTCATCGCACCACCAGGCGTTTGCCCCTCAACCCACACCTTAAAGGTATGATTTGCCTCGCTGTAGCGGCTGAAGCGTACGTTGAAGTCGTGATATGTTCTCGGCTGCTTCTCTGTAATTTCATTGTTCTGGCTAGTGTTATCGACCATAGCGGCATTTCTCCTTGTTAAGAGTCAATCTATTTCTTACGGTATGAGATCCTTACATTAGCTTCTTCATTGGATTCTATTTGGCAGGCTCTGCCATCTGGATTAGCTCATGAACTCTCCGCCAATGCGAATTCGACCAGCCTGCGACTTCGGTGAACTCGCGTAACGCGATTACCGACAATCCTGATTGCAGTTGCTCGAAAGTGGGGACCCACATTACCAAGTTCTGTAAGAATTCATTAATATCGTGAAAATCGGCAAGAGCGAGCAAAGCCAATGCGTCGCTGATCCGCCCCACGTCTCTTAGAAAGGTAAGCACCTTGCCCCTTGGTCTCGTCCGCGCGATTCTCACGGCTTCGCCGAACAGCGCCTGTGCCCTGCCCTGCTCCCCAGCATCAGCTAGAGTATGTGCCACGTGGGCAAGCGCCTCCGCCTGCTCCTGAT
>WUUC01181734.1_pt1 | contig 10538 bp, 9 predicted proteins | sample 6278441 | NCBI WGS metagenome assembly WUUC01 (sample SAMN13675441, study PRJNA597444) | soil metagenome | isolation source: soil | place: USA: Washington | collected 2017-10 | reverse complement strand
TTGAGCGTCCAGCTCGCCAACGTGCGTGCGATCTGGAACCACAACCTCATCCGCACCACGGCCGGCGCTCTGTGCTTCGCCAGCGTCAAGAGGCGGTTTCGCGTCGCGTAATAAGTGACGGATGGGCTCGGGCGATAATCCCGCTGAACTCCCTTGTGCCAGAGTTTTGCCTGCGGCACATGCACCACACGCCAGCCGGCGGCTTTGGCGCGGAGACACCATTCCGTCTCTTCCCAGAAGTAGAAATACCGCGGATCGATCATTCCGACCTGCTCGATGACCGTTCGACGCACCAGAATCGCGCACCCCGAGATCCAGTCGACACCATGCGGCTCGACGAAACGCCCGTCATCGCGCGAATTCTGGCCGAGGTGGAACGATTCCCATGATGGGCTCATTCTTCCGCCCGCCGACTGAATGACATCGGGTTCGTCGTGATGGTAGACCATCGGCCCGAGAACGCCGATGCGGGGATCCCCTTCGCCGATCTCGATCAGACGCGTCAGACAATCCGGGGCGAGCACCGTATCCTCGTTCAGCACGAAGACCCAGTCGGCGCCGGCATCGAGCGCCGCCTCGATGCCCGTATTGTTGTTGCCGGCATAGCCGAGATTGCGGACCAGCGGCAGGATCTGTACATCGGGATACGCGGCACGAATCGCGTCCGCGGAGCCGTCGGTCGACGCATTGTCGAGCACCATCGCCGTATGCCGGGCATAGTTGTTCCCAGCCAGCGACTTCAGACACTCGAGAGTGTCATCGCAGCGGTTGGTGTTCAGGATGACGGAGACGACGATGGGAGGCTCTGGACGCGATGCGTCCGGGAGGCCAGACACGCCTAAATCCTCGGGGGCTCGGCCGACGCAGGAAGCATGGTTCGAAGCTCCTCGCGGCGGACGGATCTGTCACCCGTGAGCTGTCTGACGAGGCGGGCAATCTTTGCAGCGAGCGGCTCATCCCTCTGCAGGAACCACAGAACTCTCAGCAACTGTGCGGCGACCCATTGTTTACGATCTCCATTGCGGACCAGCTCGTTATTGTGGAGGGTTGCCATCAGGCCGCGGATGGATTTTTCCCTCGCAGGGTCACCACCGCCGAGCCGTTCGACGCACTCCTGTTCACTCGAGCGTGGCAGCCGATCGTCGACTCCATCGACGATCATCACCGGGACGCCGTTCCGAACGTCGTACGCATGGCCGCACGCGCGGCAACGGACGCCGCTGTGCGTCGGGTCGGCCTCGATCGCGCCGCGGCACAGCACGCACTGCAGCCGAACGATCGCATCGCCGACCACGGCGCTGACGCTCGTCGCCTGTCGCACAGATGAAGGGAGGGGATCAAGAAGGCGGTTCAGAATCCGCCGGCGCGTGTGGGCGGATGCCCGGGCTGCGCCGCTCGGAACAGTCGCACCGCCCCGGGGAGCGATGACGATGACCCCCGTGTGATCGACGCTCAGCGGCGTGGCGGATGTCACCGACGTCAGCACCTTCTCCATCTCCTCCTTGGTCCAGTTGCGATCGGGGAGAAAATGCGCGGCGCTGTGGAACTGCGATCCGAGGCTGATGCTGGAACCAAGCAGCACCTGAAAGTCTCGAGCCGTAAACCAGTTGATTTCGGCGTGCGGGTACGACCGGTCCAGGGTCCACGAACGGAGAGCTCGCTCCGTCTCGCCCGCCGGGCAGAACTCGGCCGTTGTGATGACGACAAACTTCCTGGCGACCCTCGCCAGCTCGGCGATCGCGAGCACCGGCCGCGACAGGTGCTCGAGCACTTCGCTGCAGATCACGAGGTCGTAGCTGTTATCCGCGAATGGCAGCCTGGCGCTGTCGGCAGCAAGACCCTGGATATCGAAGATCTCGCCCGCTCGCTGGCAGGCCTCCACCGACAGATCGGAGCTGTGCACGGTATTGGCGCGGCCGAGATCGCGAACCAGCGCTGCCAGATAACCTTCGCCGCCCCCTACGTCGAGGACGCTTTCGAAATCCAGCGTGTCGAGGAGCTCGAGAAGACGATATGTTCTGGCAAGACGGAGGACCGCATTCGGCTCTGAGCACGTCGTCTCGAGCCCCGCAATCGGCTGGTGCGCCAGGTACTGTCCGCTGCTGTCACGGCGATATCGTCGGTCGAGCCAGTCCTTCGCCCGCCTGGTGTGCTCATTCATGGAGACTTCCTGTCAGCGCCTGAGTCGTTCCCTCTGCGGGATCCTCGATGCGCTGCTGTGCAGACCTGGCCTTCTCCGGCGTCCATGCCGCAGGGAAGTTCCGGGTCACTTCGATGTTCTGAAATTCCTGACTCGCACGAGCACCATGGCGCCGCACCCATTCGGCCATACGCGAAAGTCCGTCTTCGAGCGAGAAACGTCCGCGGTCGCCAAATACCCGCCGCACCTTCTCATGCGATGAATATGCGTCCACCACCTCGTTGCGTGCCGGCTGATGAATCAGCTCGGGTTGCACGCCCATGGCATGTGCGACCGCCTCGGCCAGCTCCTTCACGCTGTACGGCTGGTCTGCGCCAATATTGAAGATCTGATTCTGCGCCCCGGGAGCGTCGACGGCTTCGGCAATGATCGGCGCCACTTCACCGATGTAGCTGAACGCACGCGTCTGTAGTCCGTCACCGAAGACGGTCATCGGCTTCTTCTGCAGAATCTGATTCATGAAGATGCCGACCACATTGCGGTACTTGTCGCCGATGTTCTGCCGCTCGCCGTACACGTTGTGCGGACGGAAGATGACGTAATCCAGACCGAACATTTCCTTCGAGCATTTCAATTCCTGCTCGACTGCCAGCTTGGCAATTCCGTACGAATCCTCGGGGTGTGCCGGCGTGTCCTCGGTCATCGGCAGTTCAGGGCTGCGGCCGTAGACGGCGATGGACGACGTGAACACGAAGCACCGCACACCGGTATTGACGGATGCGTTGATGAGATTGACGCTGCCGATCAGGTTGTTGGTGTAGTTGAACCGTTTGATGAAGTGGCTCAGCCCCTCGGCCGCGTACGCCGCCAGGTGGTAGACGTACTCGAACCGGTGCTCGTCGAACATTCGGTTGATCAGGTCGACATCGTTGATGCTGCCGTGCACGAACTGCGCAGCGCTCACCACGTTTTCGCGGAAGCCGCCGCTGAGATCGTCGAGCACGACTACGCGATGCCCGCGCGCGATCAGCTCTTCGGCGACGTGCGATCCGATGAATCCGGCGCCGCCAGTAACGAGGATCTTACTCATGTGTATTCATTCCGCTTCATCACCCGAACAGGTACGTATACGCGCCACGCGACGGTAGTCGTTTCACCGCAGACATAAGGAGGAGCGGCGCGGCCAACCCGAGCGCGATGAGCAATGGTTGGAACAGCAGCTGGCGTCCGAGAACCCAGGGTGCGAAGTGGTAAAGGCCACGCGAAAAATATTCCATCGCCAGGCCGTGGACCAGATAAATGCCGTACGAGCGCGCGCCTAATTCGACCAGGGAGCTCGAGAACGGGACTTCGACGTCTGTGTAGGCGAGGAACACGAGAATCAACGTCAGCGCGTAGGCGGCGTCGACGAGGGTCACCCTGTTCTCGCTCCACGGCCCCCCTGACCATCGCAGCAGCAACTCCCATTCAACCACACCCAGCACGAACAGGGCTACCGCGGCCGCAGGCAGCATCCATTTGACACGCTCCACGACCATCTTCAGCGCCTGACTCTGAAACCCGGCGACCACTCCGAATGTGAACCAGAAAATCTGGGACAGAAAGAGCCATTTCGGCAGTCCGGAAGCAGCGGCGGTCAGAATGGGGACATTGAGGTTCAGCACGACGACGTACTGAAGCGCGTACACGCCGAACTGCATTGCCGCGGCGACGGATAGGAGCACTTTCCAATTCCACTTCGCGAGTACGACGAGGACGGGAGCGATGAGGTACAGCTGCGTGAGCAGAATGACGTAGTAATAGTTCGGATTCGCGGAGCCTGTGAGAAACGCGTTGACGTACCGCGAGCCCGATAGAATCCGCCCCTGCAGCGCCAGCGCGAGCAGGGCGATCATGGACCAGAGCACATACGGAATCAGGAGATTCCGGATGCGGGAGCCGATCGCCTTCGAATCAAAGGTCGATCGACTTCGCCCCGCAAGCACTGAAACGAAGTAGCCGGACACGAACAGAAACGCCGGAAGGCAGAACACCACGAATTGCTCCATCATGCGGAGCGCATAGTACGCGGCCGTGCCGATCTCTTCGTAATTCGGAGACGCGACGGGCCGGTATCGGTGCGGCCAGAAGAACATCGCCGTAAACCCGAAGCCCGTGGCGTGAAACAGGATCACGCACACAATCGAGATCCCGTTCAGCAGCAGTAATCGCCTTGCCATCGCCCTGCCGCACTAGCTCTGCAGGACCGGCGTCAGTTCGTCGGTCACGACCGACTGTGCCACGGCATGCGCGCGCGCGAGACGCGGGTGCGGGTCGGTCGAGATAAACAGTCCTTCGATGGCATCCGCCTGGTTGAGCGCGAACAACCCTTCCACGGACGTGAAGAAACGGCCGTTGGCGTTCGCCTGATCCCGGGTCTGCGCGTCGAGTGAGGCAAGCGCCTTCTTGTCCTTGCGCAGGTTCAGATTCTCATCGATCCGCTTGGTCATCGCGTCCAGGACGAGCCGGTGCGCGTCGCTCTGCGCATCCGACATGTCCTTGATCCCGGTCACGAGGTTGAGGAATGCCAGTTTCAGGTCGCTCGTCTGGACGTCCTGCTCGGTGAGGCGCTGCGCTTCCCAGAAGTACGACTCCTTCTTACGGCCGACATCATAAAACGCCGACAGGAAGACGAGGAATCGCAGGTACGCCTGCCGATAGCATTTCTCGAAGAACACCGCCGCTTCGTCTTCGGTGACTTCGCCGCGCAGTGTGCTGCCGATGCCCGCGGCCGCAATCAAGCCGCTATAAGTCGCCAGATGGACGCCGCTCGATAGCAGCGGATCGAGGAAGCACGCCGCGTCGCCGATCATGAAATATCCCGGGCCGCAAAACCGCTGCGAGGCGTACGAGTAATCCTGTTCGGTGTACATCCCCGACGTGAGCGTTCCAGGCTTGACGATGTCGCTGATGAACGGCGACTCGTTGATGGCTTCGAAATACAACTCCTCGAGTGTCGCCGACCCTCTCGCGACAATCGTGTCCTTGTGCACGACGACGCCGACGCTGGTCGTGCCGTCCCGCAGCGGAATGGCCCACAACCACCCGTTCGGGATCGATCCGCACGCGATGTCTCCTTCGCGTCCGGTCGCCATGCGATCGGTCCCTTTCCAGTAGCCCCAGATCGCGACGTTCTGGAAAACTTTGTGATACTTGCGATTCAACAGGTACTTCGTGGCCATGATGCCGCTGCGGCCGGACGCATCAATCAGGTAGTCGAAGCCGACTGCGCCCTGCATGATGGTCGCGCGGGCGGTTCCGTTCCCATTTCCACTGTGGTGCCCGTTCCCGTTGCCATTGCCATTGCCGTTATCATTCGCCGCCTTCATCGCCCAGTGCGCTCGAATCGGCCGGTCCCCGTCGAAGTCGATCGACTCGACCTCCACACCCTCGAATACCTTGACGCCCTGGCTCCGTGCGTGATCGAGCAGCATCTTGTCGAAATCGGCTCGCTCGACCTGGAACGCGTACGTGCAGTTCGCGCTCAACTCTCCGAAATTCAGCCCCCACCGCTCGGGACCCCACTCGAGGTACGCTCCCTCCTTGCGTGTGAAGCCCATGGCCTCCATCTTCTCGCGTGCGCCAAGGAGATCCAGAATTTGAAGGATCGACGGCAGCAGAGACTCGCCGATGTGATAACGCGGGAAATGGGCCCGCTCCAGCAGCGTCACATCCCAGCCCTGCCGGGCGAGGAGTGTTGCAGCAGTGGAACCTCCCGGTCCGCCGCCTATGACAAGGATTCGGGTGGACTCTGGCACGGACGTCATGTTTGTCTCCTTCGGACCGAGTTTAGTCAGCAAAATGCCGTACTTCTTGATGTAGCGGCCGGCTCGTCGGGCGGAGCACCAAAGCTCTCAGCGCCGGCAAGCCGTTCAAAAACGGCCGCGCAGACGATCGATTCGCCAAAATCACTATGAAAAACGGATATTCCAGACCCCGGCGGAATTCAGCGCGGGTGGAATGCGAGGCGTGAAAGAGCAAGAGAGGGGCCACGTGGCCGACGTTCCCCCGATTACAGGTTTGGTCAGCCGAACAGGTAGTTGTAATAGGCGCGGGCCGGTGATCGACTGACCATGGCCATCAGGACCATGGGCACACCAAGGCCCACAACCAACAGAAGCATCTGGAAAGGGAACTGGAAGGCCAGCATGTCGGGGGCGGCGTGATAGACGCCTCTGGCTGCGACTTCGATGACTGGAGCGTGCACCAGGTACACGCCGAAAGACCGCTCGCCCAGGACGTCAAGATGCCGTCTGAGCGGCATGTTCAGGTGAGCGAACGCGAGACAGGTGAGGATCACCGCGCACGAGAAAAGACTGTCCAAGACAGTCGGTCCCGGCGATAACCATGCTCTCCCCGATAGCCGCAAGAGCAGCTCCCACTCGAGGAATGCGAGAACACCCAGCGCAACCGTCAGCCACGGCAGGGTCCGCTCCCAGCGGGCCAGCCATTGTTTGAACAGCGGCAGATGGAATCCCGCAAAGACGCCGAACACGAACCAGAATGCGGTCTGCGGGAAGAACCAGCCGGGAGTGTGACGAACCACCCACGTCGCCGCGGGCAAGTCCCAACCAAGGTAGACGGGATATCGCGCCAGCAGCGTCGCGGTCTGGATGACACCGGCGGCGATCAAAACGGGCTTCCAGCTCGCCTTGAGCCATCTGACGAGGAACGGCGACACCAGGTAGATCTGAATGATGAGGGGGATGTAGTAGTACGGTTCCACCGCCCTCCCGAAGATCAGCTTGTCCAGGTATCCCGCTGGAGTATCAGTCTGCCCCTCGACAGCTCTCCAGGCAAGGATCAGCAGCGACCATATCAGGTAAGGAATGAGCAGCGTCCGGATGCGGCTGGACACCTTGTTCCACGTCAGGTTGAGTCCCTGCGGGCCGGCAGCAAAAGCGACAAAGAAACCCGAAACGAACAGGAACGCCGGCGGAGCAAAAATCGTCAGCTGCTCGAGCGCGCGAAGCGCGTAGTACGTCGCACTCCCGAGTTCCCCGAAATCCGGGATTGCGGTGACGGGCTGATAGCGCCCGGTCCACCAGAACATCGCCGTGAAGCCCCAGCCCGAGGCATGCTGCCCAACGACCGCGAGGACCGCCAGACCATTCAGGAGGAGCAGGTGCCTGATCATCTTCCCTGCCCCGGGCCGGAGGTCCATCTACGATTGCTTCGTCGCGAGATTCAATTCGTCAGCGGAGAGTGCCTCCAGCTCGCGTCGATTGATCTTTCCGGTCGAGGTGCGGGGAAACACATCCATCACCCGAATTCTGGCAGGCACAGCGTAATGAGGCAGCCGCCCCGCGACGTGGCTCATCACCGCGTCGGTGCTCAGCACGGCCCCCGCTTTCGCCGTGACCGCGGCTTCGATCAGATTGCTGCCTTGACCGTCGGCGACGACAAACGCCGCAGCTTCTTCGACCTCCGGCAGCGACAGCAGCGTCGCTTCGACTTCGTCGAGCTCCACGCGGTAGCCGCGGGTCTTGATCTGCCGATCCTTGCGCCCGAGATATTTCAGGTTGCCGTCGGGCAACGCTTCGACGAGATCACCCGTGCGGTAGAACACATCTTCGTAATGCCGGTTGAACACGGGACGGCGGTAGAACCCACGGGCGGTCAAATCCGGCCGATCCCAGTACCCGCGCATGACAACACCGCCGCGGATAAGCAGTTCGCCCGCCTCCCCTGGTGCCACCGGAACCTGATCTTCGTCGACGATCAGCGATTCGACATTCGAGCATGGCACGCCGATGGGAACCGGTTCGTCGTTGGGCGGCAGCGTCGCGGGCACGTGGTAATACGTGCACACGTTCGTTTCGGTCGGACCGAACAGGTTACTGAAGCGGACGTGAGGAAGCGCGTTGATCAACTCCCGCAGGTGTTTGATGGGAAACACTTCGCCTGCAAAGAGAATCCAGCGAAGGCTGCGGAGTTCGAGCGCTTTGAGATTCCCCCGCTCGAGCAGTTGGATCAGCGCAAACGGCACGGAGTACCAGACCGAGAGCTTCTCGCGTGCCATGAGCCTGGCCAGATCGGCGGGCAGCTTGGCGATCGCTTCCGGCACGATGACCGTCGTCGCGCCCGCCTGGATCGCCGCAAAATAGTCGAGCGTGGACAAGTCGAAGTGCAGGGGCGCGTGGTTGCTCAGGCGATCCTGTGACGTCAACTCATACGTCGCGGCAGCCCAGACGGCAAAGCTCAGGCCGCTGCGATGCGTGTGCATGATGCCCTTGGGTGTCCCGGTCGATCCCGATGTGTAGAGGATGTACGCCAAATCTTGTTCGGTGAGCTGAATGTCCGGTGCATTGTCCGCGGCGGCGGCGTGAATATCCGACCAACTGACGGCTGCAAACGGGTCTCGCGATTCGGCTCCGATCAGATATGCGAGTTTCCCGACATCCTCGGCGAGCAGTCCGCTCTGTTCGAGCTTCGTGTCGGTCGTGATCAGGTGTCGAATCCCGCAATCGCGAATCACGAATGCCACGCGTGCGGCAGGCGCAAAGGGATCCAGCGGCACATACGCCCCGCCGGCCTTCATGATGCCGTACATGGCGATGGCGGCATCCAGTCCCTTGTTCATGAAAATACCGACGCGATCGCCGCGTTCGAGGCCGTGGGCTCGCAGCGTCCGGGCCAGGCCGTTGCTGGTCCGCGCCAACTGCGCGTACGACAAGCTCGCGCCCGAGCATCGGACGGCTTCGTGGTCCGGCGATCGATCGGCGGCGCTGTCGACAGCGTGCGGCAGCAGGAAATTCATAGTCAGTTCGTGGCCGGTGGCGCGGATTGCTTCCGCTGCGCGACGTACTCCGACATCGCGCGTATGCTCTGAAAATTTTCGAAAACGACGTCTTCGTCGGGGACCTGCACACCGAAGCGCTCTTCCATGAAGGCCACCATCCGCAGGATGCCGAGCGAGTCGATGACGCCGGCGCTGAGCAGGTCCTGGTTCTGATCGAGATTCACCGCGCGCCCGTGCAGGATCTCCTGCTTGATGAATTCGGTGAACTCGTCCGTGTAATCCGCCATGTGTCCTGTTCCTCGATCCGTGATTATAGAAGCCCGAGCGCCGATCGCCCCACGAGGGGCGATCGGCCTCCTGACACGTCCGGCTAATTTAACGGGCAGCCGGTATTGTTTGCTCTGTCCAGCAGATCTTTGAACGGCTCGTAATCTCCGGACGCGAACGCGCTCTGTACGCCAGCGATGATTTCAGCCTGAGTAAACGTGTATGAATAATCAGTTCGTGCAGCGTTGAGAAGTGCCGCTACGGCATGACGCGCCAGCGCGCGCTGACCACCGCCGCCAAGCCAGAGGGCATCGAGCAGGGTGCTCGGATTGAACGACGCCGTGACACCGAAGACCGTGTTGAAGCTATTGGTCGGGAGATAGCCCACCCACGAATCGAGATGATGCGGTTGCTTCCAGTATCCTGGCGTGCATCCACCAGCTTCACCTTCGTCGGGCGGGGGCGGAGGAGGCGGCGCACACCTGACCCACCATTTGCCGCTGGTCAACTTGGTGTTGGCTCCGCTGGACGTCACAACCGCGAAGGCCGTGAGCCCGATGGAGCGCTCGTTGGTGGCCTCGACGAATCCGGGCCAGGTATCGGTGTCCGTGGGGTACGGCACCGCCACGGTGAGGGTCCCACCGGTGACGTTGTTGAACTGCACGCCCGGCTGGACGGACAGTGGATTTGCCGCGGTCGGATCGAACCATCCGAAGTTGACCGTCACAGTGGCCCCCGTCGGAACGCCGGTAAACGTGATGCTGCTCGCCGCGGAATTCCACGGCTCGCACGACATCAGCGCCGTACCGGTGCCCGGCGCGCTGAGCGGATAATCCGGCCACGTGAGAGTGACCCCGTTGACCGTGGTGCTTCCGGCGAACGCCGGAGTTGCCAGCAACGTGGCGGCGAGAACGACTAACGCTAACCCGAACGACTTCCTTCTACTACTCATTGAGCCTCCTGAGAGTGGTTGACGCGACGTGGACGTGAGCTGGGGGACCCGGAGAACAACTGTTGCGAATCGCGGGGACGGGCAGGATGGCTATGAAGCCGCCAGTTTCTGCCGCAGGAACCCAGCGATGGAATTGAGGGTGTCGAGGTTTTCGATCGTGATCTCTTCATCCTTGACCGTGATGCCATACCGGTCCTGCAGGAACTCCACGAGCTCCAGCACACCGGTGCTGTCCACGACACCGCGCTGCACGAGCGATTCGTCTGGCTCGATGGATTGATCCGACAGCCCGATGAGCATCGTGCCGCAGATGTAGTCTTTGATTTCCGTCATTACATCGACTTCGAGGTTCTTGGTCATAACGTGCATTCCACCTGGGTTGGAGTCTGTTTGAGATC
>WUUC01052676.1_pt1 | contig 10538 bp, 9 predicted proteins | sample 6278441 | NCBI WGS metagenome assembly WUUC01 (sample SAMN13675441, study PRJNA597444) | soil metagenome | isolation source: soil | place: USA: Washington | collected 2017-10 | reverse complement strand
CCCGCCCGGCTACGACCCCGCCCGCTACGAGCTGCTCCGCCGCTACCTCGCCGCCGGGGTCTGGGACGCCCTGCGCCTCAACACCTCCATGCCCGGCGGCAAGACCGACCTCAACAACAACGGCGCGGTGTCGACCGACAACATCGGCCGCAACTACGGCTGGCCCGCGGGCGACTACGCCACGCGGGAGCGGATCTTCCAGGACCACGTCACCTACCAGCAGGGGCTGCTGTACTACCTCGCGAACGACCCGGCCGTGCCGTCGGCCGTCCGCGCCGAGGTGAGCGCGTGGGGCCTGCCCGCCGACGAGTTCGCCGAGACCGGTGGCTGGCCGCACGAGCTGTACATCCGCGAGGGCCGCCGCATGGTGTCCGACTACGTGATCACCGAGCACGACTGCCGGTGGACCCGGGTCGCGCCGGACCCGGTCGGGCTCGCGTCGTACACGATGGACTCCCACAACTGCGCCCGCGTGGTGGTGGGCGGCGCGGCCCGCAACGAGGGCGACGTGCAGGTGCCACCCGCCGGCCCGTACGGCATCTCCTACCGGGCGATCGTGCCGAAGCGGGGCCAGTGCGCCAACCTCGTGGTGCCCGTCGCGCTGTCGGCGTCGCACATCGCGTTCGGGTCGGCGCGGATGGAGCCGGTGTTCATGCTCCTCGGCCACGCGGCGGCGAGTGCGGCCCACCTCGCGCTCGCGAGCGGGCGGGCGCTGCAGGACGTGGACTACCCGGCGCTGCGGCGCGGGCTGCTCGCCGACGGGATGGTGTTGTCGTGGCCGCCGAACCGCGGGCCCGTGGCGCTCGACGCGCCCGCCTCGCCCACCGCGGGCCGGCCGGTCGCCGTGACCGCGACGGTCGTCAACCAGGAAGGCGTCGCGGTCACCGACGTCGCGCTGTCGCTGACCGTGCCCGCGGGCTGGACGGTCACGCCGGGCAGGCAGACCACGCCCACCCTGGCCGCGGGCGGGACGTTCGCGGCGACCTGGACGGTCACCCCGGCCCCGCCCGCCGCCCTGCTCGAGCCCGGTTCGCTCCGCGCGACCGCGGGCTACGCGGTGTCCGGCCAGTCGTTCACCTTCACCGCCGACCGGACCGTCACGGTCGCCGAGCCGGTCGCGGCGCCGCTCGTGACCGCCGCGTCCACCGAGGCGTACTTCGGGCAGCGCGGCACCCAGCTCGCCATCCTCGCGGGCGGGCGCGACATGTGGACCGGCATCGACGAGTACGGCGCCATCCTGCGCCAGGACGTGGCGGCGACGGCCGCGGAGGTGACGCTCGTGTCGCAGTCCGCCACCGACCCGAACGCCCGCGCGGGCCTCACGTTCCGCAACGACCTGCGCGCGCCCGGCGCGGCGACCGGCTACGTGGCCCTGGTGGCCAAGCCCGTCGGCGGTTTCCTCCTGCTGTGGGACGCCAACGGCGACGGCACGCTCGACTCGGCGGCCCGGCTCGAGCTGTCCCCGACCCCGTACCCGGCGCGGCTGCGCCTGGTGCGGACCGGCACCCGCTTCACCGGCTCGGTCAGCACCGACGGCGGCACGACGTGGCGGCAGGTCGGCACGGCCGACATCCCGTCGGCGGCCGCGGTCCAGGACGTCGGCGTGGTCGCGTGCGCGCACGCGACCACGCTGGGCCGGGCCCTGTTCGCCGACCTCGCGATCACCGCTGCCGCGCCGGGCGGATGACAACCTCGTTGACGTCCACGTCCGCGGGCTGCGCGAGCGCGTAGGCGATCGCGTCCGCGACGGCCGTCGGCGGGATGGCCGACGCCCGGTAGGTGCGCATCATCTCCCGCGCACCCGCCTCGGTGATCGTGCCTGCCAGCTCGGACTCGACGACGCCGGGGGAGACGGTCGTGACCCGGATGCCCGGGTCCGACTCCTGCCGCAGGCCCTCGGTGATCGCCCACGCCGCGTACTTCGTCGCGCAGTACACCGCGCCGGTCGGCACCACCTCGTGCGCGCCGATCGACGCGACGGTCACGAAGTGCCCGGTGCCCGCGCGCCGGAAGTGGGGCAGCGCGGCGGCGATGCCGTGCAGCAGGCCGCGCACGTTCACGTCGATCATCCGGTCCCATTCGTCGACGAGCAGCGAGTCCAGCCTGGACAGCGGCATGACGCCCGCGTTGCCGACGAGCGCGTCGACCCGGCCGTGCCGCGCGACGGCGCCGTCGACGAACGCGGCCACGTCCGCGCGGTCGGTGACGTCCAGGCGGCAGGTGTCGACGCCGCCGCCCGCGGCGCGGATCTCGTCCGCGAGCTCGGCCAGCCGGTCCTCGCGGCGGGCGCCGACGACGACGTGGTGGCCGTCCGCGGCGAGCCGCAGCGCGGTGGCCCGGCCGATGCCGCTGCTGGCGCCGGTGACGAGGGTGATCTTCGGCATGTCGGTACTCCTGTGTTCGGGGGTGTTGGTGGGCACGGGTCACAGCGCCGCGTGACGGGGTCACGGGCGTCGGTGGCCGGGGTGTGGTCAGCCGGCGGCGAGGCTGCCCAGCAGGGACAGCGCCGTCGCCGACGGGCTGCCGGGTTCCGCGTGGTAGACGACCAGCTGCTGGCCGGGCGCCCCGTTGACGGTCAGCGCCTCGTAGGACAGGGTCAGCTCGCCGACGAGCCGGTGCCGGAACCGCTTGGTCTCGCGCGCCTTCTGCCGGATGTCGTGGCGGGCCCAGAGCCGCCGGAACTCGGCGCTCTTCACCGACAGCTCGCCGACGGTCTCGATGAGCCGGGGGTCGTTGGGGTCGAGGCCCGCCGCGGCCCGCAGCCCGCCGACGGTGTTGACGGCCACGCGCTCCCAGTCCGGGTAGAAGTCGCGGGCGTCCGGGTCGAGGAACACCAGCCGCACCAGGTCGTCGCCGTAGGTGTGGCCGGCGAACAGCGCCCTGCCGAGGTCGTTGTGCGCCAGCACGTCGAGGCACCGGCCCAGCACGAGCGCGGGCGTGGTGGGCCACGCCGCCATCATCGCGACCAGGGTGGGGCTGACCTGCTCGCGCCGCCGCGCGCGCCGCCGCGGCCGGGGCCGGGCGAGCTCGTGCAGGTAGGACGTGGCGTCCTCGTCGAGGTCCAGGGCGCGGGCGAGCGCGTCGACCACCTGCGGCGACGGGTTGCGCTCCCGGCCCTGCTCCAGGCGGACGTAGTAGTCGCTGCTCACCCCGGCGAGCAGGGCGACCTCCTCGCGCCGCAGCCCGGGCACGCGCCGCCTGCCGCCGGGCAGCAGGTCGACGTCCTCCGGCCGCACCAGCTCCCGCCTGGCCCGCAGGAAGGCTCCGATCGCGTTGTCCATGTCCTCGAGGCTAGTTCGGCCGGGCCGGGCGAGGGTGGCCGTGTCACTCCCAGGGAACCGCAGGCGTCGCCGTCGTGCCCGCGGCCCGTGGCGCGGTCACCCGAGGTACCGGTACAGCGCCCGCGCGACCACCGCGGGCTTGTCGCCGCCCGAGAGGGCCACCGTGAAGTCCACTGTGGCCTGGACCGCGTCGGGGCCGAGCGGGTCCACCGCGGCGAGGTGCGCGCTCAGCCGGACCCTGCCGCCCACCGGCACGGGCGCGGGGAAGCGGACCCGGTCGAGGCCGTAGTTGACGGCCATCCGGATGCCCTCGATCGCCAGCAGGTCCGTCCACAGGGGAATGACGAGGGACAGCGTCAGGTAGCCGTGGGCGATGGTGCGGCCGAAGGGCCCGGCCGCGGCGCGGGCCGGGTCGACGTGGATCCACTGGCGGTCGCCGGTGGCCTCGGCGAACAGGGTGATCTGGTCCTGCGTGACCTCGTGCCAGCCGGTGGGTCCCAGCGTGCTGCCCGCGAGCGCCCGCAGGGCGGCGAGCCCGTGCACCGTGGTCGTCATCGGCCCTCCCCGTACGCCGCGCGCAGGACGCCCTTGCGCAGCTTCCCCGACGCGGTGCGCGGCAGCGCGTCCGCGAACACCACCGACTTCGGGATCTTGTAGCGGGCGATCCGCCCGTCCAGGAACCTCAGCAGCTCCTCCGGTGCGACCGGGTCGTTCGCGACCACGACCGCGCGCCCGACCTCGCCCCACCGCTCGTCCGGCACCCCGATCACCGCGCAGTCCGCGACGGCCGGGTGCCGGTGCAGCGCGTCCTCCACCTCCGCGGGGTAGACGTTCTCCCCGCCCGAGATGATCATGTCCTTGACGCGGTCCCGGATGTGGAGGAACCCGTCGGCGTCGCGCACCGCCACGTCCCCGGTGCGCAGCCACCCGTCCGCCGACAGCACCGCCGCGGTCTCCTCGGGCCTGCCCCAGTAGCCGGTCATGACGTTCGGGCCGTGCAGCAGGACCTCGCCCGGCTCGCCCGCCGCCACGTCGTGCCCGTCCCGGCCGACCACGCGCACGTCGGTGAAGAAGCACGGGGTGCCCGCCGAGCCCGCCTTGCGCGTGCTCTCGGCGGCGCGCAGGAACAACGCGCTGGGCGAGGACTCCGTGAGCCCGTAGCCCTGCAGGAACACCAGACCGCGGTCCTGGTAGATCGTGATCACCCGGGAGGGCACCGGCGCGCCGCCGCAGATCACCGTGCGCACCGACGACAGGTCCGCGGTCGCCCACTCCGGGGTCGCCGCCACCGCCTGGAACATGGCGGGCACGCCGAACAGGTACGTCACGCGGCGCCGGGCGATCACCTCGAGCGTGCGGACCGGGTCGAACGAGTCCAGCACGAGCGTGCCGCCCTTGAGGAGGGTCGGCAGCACCGTCTGGTTGAGCGCGGCCACGTGGAACATGGGGGCGTTGACGAGCGTGACCTCGTCGGCCGCGAGGTCGACGTCGATCAGCACGTTGACCGAGTTCCACCCGATGTTCGCGTGCGACAGCGCGGCGCCCTTGGGCCTGCCGGTGGTGCCGGAGGTGTACATGATCATCGCGAGGTCGTCCGGCCCGACCGCCTCGTCCACCGGGTCGGCCGGCGCCGCGGCCAGCAGCCGCTCGGCGGTGCCGCGGTCCAGCACGTGGGGCACGTCCTCCCGCAGCGCGGCCGCGTGCTCGTCGTGCGACGGCGCGTGCACGAGCACCGAGGCACCGCTGTCCCGCACGATGTGGGACAGCTCGGGTGGCGTGAGCCGCGTGTTGAGCGGCACGAAGACCCCGCCTGCGAGGCCGGTGCCGAACAGGGCCTCCAGGAACTCGGGCTCGTTGGGGCCGAGGTAGGCGACCCGGTCGCCGCGGGACACGCCGAGCCCGGCGAGGACGTGTGCGACCCGCGTGGCGCGCTCGTGCAGCTCCCGGTAGGTCTGCTCGCGCTCGCCGCGCACCGGGTCGGCGTGGACGACGGCGACCCGGTCCGGCGACATCCGGGCGCGGCGCGCGGTCCACGAGCCGATCCCCCCGTTACGCACCGGGCGCCCCGAGCCCGAGCAGGCGGACCGCGTTGTCCCTGAGGATCAGGGGACGCACCTCCGGCCTGAGGTCGAGCCGCGCGAAGTCGGCGAGCCACCGGTCCGGCGTGATGACCGGGAAGTCCGAGCCGAACAGCACCTTGTCGCGCAGCAGCGTGTCGGCGTAGCGCACGAGCTGCGGCGGGAAGTACTTCGGCGACCAGCCCGACAGGTCGATGTGGACGCCCGGTTTGTGCGTGGCGACCGCCAGTGCCTCGTCCTGCCACGGGAACGACGGGTGGGCGATGACGATCGGCAGGTCCGGGAAGTCCGCGGCCACGTCGTCCAGCGCCAGCGGGTTGGCGTACTTCAGCCGGATCCCGCCGCCGCCTCGCAGCCCGGCACCGATCCCGGTCTGTCCACTGTGGAACAATGCGATCATGCCGTGCTCGGCGAGCACCTCGTACAGCGGGTAGGCCATCCGGTCGTCCGGGTGGAACGCCTGCAGGGCCGGGTGGAACTTGAAGCCGCGCACCCCGCGCTCGACGAGTGCGCGGGCCTGCCGCACGGCGGCCCTGCCGCGCCAGGGGTCCACACTGGCGAACGGGATGAGCACGTCGGCGTGCTCGGCGCACGCGTCCGCGATCTCCTCGCTGGAGATGGCCGGGTGCCCGGTCGCGGTCTCGGCGTCGACGGTGAACACCACCGCCGCCATCCGCCGCTCCCGGTAGTAGGCCGCGATCTGCCCGACGCCCGCGGTCCGCTCCGCCACCCCGAAGTACTCCGCCGACCCGCTCATCAGGTGCTCGGGCAGCGAGAGGCGGCCGTCGGCGCCGACCTCCACGTGGACGTGCACGTCGACGGCGACGAGGGCGTCGACGTCCATGACCGCGGCCCCCGTCATGCCGGCGGCACCGGGGCCGGGATGCCGACGGACCGGGGATGTCGCCCGAGCGTGGTCGCCCAGGTCGCGGCGATCGCGTCGGCGCTCCAGCCACCGTCCCGGTAGGACACGGCGGTCTCCTCCGGGTGCGTCCACAGCGACAGCCTGTCGCCGCCCACCCCGATCGCCTGACCGGTCACACCCGCCGACTCCGCCGAGGCGAGGAACACCACGAGCCCGGCCGCGTCCGCGGGCAGGCCGAAGCCCTCGCCCGCGCGCAGCCAGGCAGGCAGCGGCGTGCGGTCCCGCTGCCACGCCTCGACGTGCGGCGCGAACGCGGGCATCGTCGCGGTCATGGCGGTGGCGGCGACCGGGACCACCGCGTTCACGGTGATCTCGGCCTTCGCGCACTCCATGGCCCACGTGCGGGCCATCGCGACGATGCCGGCCTTGGCCGCCGAGTAGTTGGTCTGCCCGACGTTGCCGCGCTGCCCGGCGGGGGAGCCCACGACGACGACCCGCCCGCCGTCGCCCTGCTGCCGCAGCCGCCGCACCGCGGCCCGCACGCACGTGAACGTGCCGCGCAGATGCACGTCGACCACGGTGTCGAACTCCTCGTCGGACATGCGCCACAGCATCCGGTCGCGCAGGACGCCCGCGTTGGTGACGAGCACGTCGAGGCGCCCGTACTCCTCGACCGCCCGCTCGACGAGCCGCTCGGCGACCGCGGTGGGACCGACCGCGCCCGGTTCGGCCACCGCCTTGCCGCCCATCGCGCCGAGCTGCGCCACCGCCGCCGCGGCGGCCGTCGCGTCGGCGTCGTTCACCACGACGGCCGCCCCCGCGGCGGCGAGGGCCGACGCGTACGCCAGGCCGAGGCCACGGCCCGCGCCGGTCACGACCGCCACCCGTCCGGTCAGGTCCACCATGTCTCCTCCAGGTCGGTGCGCCGCCTCAGCGCGCCAGGTCGAACGGCCGCGGGTAGGGCGCGGGCCGGTAGCTCAGGTAGGCGGGCGCGGCGGTGGGGTCGAGCCGGCCGGCCGCCGCGTTCAGCGCCGCCGGTCCGGTGCCGGACCAGTGCCCGGTGGCCGCCCGCCGCTCGACCGCCTCGAGCGCGGCCAGCACCTCGCCGGTGGTGAACGTGCAGTGCCCGGCGCGGTGCGTGAACGCCTGGCGCAGCAGGTGGCCGCGGCCTGCGGCGCGCACCGCGCCCGCGTAGGCGCGCTGGACCTGCACCGGCACGAGCGCGTCGCCGGTGGTGTGGATCGTGAGCAGCGGCGTGCCCGGTCTGCCGGTGAAGGTCAGGTGGCGGATCACGTACCGCACCGCGTCCGGGTCGGCGGCGATCCGGGGTGCCGCGGCGAGGGCGGCGAGGTCGTCGGCCAGGGACAGGCCCGCGCGGGCGTAGAGGGCCTCGACCTCGGCCCGGACCGCCGACCGCGCGAGCATCCGCCCGTAGTCCACGCCCGTGTTCCAGGACATGTTGCCGCCGGCCCAGGTCTCGGCCTCCTGCCGCCACGACAGTCCCACGTGGACGGTGCCGCGCAGCGACCGGTACTGGTTGCGCTGGGCGGTGTCGTGGTCGCCGGGCGCCGGTTCCGGCGTGCCCGCTTCGCTCCAGGCGGGCAGGTTGTGCAGTGCGGCCGCGAGTGCCGTGCGGGCCCCGCCCGCCCCCGTCGCCTGCGCCGCGTCGAGCGCCGCGGTCAGCTCACCCGCCGAGGCCAGCGCCGTCGCCTGGTCGGGCAGGCCCACCAGCGGGGCGGTGGAGCCGGGGGCGAGCAGGGTGCGGACGGCGAACACGGCGTCCAGGGTGTTGTTCCAGTTCGCGACGCCGCCCTGCTCGAGCCCGCACATGGCGAGCGCGCCGGCGAACCGGTGCCCGTGGCGTCCGGCGAGCCCGGTGGTGATCATGCCGCCGAGCGAGGTGCCCCACGCGATCGTGCGCCGGGGACTGCCGAACCGGTCGGCGAAGACGTCCAGTGTGGACAGCTGGTCCGGCAGCGCGTGCTCGAGCGCCCAGCCGGTCTCGGCGTAGGACGAGCCGGCCGGCGCGTACCCGCGGTCGAGCAGGGCGGTGCGGGTGGCCGCCCCCGGCGCGTTCTGCGCGGGGTTCGGCGCGCCGTCCGGGGTGTAGCCGTGGCTGTGCAGCAGCACCGTCACGATCGCTCCCCTCTCCGGAGCGCGGGCACGAGCCCGCGCGGCAACCACAGCACCACGACCACCAGCAACAGCCCGTACACCGCGTAGGACAGCACGCCCGGCGCGTAGCTCGGCATCCCCGGCCGCGTGCCCAGCTCGGTGAGCACCTGCACCAGCAGCACGACCAGGGTGGCGCCGACGACCCCGCCCGCCAGGGTGCCGAGCCCGCCGACGACCGCCATCACCACGTACTCGATCGACAGGAGCACCGGGAACGACCCCGGCCCGAGGTAGCCCAGGTAGAACGCGTAGATGCCGCCCGCCAGCCCGGCGAACGCGGCCGACAGCGCGAAGACCGCCAGCCGGTACCGGCCGACCGGCACGCCGCCGGCCGCGGCGGCGACCTCGCTGGTCGCCAGCGCCCGCAGCCCGCGTCCCGGCCGCGAGGCGACGAGGTTGCGCGCCACCAGCAGGACGACCGCGAGCCCCGCCCACGTCAGGTACGCGTAGTGCAGGTCCTCGTCCAGCTCCAGGCCGCCGACCGAGAGCCGGGGCACGCCCTGCAGCCCGATCGCCCCGCCCGCCCAGTCCGACTGCGCGAGCACCGACAGCAGGATCAGCTGCGTCGCGAGCGTCGCGAACGCGAGGTAGTGGCCGCGCAGGCGCAGCACGCCGACCCCGACCACGGTCGCGAACGCGGCGGCCACGACGGGTGCGGCGAGCAGGCCGAGCAGCGGCGGTGTCCCGTGCACGGCGAGCAGCCCCGCGGTGTACGCGCCGATCGCGTAGAACGACGCCTGCCCGAGGGAGATCTGGCCCGCGTGCCCCATCAGCAGCGACAGGCCGACGGTGACCATGGCCGCGAGCCCCGCGAGGACGTAGATGCCGAGCTGCTCGCGGTCGAGGAACGCGGGCAGCGCGAGGGTGACGGCCGCGGCGGCGAACGGGAACACGCGCCTCATGCCGGTTCCTCCTGTGCGGCCGGTGTGCGCACGGCCCGCCAGATCATCACGGCGAGCATGAGCCCGAGCGCGATGTCGGTCCGGTGCGCGGCGTTGCCGTACCCGGCGACGAGCGCCTGCGTCACGCCCAGCAGCAGCCCGCCTGCCAGGGTGACCGCGGGCCGGGTGAGGCCACCGAGGACGGCCGCGGCGAAGCCGTTGACGATCAGCGTCACGTCCGCGTCGAACGTGACCTGCTGGACCGGGGTCACCAGCACGCCCGCGAGGCCGCCGAGCGCGCCGCCGATCGTGAAGGCCAGCAGGCCCATCCGGCGCACGTCGATGCCGACGACGCGGGCGGCGTAGGGGTTCGAGGCGCACGCCGTCAGCGCCTTGCCGGTGCCGGTGCGGGCGAAGAACGCCGCCATGCCCGCGAACACCGGCAGCGTCACGCCGATGACCAGCAGGTAGTGGGTCTGCACGCGGGCGTCGCCGATGGGCACGGCCCCGGGCAGGCCCGCGAAGGAGCGCGGCTGGTCGCCCCACACCAGCACCTCGACCGCGTAGGCGAACACCGCCAGCCCGAGCGTGACGATCAACGCGGCCTGGGGTGTGGTGCCGGGCCTGCCGATCGCCACGAGCCCGACGAGCAGCCCGACCGCGGCGGCGACGAGCACGGCCGCGAGTTCGCCTGCCCCGTGCGGCAGCACGGTCAGGAACGACGAGGCGCACAGGGCGCCCACGACCGCGAACGACCCCTGCGCGAAGTTGACGACCCGCGTCACCCGGTACACGGCCACGAGCCCGCTGCCGACCAGGGCGTACCCGCAGCCGGTGCCCAGCCCGGTGACGAGGTAGGCGGTGAGGTCGCCGAGGTCACCCACGGCCGGTCACCGCCCCGCCCAGGTACGCGGCCGCCACGCGGTCGTCGCGCGCCAGCTCCGCGGAGGGGCCCGCCGCGACGATCCGCCCCGCCTCCAGCACGTACGCGCGGGTGCACAGGTCGAGCGCCAGCCGCGCGTTCTGCTCGATGAGCAGCACCGCGAGGCCGCGTTCGGCGTTCAGCTCCCGCAGGTGCCGCACGAGGTCGGCGACCACCAGGGGTGCGAGCCCGAGCGACAGCTCGTCGATCGCGAGCACGTCCGGTCTGCTCATCAGCGCCCGGCCCACGGCCACCATCTGCTGCTCGCCGCCGGACAGCGTGCCCGCGCGCCGGTGCCGCAGCTCCGCGAGACGCGGCAGGACGGCGTGCACCGGC
>WUUC01030018.1_pt1 | contig 10538 bp, 13 predicted proteins | sample 6278441 | NCBI WGS metagenome assembly WUUC01 (sample SAMN13675441, study PRJNA597444) | soil metagenome | isolation source: soil | place: USA: Washington | collected 2017-10 | reverse complement strand
TCCTGGGACGCCTGGGTCGCGCAGGAGGAGGGTAAGACCCGCGGCGAGTCTCGGATCTTGTATGACGCTCGGGTGGCACCGCCGGATACGGACATGACCGACGAGGAGTCGCTGCGGTCGGCGCTGGAGTTCGTCTACGAGGACTGCTTCTGGCAGAAGACCCGCCCGATCATGGAACGGATCTGGGATCCCCGGAGCAAGCCAGACGACTCCAAGCGGAAGTACCTGAACTGGCCCACCGCAGTTGAGGACGCCTGGACCACCCTGCAGGCGTGGTCCGCGTGCGCCGACCCGAGCGCGATCGTCGTGGATGGCGAAGAGATCGTCGCGTTCTTCGACGGATCCAAGTCCCGCGACGCTACGGCGCTGATGGGCTGCCGCATGTCGGACGGATACGTCTTCACCATCGGCGTGTGGGAGCCGGACTCGGCCCACGACACCGATTCGGTGGTCCCGGTCGCGGAGATCGACGCGGCCGTGATGCAGATGTTCGACCGGTGGACCGTGCTGGCGTTCTTCGCCGACGTGAAGGAGTGGGAGGGCTTCACCCGGATCACGTGGCCCGACCGCTACGCCGACGACCTGCTCGTGTGGGCCGTTCCGGACGGGAAAGAGCCGCAGGCGATCGCATGGGATATGCGCTCCCGCTTGTACGACTTCACTCTCGCCTGCGAACTCACCGAAACCGAGATCAGCGACCGGGCGTTCACCCACGACGGCGACGCCCGTGTCCTGCGCCACATCACGAACGCCCGCCGCCGGCCGAACCGGTACGGCGTGTCGATCGGCAAGGAATCGCCCGACTCTCCGCTGAAAATCGACGCCGCTGTCTGCGTGGTCGGCGCCCGGATGGTGCGCCGCCTCGTGCTGGCGTCACCCAAGTACAAGAACCGCAAGAAGGCCGCTCGCACGGGACGCGTCTACGGATTCGGTTAACACAGGGGGTGCACATTGGCCCTCTCCGAGGACGTTGTCATCGACACGGCCAAGAAGCTGCTCAAGCTGCGCGAGGGCGAACAGCCCCGGCTGCACAAGATCTCCGCCTACATGCGCGGCGAGGCGTCGAGCGTGTATGTGCCGCGGGGTGCCCGCCAGGAGTACAAGTGGCTGATCAAGCGGGCGAAGGTGAATGTCCTCCCGCTGGTCGTCACCGTCGTGGCGCAGGCCTTGTACGTGGACGGGTATCGACCGGCGGGCGGAGATGAGAACGCCGGCGCGTGGGAGAGCTGGCAGGCCAACCGCATGGACGCCCGTCAGCACGGTCTTCACCGGACGACGCTGAAGTACGGCGTCGGCTACGCCGTGGTGATGCCGGGCAAGCCGTTGCCGGTGATCACCCCGAAGTCGCCTCGGCGGATGACGGCGTTCTATCGGGATCCGATCGACGACGAATGGCCGGAGTTGGCGATTGAGGAGACGGTCCTCAACACCGTCAAGGGCAAGATTCGTGTGGTCCGGCTGTACGACGCCACCCACCGGTATGACCTTGAAGGGGACGCTAAGCCAGGCGGCAAGTTGAGGTTCGTCAAGGCGGAGGAGCACGGCCTCGGCGTGTGCCCGGTCGTCCGGTACCTCAACGGCGACGATCTCGACGGCGACGACTGTGTCCGCGGCGAGGTCGAGCCGCTGATCGAGATGCAAGACCAGCTCAACTCGACCACGTTCAACCTGCTCATGGCGCAGCAGTACGCCGCGTTCAGGCAGCGCTGGGTTACCGGCATGGCGCCGCCCATGGACGAGAACGGCAGCCCGATGGAGCCGTTCAACGCCGCGGTGAACAGGTTGTGGGTGGCCGAGGACGAGACGACCAAGTTCGGCGAGTTCGGGCAGACATCGCTGGACGGGTACTTGGCCTCGGCCGAAGCGACGATCAAGCACATGGCGACGGTGTCTCAGACGCCGCCGCACCACCTTCTCGGCCAGATGGCCAACCTCAGCGCTGAAGCGCTCGCCGCGGCCGAGTCCGGATTGCAGCGGAAGATCGCCGAGCGCAAGAGTTCATTCGGGGAGTCCCACGAGCAGACGCTCCGCCTGGCCGCTCTCGCCGCCCGAGACAAGGAGGGCTGGGCGGACCTGTCGGCGCAGGTCGTGTGGCGCGACACCGAAGCCCGTGCTCTCGCCTCCACGGTGGACGCCCTCGGCAAGCTCACGTCGATGCTGGGTGTGCCCCAGGAAGAACTGTGGGAGCGCATACCGGGCGTGACACAGACCGACGTGAAGCGTTGGAAGGCCGCCGCGAAGGAAGCTGCGAGAGAGGCCGACGCGATGGAGCGGCTCAATGCGACGCTGGAGCGCCAGATGGGCGGCAATCCCAAGCTCGCGATCGAGCCTCCGGCCGAGCCCGTTGCGGCGGGATCGTAGGTGGCGACCCAGGACCAGCTCGCCGAGGCATACCGGGTAGAGCAGGCGCGACTGTCAGCCGAAGCGACTCGCGCCGTGCTGGAGCTGTGGCTGGCGATGTACGAGCCGGGCAACTCGCAGGTCTGGCGGGCATTCCTGGTCGCACTTACGACTCTGATCAACGCGCTCCGGGGCAGGTCGTCGCAGTCGGCGGTCATCTACTACCTGGAGTCGCGTCGGTCCGCCCGAGCACCTCGCTCGTTCGCGCCGCGCGTCGCTCCTGCGCCGTTGCTGGAGTTGATCGAGGCCACGGCCCAGGTGACCGGGCCGCGGGCGTATGGCCGGTCGATCTCCGCCGGAATGCTCCAAGAGCAGGCGAGACGGAACGCCGGCGTGCAGATCGCCGGTGCGGCGAGCCGGATCGTGCTCGACGCTGGCCGGCAGACGATCCTTGACGCGGTCGAGGAGGACCGCGAGGCGATCGGCTGGATACGCATCACCGACGCCACCCCCTGCGCCTTCTGCGCGATGCTCTCCGGTCGCGGTCCCGTGTTCTCCGAGGGCACCGCATCCTTCCAAGCGCACGCTCACTGCGCGTGTATCGCGGCGCCGGTCTGGTCTCGCGACGAGGCGTGGCTAGGTCACAGCGAAGACCTCTACCAGCAGTGGAAGGTCGTCACCGAGGGCGAGTCAGGCCCGGACGCTTTGCGCGCCTGGCGCCGCTACTGGAACAACCGCGAGACCGCTTCGGTCGACGCCTGACCCATCTCTGACTTCCGGACCAGCCGACATGGCAGGCCCGGCGCTTTCGCACGCCCTCGTTCCGCCGACACGGCGGACATCCCGACATGGGAGATAGATCAATGTCTGAACCGGCGACCGAACCGACCGCCCAGCCTGACCTGGACGTCGAGCCCGCTGAGGAGCTTCCCGCTGAAAAGCAGGAGCCCGAAGCGCAGCCCGAGACCCAGGAGAACGACTGGAAAGCCGACGCCGAAAAGTGGAAGTCCCTGTCCCGGAAGTGGGAGAAGGACGCCAAGGCCAACTCTGAGGCGGCACGGAAGTACGCCGAGTTCGAAGAGAGCCAGAAGTCCGAGCAGCAGCGGCTGGCGGACCGTGCGGCGGCAGCCGAAGAGCGAGCGATAGCGGCTGAACTCGGCCGTGCACGTCTCTTGGCCGCGGCGGCACACAACATCCCGTCCAGCCTGCTGGAGAGGGTCGGCGGCTCGTCGGAGGACGAGATCGCCGAATCCGCTCAGGCGCTCGCGGCGGAGATCGAAGCCGAGGTGGCTAAGCGTCTCGCCGCTGTCCCGCCGCCGCCCGTTCCCGACTCTCCCGCGCCGGCCCCGACGCCGTCACGGCCTGTCGAGGCCCTTACTCCGGGCGCCATGCCCTCCAGCGCCGCGCCGACAGACGGCAACGCGTTCCTGCGCCAGCTGGCCGGCCGCGACTAACCCTGATCACCGCAGCTACCGGATTCCTTGCACGGGGCCCGGCGCCGCTGCATACCTGAAATGAGGTTGCCCCGTGCCCACCTATGACTCCCTGATCGCCCGCGCCGGTTCCGACGACCCGCTTGTTCCAGAACCGGTGTCGGCTCAGATCATCCAGGAGATGCCGACCAGCTCGTTCCTGCTGCAGCACGCCGGCCAGGTCCGCATGTCGACCAAGTCGCAGCGTCAGCCGGTGCTGGACGTCCTGCCGACCGCGTACTGGGTCAGCGGCGACACCGGCATGAAGCAGACATCGAGCGTCGACTGGAAGAATGTTTCGTTGGTGGCCGAGGAACTGGCCGTCATCGTCCCCATCCCCGAGGCGTACCTTGACGACGCTCAGGTCCCGATCTGGGACGAGGTCCGGCCCCGCATCGTGGAGGCACTCGGCGCGAAGATCGACGCCGCGGGCCTGTTCGGCGTGGACAAGCCCACCTCGTGGCCGTACTCGATCCACCACTCCGCCCTCGCCGCCGGCAACATCGTCACCGGGTCCGGCTCGACCGACTTCGGTCAGGACGTATCCGCGCTCGGCGAGCTGATCGCTGCAGACGGCTTCTCCATCACCGGATTCGCCAGCCGCCCCGGCCTGAAGTGGAAGCTCGTCGGGATGCGCTCCGACGACGGCATCCCGATCTACCAGCCGAACCTTCAGGAGGGCACCGGCGCGGGCAACCTGTACGGCTACCCGATCCGCGAGGTCGTCAACGGGTCGTGGGATGCCGAAGCCGCGGACCTCATCGCCGGCGACTGGTCGAAGGCCGTCATCGGGATGCGTCAGGACATCAGCTTCAAGATGTTCACCGAGGGTGTCATCTCCAACGCTGCGGGCGCGGTTGTCCTGAACCTCATGCAGCAGGACTCCGTTGCGCTGCGAGTCACCATGCGGGTCGCGTTCGCCACCTCTAACCCGGTGACCACGCTCCAGCCCACCGAGAGCTCGCGCTTCCCGTTCGGCCTCGTCGTCGCGGCCGGCGCCGGTTCCTGATCCGCCGCGGGCGGGAGGCAAACGGCTTCCCGCCCGCTCACACCCTCCAAGGAGCCTGAGCCTGATGCGGATCCTCTGCATGGCCCACCTATTCCCGCCCGCGCACAACGCGGGCGCGGAGCGGATGGTTCTGAGCATGCTGCGCGCCCTGGTCGACCGCGGCCACGATGTGGATGTGCTGCTGTCGCAGCGGCATGCCGAAATCGCGGGGCCGTACGAGATCGGCGGGATCAACGTCCACCCGTGCAGGAGCAAAACCGACCCGTTCCGCTTCCTCGCCGCAGCGGATGTGATCGTCACGCACCTGGAGAACACGCCGCGGGCTACGGCTCTCGGCGAGTCCTACAAGATCCCGGTCGTCGCGGTGGTCCACAACACGTTCGCGCCGACGCGGCTGCAGATCAAACGCGGTGTGAGCCTCGCCGTCTACAACAGCGAGTGGATGGCGGAGGAGTTCGCCGACCTCGCGGTCAAGTCGCTGGTGGTCCGGCCGCCGGTCAGGGTGGCCGACTATGCGACGACGCCGGGCGACTGCATCACGTTGATCAACTTGTACGAGCCCAAGGGGCCGAAGACGTTCTACGCGCTCGCGGAGAGATTCCCGGACCTCCCGTTTCTGGCGATCCACGGCGCGTACGGGAAGCAGCTCATTCGCGACTTGCCCAACGTGGAGCACATCGGCCACACGGACGGGGACCGGATGCGGGACGAGGTGTACTCCCGGACCAAGATCCTTCTCGTCCCGTCCGACTACGAGTCGTGGGGCCGAGTCGGCATCGAGGCCTTCTGCTCCGGAATCCCCGTCATCGCCCACCCGACGCCGGGCCTAAAGGAAAGTCTCGGCGTCGCCGGGATCTTCTGTGATCGGCGGAAGGTCGACGACTGGGAGCAGGCCATCACCGCCCTCCTCAAGCCCCGCGCGTACACCGCGGCGAGCAAGCGGGCCAAGGCCCGCGCCGCCGCGCTCGATCCTGCCGAGGACCTGGAGCGGTGGTGTGCCGCCATTGAGGAACTCGGCGCACTCCGGGCTCAGTTCCGCCACCTCGCACCCGCATAGGAGGTGACCGTGACCGCACTCGCCACCAAAGCAGACCTCGTCGCTCGGCTCGGGCGTGATGTGTCGTGCGAAGAGGATGCCCGGCTGGAAGCTCTTCTCGCGGACGCCTCCGCGCTGGTTCGGGCCTACACGGGTCAGGACTTCGCTGAGACGTCCGATGCGGAGGCGACTCTCCGGGCACAGGGCGGCATGGTCCGCCTCCCGCAACGACCCGTCACCGCCGTGGCGTCAGTAGTCGCCATCGGCGGAGCCGGGATCCCGGACCTGACGCTGACCGACTGGTGGTGGGATGGCCTCGACCTGGTCCGTATCGGGGCCGGCGAGTACGTGATCAACCTGCCCGAGCAGTGGTGGGACTCCGAAGACGGCTATCCGGGTACGTTTCGGATCACCTACTCCTACGGCTACGCCACAGCTCCGGCTGATGTGGTCGCGGTGGTGTGCGGCATGGTTTTGCGCACCCTCACCGCCCCAACGGCTGTCGGCGGTGTCACGTCGGAGACGATCGGCCCCTACTCCTACCGGCTCGAATCGGCCGGCGTCGGAACCGCGGTGTCCCTGGGGGATATGGAGCGTAAAGCGCTGGCCCGGTATCGACGCACTGTCGGCATGATCTCTACGCGGGTGGGGTGACATGAAGATCCTCGCCCGTCTGCACGCCTACCCGTACACGCACTGCGCTGGCGCCGAGATGGCCGCACATGCCCTACTCGTTGCCCTCGCTGGCCGCGGGCATGAGGTGCAGGTGTGGCTGACGCAGCACAACGGCGTGCGCAAGCCGTACGACCTGGACGGTATCCAGGTGATCCCGGCCGCGGCCAGGCTGGACTTCGGCAAGCAGGTCAAGTCTGCGGGCGCGGTCATCTCCCACCTGGAGTCCGTCCGTTCCACCGCCGCGGCGGGCCGGGGCTGGGGCCGCCCGCTGGTCGTCCTCTGTCACAACACGTTCCCAGCCACGTTCCGCGCGATCGGGTCTGGCACCACGGCGCTCGCGGTCTACAACTCCCACTGGATGGCGGGCGAAGCGGACCGATGGTTCGCCGCCAACACCAAGTTCGCGCGGCCGGCGCAGGAGATCGTCGTCCACCCGCCTGTAGCGGCTCGGGACTATCGGGCCACGCCAGGCGACCGGATCACGCTGATCAACATGTTCGACCCGAAGGGCGGATCAGTCCTCTGGGATCTCGCCGCGCGGATGCCCGACCACGAGTTCCTCGCGGTGACCGGCGCCTACGGCGAGCAGGTCTCAGGCGATGCGCCGAACGTCGAAGTCATCGACCACGTCCCAGCATCCGACATGGCCAAACAGGTGTACGGCCGGACGCGGATCCTCATCATGCCCTCGGCGTACGAGTCGTGGGGGAGGACCGCTGTTGAGGCGATCGCCTCTGGCATCCCCGTCGTGGCGTGCCCGACGCCTGGCCTACTGGAGTCCCTCGGCCCGGCCGGGATCTTCGTGGAGCGCGACGACCTCGACAGGTGGGTGTCCGCACTCACCGCCCTCGATGACCCAGAGGCGTGGCAGGCAGCGTCCGACAAGGCCAAGCAGCGCTCCAAGCAGCTCGACCCCGCTGACGACCTCGCGCGCTGGTGCGACGCGATCGAGGCCCTGCGGTGATCGGCGAGACCGTCACCATCGTCCGCCGGGTGGAAACCGGGCGGGACAGCCACGGCAACACCATCTGGGCAGACTCGGAGATCCCCGTAGACGGGTGTGCGGTGTGGCCGACCGGCTCCACCGAGCAGACCCAAGGCCAGGACCAGACCAGCACCCGAGTGACCGTGATGTTCCCGTACGGCACGACGGTGCTCCACACCGACCAGGCCAGAGTCCGCGGCATGCTGTACGAGGTGACCGGTCTCCCGTCATCGTGGAGTTCGCCGTTCACGACTACCCGCGCTGGCGTCGAGGTTCAGATGACCCACGTAACGGGTTAAAGCTAAATGGAGCGTTTCAATCGGTACGCCATTCACGCAAACCTCAACAGTAACGTCGGCGTCTAACGCATGGACACACCCCCTATTCCGGGAGTCGCGATGACTCACCAGCACGGCGGACACTCACCGCAGGGATACACCGCGCCCCTGCAGCACTATCCGCCTCCGAAGAAGAAAAGAACCGGCCTGAAGATCACATTAGTGGTCGTCGGTGCGCTGGTTCTCATGGGTGGGTGTCTCGCAATCGTGTCCAGCGGCGGCGACGGCACCACGACGGCGACCACCGAGAGCAGCCCAGACGGAGCGGGTGGCACCGAGAAGGCCAAGCCGAAAACTCCTGGGATCGGCGACACCGTGAAGGACGGGAAATTCTCGTTCAAGGTCACCAAGCTGGAGAACCGGACGCAGGTCGGCAGCGACTTCCTCAACAAGAAGGCGCAGGGTAAGTTCCTCCTGGTGCACGTCACCGTCAAGAACATCGGCGACGAGGCGCAGTCGTTCTTCGGCAACAACCAGAAGCTGCTCGACTCCAAGGGCCGCAAGTACGAAGCGGACGCCGAGGCTGCGATCTACCTCGCCGATTCGAAGAGCTTGTACGAGGAGATCAACCCCGGCAACTCGGTGAAGGGCCGCGTCCTGTTCGACGTGCCGAAGCAGGTCAAGGTGGCAACGATCATGTTGCATGATTCGGCTTTCAGCGACGGCGTGAAGGTTGATCTGACGCAGTCCTAGCCCGCATTTTCCTTTTTTGTCCGGCCCCTGCCCTCTCATCGGTGGGGGCCGTTTGCTGTCCGGGCCTGTTCCTGTCGGGGGGTGTGATGGCTGAGCGCGCCCGATTTAAGGGCAACTACAAGGGGATCGGGCAGATCCTCCGGTCGGTCCAGATGCAGCGGGAGATGGAGCAGCGGGCCAAGCCCATCAAGGCCCGGTGTGTGGCGACGTCCCCGCGAGACACAGGCGCCTACGCGTCGTCGTTTCGCATCGAAACCGGCATTCGGCCAGGCCGCAAGCCCCGCGCCGAGTCGAAGGTCATCAACAGTGACCCTGCGGCGCCCTACGTGGAGTGGGGCACCAGCCGGACACCTCGCCACCGGGTCATGGGCAAGGCGGCGGGCGTCGAGTGATCGACATCGAAGCGCTCCTTGTCGCCTGGCTTGAGGACACCATCGAGGACGTTCGGGCGAGTACCGAAACTCCGCCCGACTTGGGCGGCCAACTCCCGTGGCTGCAGGTGGTGCGCATCGGCGGACCGTATGACGGCTACCGCATCGACCGCCCCACCGTGGACATCGCAGCTTTCGACGCGACAGGCCCCGAGGCGTCTGCCTTAGCCGCTCAGGTGCAGGTTCTGATGCACGAGCAGTTCGCTCGCGGCCAGGTCGGGTCTGCGGTGATCTCCCGCGTGGAGACCGTCACGGGCCCCCACTGGGTGCCGTACGACAACCCCGCGATGCGCCGCTACGAGGCCACCTACCGACTTGCGGTTCACCCCGCATAACCCCCCTTCCCCCCACCGAGCCCCTGAGCCGACCGGCCAGGGGCTTTTGCATGCCCGACCAAGCGGGATCTGAAGGGAAACCACCATGGTCAACATTGTTCGAGCCGCAGATCTCGCGGTAGTCGGCAGCAACGGCGGAGGCTGGTGCGCGCCGCTCGGCACCGCGCAGCCGGGCGACCCGGAGTCGGCTCCGCCGGCGCCGTGGCTCGCCCTCGGCGCCATCTCCGAAGACGGCCTCACCAACGGCGTGGATGAGGACAGCGAGCAGTTCACCCCGTGGGGCTTGAACTCGCCGTTCCGTACCGTCGTCACCAGCTCGATCCGGACGTTCTCCCTCACCGCGTGGGAGACGAACCGCCCGATCGTCAAGAGCCTCCAGTACCGCCTCGACGTCGCCGAGCTGGTCCCCGTGGCCGGTGTCACCACGTTCGCTGAGACCGCGTCGGCCTCTCCGGACCGGCGCGCGTTCATCTTCGACGTCTACGACGGCGCTGCGACGTGGGAGCGGTTCTACATCCCCGAGGGGGAGATCACCGAACGGTCCGACATCACCTACGCCCAGGGCGAGATGGCGGGCTACGAGTGGACCATCTCCACCTACCCCGACGCCGAGAACAACCTCGTCTACCACTCCGTGTTCGCCCCCGAAGTTGAGGAGCACCAGTCCTGATGGCGCCAACCCCCCGTTCCAGGCCGAAGGTCATCACCGAAGACGGCGAACCTGTCGTCCACTACGACCTCGACGCGGTCGAGGCCGAGGCGGTGGAGGAGCCGTTCACATTCCGCTTCGGCGGCGAGATGTTCACGATGGCCGCCCCGGAGGACGCGGACTGGCAGGTCACCGACGAGATGTCGGAGACCAACGCCGGCCTGCGCACCTTCGTACGTGACCTGCTCGGCGATGACGACTATGAGCGGTTCGCGAAGCACCGCCTGACGAACAAGCAGATCACCGGCCTGCTCGACGCCTGTAACCAGCACTACGGCACGACGCCGGGGAAAACTCGGGCCTCCGGGCGCTCCTCGCGGAGCACACGGAGGCGATAGAAGCCGACTTCGACGACCGGGGGTGGGACCTGCGGGACGTCTTCCGCCCAGGCGGCGGCGAGGCTCGCCTTACGTGGCGCAAGCTCGGCATGCGCTTGCGGAACCTGCCGCCGGAGTCGCGCTTCAAAACGGCGCTGAGGAATGAGACGCCCGAGCAGGAGTTGAAGCAACTCTCCG
>WUUC01199273.1_pt1 | contig 10540 bp, 5 predicted proteins | sample 6278441 | NCBI WGS metagenome assembly WUUC01 (sample SAMN13675441, study PRJNA597444) | soil metagenome | isolation source: soil | place: USA: Washington | collected 2017-10 | reverse complement strand
GGACGACCGCGTTTCATCAGCGGCTCGCGCTGCTCGGCTCGGTGATCGCGGTCGCCGACGCGATGGCCTACGCGCACAGCGAGCGGATCATCCATCGCGATCTCAAGCCGCAAAACGTGCTGGTCGGCGACTTCGCCGAGACCGTCGTGATCGACTGGGGTCTCGCGAAGGACCTGAACGTCGTCGATGCCGACTCGGCCGGACCGTATCGCGCGGCGGCGAGCTCGTCGGAGACCATGGACGGTGCGGTGCTCGGTACGCCGGCGTACATGCCGGCCGAGCAAGCACTCGGCGATGAAGTCGACGAGCGCGCCGATGTCTACTCGCTCGGCGCGATGCTCTATCACGTGCTCGCCGGCGTCCCGCCACACGAGGGCAAGACGGTCGACGCGTTGCTCGCGCAGGTCGTCATCGGCAACGTCGTCCCGCTCGCCGAACGCGAGCCGCGCGTGCCCGCGGATCTGGCGGCGATCGTCGCCAAGGCCATGGCGCGCGATCGCGGCAAGCGGTATCCGACCGCGCGCGAGCTGAGCGAGGATCTTCACAAGTTCCAGACCGGCCAGCTGGTCGGTGCGCATCGCTACACGCGCGGCGAGCGGATGCGGCGGTGGCTGCGCAAGCATCGCGGCATGGTCGCGGTCGGGGCGGTCGCGGTCGCGATCCTCGTCGGGTACGGCGCGTGGAGCGTCAAGCAGATCGTCGACGAGCGCCGCAACGCGGAAGCGCAGGCGGGGTACGCGATGTCCGCGATGGATGACGCGAAGCGCGAGCGCGACACCGCGATCACGCAGTCGCTGCTGTCGCGCGCGCGGCAATACGCGAGCTCGGGCCACACGGCCGAGGAGATGGCCGTGCTTCGCGTGCTGGCACGGCGCGAGGCCGGGCCGGAATCGCGGCGGCTCGCCGTCGAGTCGGGCCTCATCTGGAAAGGCCACCAGCGGCTCGCGATGGCGCTCGGGACCGCCGTCGGCGTCGCGTATCGCTCGGCGGATGGCTCGCGCTTCGTCGCGACCGAGCCGGCACCTGCCGGGATGACGCTCGCGCAGTGGGACGCGACGACCGGCAAGGAGCTCGCGCGTGTCCCGATCGTCGCGACGTCGCCGGGCGCGAGCTTCGGCGCCGTGGTCGCGATCTCGCCGACCGGGCGATTCGCGGTGAGCGCGTCGTGCGCCAAGCAAGGCGAGGGCTGCGGCACGTTTCTCCTCGGTAACCTGACGATCAAGCTCAAGCCCGACACCGTGCTCGCGCTGCAAGAGCTCGCGACCGGGCGCACGGTCGCGACGTGGAGCAACGAGCTTGCCGCAGGCACGCTGGCATTCGCACCCGATGACTCCGCGATCGCGATCCGGAGAACCGATCGCATCGAGCTGTTCGACGCCAAGGGCACGCGCTTCGGCGAGCTGGCGACGAAGTGCGACGGACCGATGGCGCTCGCTCCAGGCGGGACGGCCGTCGCGATCACGTGTCACGCCGACCGGACGATCCAGCTCGCGCGCGCGAACGGCACGAAGCTGCCGCCGATCGCGACGCGCGAGCGGCTCGGCGTCATTCACTTCGCATCACCGGATCAGCTGCTCGGCATCGGCAGGCGCGTGCAGCTGTGGGATGTCACGCGTGGCCTGTTGCGCGGCGAGGGTGACTTCCCCGAGCACGAGGACAACTCGCTCCTCGACGACGTGCGACCCGACATCAGCTGGACGCTGCACCGCACGCCGACGCCGGGCATGTCGGGGCGGCTCGGGCGGCCGCGGATGAGCGAAGGCGTGCGGCTGCGCATGGGCGCGGTGACCGTGAAGGTCGATGCCACCGGCATCCTCGGACCGCCACCGCGGATCATCCCCGACGGCCTGTTCGTGACGTACGCGACGGCGAGCTGGGGCGTGCTGGCGCTGCACGGCGATCGCGCGCGCGTCGCGATGACCGACGAGCTGGTCCCGTCGGAGCCAAACGATCGTTGCCTACCGCGCGTCGGCGAGGAACAGCACGCGACGACGGTGCTCGACGGTGGCACGCGCCTCCTGATCGACGAGCAGGAGCTGCCCGCCGGCATCGAGTTCGCGCCGAAGGAGGGCTACTCGAAATCGACGACGCGCGAGCTGCCCGAGCGTCAGATCCGCCCACTGCGTGCCGCCGAGGCCGAGACCTGCCTCGTCTGGGGCGCGACGGCATTCGGTGCCAGCGAACGCAGCGCACCGGTCGAGCTCGAGTCGGTCGCGACCGCCGATGGCTCGGGCGGCCTCGTGATCGCGGGACGTCACGATGCGTTCCGGGTCGGCCGCGACGGCAAGCGCACGCCGCTGCCCGCGACCGGCAAGTCCGCGGCGTCGCCACATGGCACGCACCTGGTTTCACTCGATGCCCACGGGGGTGACGTCGTGATCGTCGAGGTCGCGACCGGCGCGGCGATTCGCCGGTGGACGGTACCGATCGAGCGCGCCTTGCGCGAGGAGCCGCACTGGGCCGCGCTCGATGTTGCCCAGCTCGATACCGATCGCGAGCCGATCCTGGTGCCCGTCGATCCCGCGCTGCCGATCCGATCGCGGCCCGTCGATCTCGTCACGGACGAGCGCTCGCCGTTCGGCGCACGGGTCGTCGGCAAGGAGATCGTGATCGAGCGCGTCCGCGACGGTGTCGTGACCGCGCGCCACGCGCTTGCCGGAATCGACCCGGGGACGCCACCGGCGTTGATCCCCGACGAGTCCGGTCGCGTGATCGTGCTGCGCGATGGCAAGCACGTCGTGATCGCACCGACGGGCAAGCCGGTGGCGCTCGAGCGTTCGAACCGCGATCCGACGATGATCTCGAGCCGCGACCTCGAGATCGCCGGCGAGCACCTGATCCTGCGCGCGTCGCCGACGAGCGTGGTGTGGAACCTTGCCGACGGCAAGCGCCTGCCGATCCCGAACAACACCCAGGCGATCGCGATCGCCAGCGACGCGGTGTGGTGGATCGAAGGCACGCGCCAGCCGTGGCTCGTGCGGATGCCGTTCGGCAGCAAGCCCGAGCGGCGTGCGCTCATGATCGGCTCGCTGCCGTTTCATCACGCGCTCGACGAGCTCGTGATGTCACCGGATCGCGAGCGCGCGACGATCAAGTACTCGATCACCGAGGGCGAGCTGGCCGCGTATGGCACGTGGGATGTCGCCACCGGCACGCTGATCTGGGTCGGGCCGCGCACCACGCAGCTCGTCGCCGACTGGATCGTCAGCGGCACCCACGCGTATCTCCCGGTGTTCGACGTCGATGCGATCCTCGGCGACACCGGTGCGCGCACGAACCTGCGCGTGTGTCAGTCAGACCTGCGCGCGGTTCCGGTCTCGCCGCCGCCACCGCCGGATTCGTACTGGGCGCCCGAATCCGCCTGCCGCTAGAGCGCGCGCCGGATCACGGTGCCGTGACTGCCGATGGCCCACAGCTCGGTGCCGACCTGGCGCAGCTGCGTGATGAAGCCGGTGCCGAGCGGGCGCTCGACGGTCCACGTGCCGTTGGCGGCGCGCCGGTGCAGGTCGTGACCACCGACCCAGACCTCGCCGTTCACGACCGCGACCGCGCACAGCTCCTGCGAGCCGGGGCGCGTCACCGTCGTCCAGGTCGTGCCGTTCCAGTGCGAGACCTTGCCGGTCGGCACGTCCGGGTAGTCCTTGCCGTCGTGGCCGACCGCCCAGATGTCGTCGGGGCCGACCACCGCGATGCCGCACAGCACCTCGGTGTTCGGCAGCGGTAGCTCGGTCCAGGTGCCGTTCGTGCGCTTGACGACGTGCGCCGCCTTCGTGCCGAACTCGTTGTAGCCGACCGCGTAGACGTCGCTGCCGTGAACCGTCCCGGCGAACCACTCCACGTTGGGGTCGGTCGGCACGGTCTCGTCTCGCCAGAACGGGTCGCTGTAGCGCGAGATGTCCTTGCCGAGCGACAGCAGCTCGGTGCCGGTCATCACGATCGTGTTGCTGAACGACGGGCCGGAATGTTCTTCCCAGCTCGTCCCATCGAAGTGATAGGAGCGGATCGTGTCCGTGACCCAGATGTTGTCGCGGCCGCTCGCCGCGATGCCGGTGATCTCCGACGCGCCGATCTTCCGGTGGACCGGTCCGCCGCGCCACTCGTAGACGAGGCCGCTCGCGTCGCCGAACCACAGCGCGCCATCGATCACGGTGCTCTCGGTCAGGTCGTAGCGCTTGCCGAACCCGTCGGCGACCCAGGCGCCGTCGTTGTGCCAGAGCTGACCTCCGATCGTGGCGGTGAATCGCTGGCCGCCACTGCCGGTCGTCGTCAGTGCGTAGCCGGTCGGCCCGAGGACGCGCCCGAAGTCTGCCAGGTCGATGATCGATTCGTCCGATGCGCCGAAGATCTTGCCGCCGTCGGTGAAGATCGACGTCCACGTCGGATCGCCGGGATGCTCGACGGATGTCCACGCCGCGCCGTCGAGCCGGAAGATGAGCTCGTCGTCGGGATCGAGGATGTTGAAGTCGCGGCCGATCGCATACGCCGCGCCGCCGGCCGAGGCGATGCCGGAGAGCGAGTCGACCGAGCCGAGCACGCTCGTCCACTGCGTCGGGTCGAGCCGCCAGATCCGGCCGGCACCGATCGCCCACGTCGTGGCGCCGTTGACGGTGACGTCCTGCAGATCGGGCGGCGCCACGGTGGTGAGGTTCGCGAACTGCGAGCCGTTCCACCTGCGCGACACGCCGGTCCCGACGACGAGGACGTTGTTCGCCGCGGTGCCGTGGACCCCGCGCAGGTTCGCGGTGACGCCGCTCGCGACGGTCGTCCACGCGGTGCCGTTCCAGCGCCGGATCGTGCCGCCGCTGCCGACGATCCAGCCGTCGGTCGCGCTCGCCATCCAGATGTCGCTCAGGTCGGCCGTCGTGCCCGAGGCCACGGTCTTCCAGACCGCACCGTCCCAGTGGATCACGACGCCGCGGGCCCCGATCGCCCACACGTCCGTCGGTGACACCGCGAACATCGCCGTCGGTGCATACGGAATTGGTGCCGGCGCCTCGAAGCACCACGAGCCACTGCACGTGCGTTCGGCCGTCGGGATCGCGCAGACGTTCTCGACACCCTGACCGCCGCAGGTCGCCGGACCCACGCAGGCCCCGCACTCCATCATGCCGCCGCAGCCATCGGGAACCTCGCCGCAGGTCGCGCCGACGTCCTCGCAGAGCAGCTTCACGCAGGCATCGGGCCGCGGATCGTCATCGTCATCTGCGGCGCCGCCGTCGTCGCACGCGACGAGCACGAGCAGGCACCCGAGCAAACCCCATTTGCACATGACTCCAGTATCGGGCGGGTCGGCCGGCTCTCGCGCAGCTTCGCCGTAAGGCGACGGTGAGCCGCGCGCGAGGTTGCCGGCGGTTACCGGCTATTGGCGGAGTTACTCGACGGAGCCAGATCGGAGGCGGAGTAGGAGACTTGGCCCGGTGATCGCCTTCCACTGGTTGTCGGTCACGGCGACCACGTCACCGTTCGGCAACCACGCGATGCCCTCGAGGTTGAGCCGGCCCCGCAGCGTCGCGCCGAGATCGAGCGCGATGCGCGGCGTGATCTCGATCGCCTCGCCGAGCGTGAAGCGCAGGATGCGCGTGACCTCGAAGTGACGCTCGATCGCGAGCACGTCGAGCCTGCCATCGGAGCTGCGCCGGCAATCGAGCGCGGACAGCTTGCCGGTCGCGGTCGTCAGCCACAGGCGATGCGCGCGCACGACCGCACCCGCCTCGATCTGTAGGACCGGTGCCCAGCGCTTGCCACCCGTCGTGCCGACCGATTCGAGCGCCGCGGCGAGCGTGCGATCGTCACCGCAGAGACCCTCGATCCCGTGGTTGGCCTGCTCGGGGACGCCGGCATCGGCGGCCGACACGAGCATCGTCTCGGTGATCATCAGCCGCGTCCCGTCGCGGTGCGCGAACAGGATCCGGGATGGCTCGGCGGCTTTTCCTTCGGTCCCGAACGCGAATCGATCGCCACCGAGCGCCACGATGGCCTCGAGATCGTGCCCGTCGGGGACATTCTCGATCGCGAGCGTCTCGACGGTGTTCCCGGAGATCCGGTACGCGGTCCGGGCCCGCTCGGCGACGGCCCACGCATCGCCGCGCTCGTCGACGGCGAGCCCGGAGAGCCCGGGTGCGGTCGCGAGCGGCTGCTCGCCGAACATTCGGGGATCGGATCGGGCGGCACCACAGGCAGCCAGCGCGATGAACCACGCGGCTGCCGGACCGTGCATGCGCAGGAGTCTACGGTTATCCTGCCGGCCGTGCAGGTTGGCGATGTGATCGCCGGACGGTTTCGCGTCGACCGGATCATCGGGGTCGGCGGGATGGGCATCGTCGCGGCCGCCACGCACCTCGAGCTTCGCCAGCAGGTCGCGCTGAAGCTGATGCGCCCCGAGCTCGCGCGCGATCACGACGTCGCCGAGCGCTTCCTCCACGAAGCGCGCGCCGCGGCGGGCCTGCGCACCGACCACGTGTGCCGCGTGTTCGACATCGGCCGCACGCCCGAGGGCCTGCCGTACATCGTGATGGAGCTCCTGCAGGGCAACGACCTCGCGTCGCTGGTGGCGCGCGCGCCGCTTCCGCCGGGGCTCGCGGTCGGCTACGTGATCCAGGCCTGCACCGCGGTCGCCGAGGCCCACGCGCGCGGCGTCATCCATCGCGATCTCAAGCCGGCGAACCTGTTCGTCGTCCGCCGCAACGACGGCACCGCGCTGGTCAAGGTCCTCGACTTCGGCGTCGCCAAGATCGCCGGGGAGCTGCGGCTGACCCATAGCCAGTCGGTGCTCGGCTCGACCGGATACATGTCTCCCGAGCAGCTCGTCGCGCCGAGCCAGGTCGATGCCCGGACCGACATCTGGGCGCTCGGCGTCACGCTGTATCAATTGATCTCGGGCCGCATGCCGTTCCCGAGCTCGCAGCTGGCCGAGTTCACGATCCTCGTCACCACGACGGACCCGGCGCCACTCGCGATCGAGCCGGGACTCGCCGCCGTGATCATGCGCTGCATGTCGCGCGATCGGGAGGATCGCTACCCGGGCGTGACCTCGCTCGTCGACGCGCTCGCGCCGTTCAGCGGATCGCGCATGCCGATCGCGTTGCTACCGACCGAGAACGTCGTCGGTAGAAATGTCCCGACGCAGGCGACCTCCCCAGGTGCCTCGGTTTCGGTTCCGGTGGTTCCGACTCCAGTCCGGCGCCCGTCGCGCGCGCGCTGGCTCCTCGCCGCGCTCGCCTTCGTCGCCGGCGTCGGTGGCATGGCCGTCGGTGTGACCATGGCCCGGCGGTCGAAATCCACGCCGCCCGCGATCGCGCAGACCGTCGCGCCAGATGCCGCGCCACCCGATGCACCGCCGCCCGATGCGGCGGTGGTCGTGCAGGTCGCCGTCGATGCGGCCGTCGCACCGGTACCTGTCGACGCCGCGCCACCACGCGATGCGCGCGCGCCACGCGACGTCACGGTCGCGCGCACGACGGAGCCCGACAAGCCGATCGAGCAGGATCCGGAGACCCGGCGCATGAACGAGGCGCAGCTCGCGCAGCTCGAGGATCAGATGAAGCAGTTCGCGAACGACCCCGAGACGCTCGACACCGTCTATACCTCCGCGGTCTCGATGGCGTGCTTGCTCGGCAAGGTCGGCAAGGCCAGGACCTACTTCGCCAAGATCACCGACCGCAAGCTGGGCAACTCGGCGAAGAGCGTCTGCCTCGGCCTGAACATCGAGCTGTAGGTCAGTTGGAAGCGATCGACCGGCCGAGCGTGCCCGAGCCCTGGATGTCGACGGCGAGCGGCCCGACCGCGGTCGAGAAGCGAAGGCGCGCCGAGATCTTGTAGTCGCGGGCGCCACCGGCCAGGGCCGAGCCGACGGCGATCGCATCGCGTGCGGCGATCGACAGCGTCGTCACGACCGGTGCGATGCCCTTGGCCGGGATCGTCTGCTGCAGCTCGATCGTGCCGGTCACCGCACGGGCACCACCGATCGAAAGCTCCCAGTCGATGCCGGCGAGCGGGACGCCGAAGCTGTTCGGGTTCATGACGTCGAGCCGCAGCTCGCCGGTCACGCCGCTCCAGCCGGCCGACGACACCGACACGTCTCGAACCTCCGCCGTTGGCCGCTCGATCGAGCGCATGAACATCGAGCAAGCCGAGAGCGACATCACACAGACAACACCGACGAGGAAGCGCATGTCCGAGCACAGGAGCAAGCGCCGGGCCGCCCGCAAGTGGGCATTCCCTCTACCGGCGGCGTGAACGGAGCTTGACGAGTGTGACTACTCGCCGAGGTAGCAATCCGCTTCGGTCTCGACGAGCCACGCCGGATCGATGAAGCGGCTGACCTGGACGAACGTGCACGCGGGTCGGATGTTGGCGAACACCTCGCCATGCGCGCGCGCGGCATCCTGCCAGGTTGAAATATCGGTCACCATCACGCGCGTTCGGATCACCGACTCGGCGCTGCCACCGGCATCGGCGATCGCGCGCAGCATGATCTCGAGACACAGCTTGGTCTGCGCGTAGACGTCGCCGGCGAACGCCGTGGTGCCATCCGACGCGATCGGGGCGGTGCCCGAGACCGCGATCCACGGACCGTGGCGCACCGCCCGCGAGAGGCCGATGGGCTGCTCGTACTGCGAGCCGGACGAGATGCGCTGGCGCTTCACGCCGGCATCCTAAGCCAGGATCACCAGCGGCCGGTCTCGAACATGATGACGAATGCGGTCATGAGCACGACCGCGACCACGCCGGTGATCCGGCCGATCGATTTCCACGGCAGTCGCGCGGCGAACGAATCGATCGTCGGCAGCTGCGCCTTGTTGACCGGCGCGAGCGAGACGATCACGGCGGCTTCCTCGTACGGCTCGACTTCGTCGGAGGCGGCGTCATTACCGGCGCCCAGCTCCGTGATCACGCGCGTGATCGTCGACGGCGCGACGGCCACCGGCGTCGCGACGATGCCGTCCTCGGACGCGATGTCCTCGTACATCGTGCAGTCGACGAAGCCGGCGAGGGCGTCGTCGGTCAGCTCGGCGAGCGGGTTTGCCGGCAGCACGTAGGGCGAGCCGGGCGTGCGGACCTCGAGCATCGGTGGGCGCGGCATGTGCGACGGCGCGCGCGCCGAGATGCCGGGCGTGACGATCGGCTCCGGCGCCACGTCTTCCGTCGGGACGCGCGGGATCCGCGAAACCGGCGGAAGCTCGACGGCCAGCGGTGGCACCTTCTTCGCGAGCTTCGCGGTATCGACGGTGAGCACCGTGACCGGTGACGGCTTGACGAGCGTGTCCGGATCGAGATCGCTGGCCCCGGGACACGGGCCGAGTCCGACGATCTGATTCGTCCCACGGGCACTGCGTGGCAGCGGGAGGCTTCCCGCGAGTGGCGTGCCGAACGCCGACCGCGCCGGCGGGGGAGGCGGCGGCTTGGCGCCGAGCGGCTTTGCGATCCGCGGCGGCATCGGCGGGCTCGACGAGCGCGCCGTGGTGTCGACCGCGATCTCGTGGCTCACCACGGCGGCGCGTCCGACGATCATCGCCGGTCGCAGCATCGGCGGCGCCTCGGTGCGATCGGTCGGTCCGTCGTCGAGCTGCATCGGAACCTGTGCCGGCATCTGCGCAGACATCGCGCGCGCGAACGCGTCGGAGATCTCGTTCGGCATCGGGATCATCGTCATCGGATGTGGCTTGGCCACCACCGGCTGGCCCGCCTTGCGATTCTCCTGCATGCGCTCGAACACCTCGCGACTGTTGCCGGCGAGGTCGACCAGCTCGAGCCGAACGCCAGGACGGCCGAACTCGTTGTCACCATCGGTCCACGCACCGGTCACGGTGCAGCGGCCGTGCAACACGACGGTCTTGTCGGCGAGTGTGATCGCGAAGCGCGATGCCGTGCCCACGTCCCAGACGCGTCCTGTGGTCACGAAGATCGACGTGTCATCGCAGAACGGATGTAACCGTGCGACGAGCTCGTCGGTGCTCGTGCATCGCGTGACGATGCAAAGGCCCTTGGGAGTCATCGGTGCCACCATCCCTTGATTCTGAACCCACCCGATGACGCCGTGGGGTACGTCTAACCCGGCCGTACCCGACGGTGAGCTGGCTCGCGAAAATCCTGCGCGAGTGCGCCTGCTAGGCCGCTCGCCACGTGTCCTTCCATGTGCGTATCGCGGCAAATACGGCCGCGGGGTCGTCGCTGCTCGCACCTCGCGCCCGCGCCGCGGCGATCACGGCCGGCTCGTGCACGCGAAGAAACGGGTTGGTCGCACGCTCGTCGGCGATGGTCGACGGCGTCGAGGTCTCCGGAAGCGCGGCGCGCCGGTTCGCGATGTCGCGATTGTCGGGCTCCACCGCGGCGGCGAACGCGAGATTCGCGCGCGTGTACTCGTGACCGAAGTAGACCCGCGTCTCGGGAGGTAGCGCGGCCAGCTTCGCGAGCGAGCGCTGCATCATCGCGGCGTCGCCTTCGAACACGCGGCCGCAACCGGCGGCGAACAACGTGTCGCCGGTGAACACCGCGCCGGCGAAGCAGTAGCTGATCGCGCCGAGCGTGTGACCCGGGTTGT
>WUUC01169385.1_pt1 | contig 10540 bp, 10 predicted proteins | sample 6278441 | NCBI WGS metagenome assembly WUUC01 (sample SAMN13675441, study PRJNA597444) | soil metagenome | isolation source: soil | place: USA: Washington | collected 2017-10 | reverse complement strand
TGAAGAGTTGCTCCCGGCCATCGCCGCCGCTCTGCGCGCCGTCACCGCCCAGGACGCTCTCGGCTGGTTTGTCGCTTTCGGCTATAACTTTATTTGAACCCCTCTAGCAGACACCTCCGGCCGCCCGCGCAGGCGATCAGCCGGAGCCACAATCGTAAGATGTCGTCTTTGGCGAAACCCATCGGCGGTTCACGCCCCTCCGAAATCCACGGCTCATTTTTCTGCACGGACTTTCCCGCATACTGACGCCTCATTTCGTTTTCATCACGAACACGCCGTCCCAATTTTTAGCCGGCGGATGCAGTTTCATCAGCTGACAACGCTGCACGTACAATAACGACGGATTGATCTCCGTGAACTCATCTGGCTGCCGGGCCTCCCGCTTTGCTGAGCGTTCAAACGCCACGATCGCGCCGTCCCAATCTTGCCGCAGATACTTCTCTATGCCTTCCGTGAAATGCTGCGCGCACTCACGGGTCGTCGCCGAGATCGACTCCTTCAATCCCAGAATCTCGAAAATCGGTACCGGCTGCGAACGCCCTTTCACCACGATCCGATCGAGAAACCGAAACACACACCGGTCGCCCGCCAGCTCGGCGGCCGTCTTTGTCGCTTCCGTCACAAGCGTGCCCGCACCGTAACTACGCGCGCCGCTTTCCAGTCGCGATGCCAGGTTCACGGTGTCACCCATCATCGTGTAATTAAACCGCGTCAGCGAGCCCATGTTGCCCACGACCGCCGCGCCGCTGTTTAAGCCGATGCGCGTGTGCATATGCCCGACCGTCGCCGGCCACTTCGACCCCGCCGAGGTCCACTTCTTCCGTAATTCATCCAGACGCTGTTGCACCAGCTGCGACGCCACACACGCACGATACGCGTGATCGGCAAATTCCACGGGCGCGCCAAACATCGCGACCATCGCGTCGCCGATGTATTTATCGAGGGTCCCGCCCTGCGCCGTCACGATATCGGTGCAGGCGGTGAGATATTCGTTCATCAACTCCACGAGTTGATCGGGAGGGAGTTTTTCGGCGAAAGACGAGAACCCCTCAATATCCGAAAAATACGCTGTGATCCGCGCCTCGACACCACCGAGCTTCGGCTCTTCGCCCGACTCCACCATGCGATTCACCAACTCCGGCGACACATACGTGCCGAACATGCCCTTGATACGGCCACGCTGTTTCTCTTCCACAATCAGCTGCCAGATGAGCGCCGCAAAACTCGTCGTAAACGCAGCCCCCAATGGCGCAACGAGCGGCAGCACCAGATGGGTGCGCGAAAAAATGGCGAACGCGAACCACCCATATCCCGCTAGCAACACGACAGCTCCCGCTTTACGCCAGCCGCCCCATCGTCCCGATGCGAGCACGAGCGCACAAGCCGCGGCTGTGAGACTCAGGACAAACGTCGCAATTACCCACGACGGTGGCCGATGGAGGTATTTTCCCGATACGATCGTCTTGAGCAGATTCCCGTGGATTCCCACGCGCGGAACCGGCTGCGGATCGAGCGGCGTGGAGGCGATATCCTGCAACAGTGGATCCACGGGGCCGATCAGCACGATCGCGTCGTTGAAGCGTTTGAAAAACTCACCCGCGATCTCTCGATCCTCGGCGTTTTCGGAACGCATCATCGGGCCCGCCGCCAACACGTGGGAAAAACTCGCATGCGAATTCCGCTCGGGCGAGTCCCAGCGGGAAAACCAATTCACCTCAAGATCGCGGCCATTTTCGAGCGGCACCGTGGCTTTCATCTCTCCCTCACGGCTAGTCAGTGCGAGCTGCGAGCCCGCGATCCGCACGGCATCGCGAGGCAGATCCCAATAAAGCCGCGCGAGCTCCACGCCCATGTGCGAGAACAGTCCGTCCTGCGTTCGCGCAAAAAGCGGCACCTTCCGCGTGCCGCCATCGATGGTGTCGATCAACCCCATCAACGGCGGATGGCGGATGCTGTTGCCTTCGCGAAATTGCGGGCGTTCGGGGGGGACTACCTGCTCAGGAGGCGTACTGGCATCGGGCAGCTCGCGTACGATGGGCTGACCATTGATATCGCGATCTTCCGCGGCCGCGTAAGCAGCCGCGACGACCACGGGGACAGCCGGCCGTGAATCGAGGAGCCGCTTGAGTTGATCCGTGCCTTTCGCGAAGCGGGCTTCATCCAGCAGCTCCGGTTTTCCGCGTTCCGAAAAAACGAAATCGATCCCCACCGCCCTCGCTTTACCGGCCGACAGCAAACTCGCGCACACCTCCGCGTAGTAGGCCCGGTCCCACGGTAGACTGCCGATGTCGGTGATGGATTTGGAGTCCACATCGACGTATGCGACTTTCACCGGCGCATCGATCTCACCGCGATAACGGAAGCGCCAGTCGAGCGAGCGCTGCTCAAGAAAACCGATCCAGCCCAGGAAATGCGCAGCGCACCATAACGCCGGGATAGGGAGCAACAGGAGCCAGCGGAGGGAGGTTAGCTTCGTGAGCCGGGGCACGGCGCGCGAACGTAGGTATCACTTCCTGCGTGCGCCAGTCCGTAGTTTCGCCGTGGATCGATCACCGTCTCGAACATAAGTCTGATGATCGGTCAGCACCGAATGACTATGGATGCAGCTAAGTATCAGCCGCTAGGCTGGCCATCCGTCGGCGAGGTGCGCGCCGGAGGCAATTGCGGACCGGGCGATGGTGAAATGGTTGAAACCGGATCCGCGCTCTGAGCGGTGGCCTCGGTGGTTGTGCCGCCGCCCGCACCCGCAGTACCACTGCCGTTTTGAATGGAGGTCGCGGAAATGGTCATCGAGCCCACAGAGGTGAGCATCTGCTGCACGAGTTGAAAGAGAGACGCCTGCACGGAGGCGGGTACGTCGGTCGGTTCACCGATTGGCGGGATCGCGCCGACTTCACCCGATCGGGCGTTGTATTCAATGCCAGTTACAACGATCTGCTTGCCCTGTTCGACGCGCACCGGGCGGCTGCGAGAACCAAAGGTCTGCTCGATCACGCCTTCCAGCATCACGAGCGCAAATGCCGCGCGATCGCCGTCGGGTTTGAATGCGATACGGAAAGCTGTGCCGCGAATACCGGCTGCGCCTACGGGCGTCTTGATCGAAAACGAAGAGCCCGCGCCTTTGTTGAGTTTCTTCACCTCGGAGATGAGCTCGCCGCGCACCAGATTGAACCGCGTCGTCGAACTCGATGGCTCGGCCGTGAGGGCGTTCATTTTGTACGATTCGCCGAAGGGCTGCTGGGAAAATTGTTCGAGCGCCAAAACCGAATCGGCACCCAGCGACACCGTGGCGCCGTTAGATAAAACAAACAGGACACTCGCACCGGGTCCCGTCGTGATTACCTGGCCCTCCGTTAACAAGGAGCCGTTGCGTACGGGGAAGCGCAGACCGTCCGTCGGATTTACCGCGAAGGCTTCACCCGTCACGCGGGCGACCAAAATACGTCCGCTTGGGTGCTCCGGTGGTTCACTTGTCGCAGACTGAGCATTCGCCTGTCCTGCTGCAATGAACAGGAACGCGAAGGCAAAAAACCAGCGGGCGAAAAAACGAGGCATGGCGGAAATGAACGTTAGGCAAGAACGACACTACGGGACGGAACTTAAGCGCTGCTGCAAGGATTTGGCAGCAAGGTATCCAGGGTCAAGGCGCAAGCAGGTCTGGACCGCGACCTCGGCCAACTTTTTTGCCCTAGGATTTAGACTGAGGTGATATGCCTGGTGATACCACGTTAGGGAGCTAGCCGGGGCCAAAGTCAGGGCGTTCAAAAACGCGTCACTGCCGTCGGACCAACGGCCTTGCATATCCAACGCAACGCCCAGCCGAATCCAGAATTCCGGCACCTGATCGGATCGGGCAAGCGCCTGACGGGCTGCAAACTCCGCCTCTTTACCGAGCTCGGCTCGACTGTGCGCAGCGAGATGCGACCAGAGCGCGGAGGCGTACGCCGAATCGGCCCACGCCTGTCCGTTTGAATCATCGAAAGCTAGCGCCTCGCCAAAAAGAGAACGCGCTTGAGTGAGCGCTTCCTTTTGTTGGTTAAGTGTCGGATTGGGATTAAGTGCCAGGGCATCGATCTTCTGCCGGCCCACATAACGCGAGGCCTCCGCCTGATAGGTCGGGAGAGCCACCGCGAGAGTCAGAATGATCGCTGCGACTCCGGCCAGCACGCCGCCGAGTTGGCGCAGCGATTCAGTATCGGCGGCTACGGATGGAGGCCAATGACGCCGGATGACCTCGGCGGAAACGAGCGCGACCACCATCCCGAGCGCGGGAATTTTCAGATGAAAATCCACGAAACACGCTGCGGCAAATGCGAGCAATCCGACACTCAGCGCGTGGGCAAATGCAGGAGCTTGCCAGCCCGCGTCGACCTCAGCCAAGCCCGATGCCCCTGCGGCGCGCGCAGCCACTTTCCAAGCGATCGCCGCCGCCGCACCGAAAAAGAGTGTGAACCCGACGAGTCCGTAATCGCTGAGGGTATTCAGGTACTCGTTATGCGTCCACTGAGGCTCATCGTTGAACCGCTCCGGCCGATGCCGCTCGAAAAGCGTGTTGAAACTGCCCGCGCCCGTGCCGAGCAGCGGCTTGCTGATAAACAGCTCTGCCGAAGCCTGCCAGAGGATCGGGCGAGATTTCTCCCCGCGGTCACCGGCAAGATCGTCGAGGCGAGCCTTCACCAAGGGCACAGTTGAATAAAGCGCCGCACCCGCCATGAGCACGGCGCCCAAGGCCGTTGCCGAAAGCAGAATACGCGATGCCCACGCTTGGCTGCGCGCAAACAACGGCCAGCATGCGAGCGCGAGCGCTAGCGCGAGCCAGCCGCCACGGCTGATCGTTAGCGCCAGCCCGAGCAGCAGAACGAGCGCGAGGTAGCCGAATAAAATCCGCTGCACCGCCGTCGCTCCGCGCTGCCAGGCAAGTGAGAGAACAGGCGGGATCGCCAGCGCGAGCAGCGCTGCGAAGTTATTCGGATTTCCGAAGCTCCCGCTCGCTCGACCGATGTACTGGATAACCTGCGTGCGTTCGAGCATCAGCCAGTCGGACGCGATGAATCGCTGGTACGCGGCGAGCACGACCGCCAAGACAGCCAGCCCCAAACCCGACGCCAAAATGAGCAGTCGTGGCCCCGTCCGACGAACGCCGTTGAGGGAAATCCAAAACGTCGCGATCAATTGCGCCCAGACAAGCCAGTCGCGTTTCCCCAACCACGGCACCGGCGTGATCGCCAAGACACTGAGCGCGGCAAACGCCAGAAAGGGCAGCAGCCAAAAACCCGCGGGATGAGATCGTTCGCCCATCCATGCCGACAGCACGAGCTGCAGTGCCCATGTCACACCGGTTAGCGCCCAGCTGATCACCATCGTCTCGGCCCGTACTCCGCCCAGGCAGAGCGTGGTCCATGCGAGATTAGCGGCGAGCAATCCCGCAATCATCCATTCACCGGAAGGAGCGGCTGTGGAATTTTCGGTGGATGCCATGCGTTGCGGGAAAGGCTAAAGACGGCACGGCGATGCGTGATGACAAGGGCTTTTTACCCGCGGCGTGTGAACAGGTTTTGAAAAACAAAAAGCGCCACCGGTGAGAGTGGCGCTCGAAAGCTAAAGCAGGTGGGAGTCGCGAACTCAGGTCGTCGGGACGGTCGCGATCGTCTTGAGGATGCGCGAAGCGACTTCGTAGGGGTTGGCCGCGGAGTTCGGACGACGATCTTCGAGGTAACCCTTGTAGCCGTTGTTGACGAAGCTGTGAGGAACGCGGACGGAAGCGCCTCGATCAGCGACACCGTAGCTAAACTTATCGATCGACTGGGTCTCGTGGAGGCCCGTGAGACGGAGGTGGTTATCAGGTCCGTAAACGGCGATGTGCTCGGCGCAGTGCTTGCTAAAAGCGGCCATGAGTTTCTCGAAGTATTCTTTGCCGCCGACTTCGCGCATGAATTTCGTGGAGAAATTCGAATGCATGCCGGAGCCGTTCCAGTCGAGCGCTTGGTTGTAAGGCCCGAGGATCGGTTTGCAGTGAAATTGGACATCGATACCGTACTTCTCGCAAAGACGGACAAGCAGGTAGCGAGCAACCCAGACATCGTCGGCGGCCTTCTTGGAGCCCTTGCCGAAGACCTGGAATTCCCATTGGCCTTTCGCCACTTCGGCGTTGATGCCTTCGTGGTTGATGCCGGCGTCGAGACAAAGGTTTAAATGCTCTTCGACGATCTCGCGGGCAACGTCACCGACAGCGGCATAACCGACGCCCGTGTAGTACGGCCCTTGCGGTCCAGGATAGCCCCCTTCGGGGAAGCCGAGCGGGCGGCCATCTTGATAAAGAAAATACTCCTGCTCGAAACCGAACCACGTGCCCTCGTCGTCGAGGATGGTCGCGCGGCTATTGGAAATATGCGGCGTCTTGCCGTCCGGCATCATCACTTCGCACATGACCAGTGCGCCATTTTTGCGGGTTGTGTCTGGATAGATAGCGACCGGTTTGAGAACACAATCCGAGCTCCGTCCCTCCGCTTGCTGGGTCGAGCTACCGTCGAAGCCCCAGTTGGGCAGTTCTTCGAGCTTCGGGAAGCTGGCGAATTCTTTGATCTGCGTTTTGCTACGAAGGCCCGCGACCGGTTTGTAGCCGTCGAGCCAGATGTATTCCAATTTGTATTTGGCCATGGTGGAGTTTGAGGAGGAGGGATGGGTCAGATGCGATCTTCAAGCGTTTTGGTGGCTGAAGGACCATTTTCAAACCGCGCGCAGAAAAAGCACCTAATGTGCCACGACTGACTAGAAATAATGTTCATGCCAGATTTTCCACCGATGAAACGGAGGTATGTTCATTTTTAATCAGGAAGTCGCCCTTGCCAGTCCGGACGCCGCTCGAAATTGTGCACCGCTCCCGCCGCTTCCTTCCTCATGCATGATGTCAAAAACACCGCCCGCGCTCTCGTGCGCATCGGCTATGATGGTCGGGTCCACAAAACCTTCCGCGGTCACCTCGCCAAGGAACGCTTCGAAAACGAGGTCCGCGTCTTGAGTTACCTGGAGGCGAGAGGCTGCGAGTTCGTCCCGCGGCTGCTGGAGTCGGATCCCGCCACTCTCAAAATCGTCACGACTAATTGCGGTAAGGTCATCGAGCACATCAGCGAGGAGCGCATGAACGAGATCTACACCGAGCTCGCGAGCTACGGCGTCCGCCACGAGGACGCGTTTATGCGCAACATCACCTACCGCCAGTCGGACGGGCGGCTGTGCGTGATCGATTTCGAGTTCGCCACCTTGCTCGATGAGCCCCCGGGCTCCGGGCTAAAACCCTCGGCGGCCGACACGCCTTCCACTCCTCCGACGCCGCCTCCGTTTTCTTGAGTGCCGGTTTTCGTTCCAGCTTTCGCTTCCCATGGCTCCGCTCACTCCTCCCAGCTCCTCCACCGTTTTCCGCCTGGCCTGGTCAGGTCTTACCGATGTCGGCAAGGTCCGCACGAATAACGAGGACGCGTTCCTTGGTATCGCGTTCGACGGCCATGAAGTCCGCTATCTCGGGAAAATGGGAGAGTCATCCATGGCTTCGACCGACTTCGTGTTTGCCGTGAGTGATGGCATGGGCGGCGCGAACTCCGGCGAGTTCGCCAGCCGCATCGCGGTGGATAAAATCACGCGGCTCCTTCCGAAGGGTTTTCGCCTCACCGCTCAAGGCATGTCGAGCGGCTTCCCCGATCTGATCGGGGAACTGTTCTCGGCCGTCCATCGCGACATGCTGAAGCTCAGCCAGGCCTATGAAGAATGCGCGGGCATGGGCGCCACGTTGAGTCTTTGTTGGTTCACGCCCGAGTGGATGTATTTCGGTCACTTGGGCGACAGCCGCGTGTACTATCTGCCGCGCAACGGCTCGCTCGCACAGGTCACACACGATCACAGCCAAGTCGGTTGGATGCGTCGCCAAGGCCAGCTCAACGAACGCGAAGCGCGTTTCCACCCGCGCCGCAACGCTCTCCAGCAAGCACTCGGCGCTGGCCATCAATTCATCGATCCGCATATCGGCGCCGTCGGCTACCAACCCGGCGACCGTTTTCTGATCTGCTCCGATGGCCTAATCGACGGCTTATGGGATCACCGGATCGAGGACATTTTGCGCACGCCGGGATCCATTCAGGACTTGGCGAAAACATATGTCGCCGAAGCCGTGGCCGAATCCGGTCGCGACAACACCACCGCCCTCGTCGTCGAGGTGATGAGCTAACGCGTCCGCACTTCAGCGCTCAACCAGCCGCTCCCGCCGCAAGCCGCGTGATCACGGTGATATTTTGTGGGCGAACGGTTCGCGCCGCCTTACTTCAGCGCGTCTTTCGAAACACGCTTCACCCCCGTGAACTTTGGGCGAAATAGATCCTCCAGCGCCTCGCGCGCTGGTTGCGGTATGCGTGCGATCAACGCCTCCAGATTCGGTAACGGCCCCAGTGCCGTTTCCCCGTCCTCGGCCGCCTGACGCAACGTTTGCATACCCACTTTCGGTACCGTGCGGCCCTGACTTTTTTCTCCGCCGATAAACGCCGCCTCATCGGCCGCGCTCGGCCAGTTCGGACCGTCTTCATCGAAGGGTGCGCTCGCACTCGCATCGGCCATGGCCGCGTCCGTCTCCGCGCGTGGCGTTGCGGCGAGATCCGCGTCGCTTTCCGCATCTGAATCTCCCGCACGGTGAGCCGGAACCGCGTCCGGCCCGACCGTCACTGCTGTCGACGAAATAATTCCCAATGCCTTCCGCTGCTCGGCCATCTCCGCGATGGCCTGCGCCACGCGTGCATCGAGCCGCTCAATCAGGCCTTTTTTTTTTCGTCAGCAACCGCGGCGACAGATGACTCCGGCGATTGCTCGGCGAGCGCGCTGAGTTCTTTAATGAGCGAATCGATCGCGCGCGCGCGGCTCGCCTCGACCGCTTTGAGCAATGTCACCTCGAAATTAATTTTCTCCGACAGCCCGAGCTTCACGCTCCCCTCGCCTTCGCGAAGTCCGTCGAGCAAGCGCGTGATCTGCTCCGTCGTCATCGGCACTCCGCCGAGAATATCCGTCTTGCCGCCCTTCGCGATCGCATCGAGCAACGCGCGGCGCACCAGCTCCTGCAAGTCCGTCAAGAGGCGCACCAGATCGCGCCCCGCTTGATCGCACGCGTCCACGATCGCGATGATTTCAGGGTGATCGCCTGCCGCGAGCGCCCCCGCGAGCGCCGCAATTTTTTCGGCGCCGACTAGGCCATAAACGTCGAGTACGTCCGGCTCGGAAATCTCCGCGCCGCAAAACGAAATCATCTGATCGAAGATCGACTGCGCATCCCGCATACCGCCGTCGGCCATGCGGGCGATGCAGGAAAGCGCATCGCCGGTGACTTTGATTTTCTCTTCCGTCGCGATCTTCTTCAGCCGCTGCACGATCAAATCCGGCGGGATCGGTTTCAGGTCGAACCGCTGGCAGCGCGACACGATCGTCGGCAACACCTTTTGCGGATCCGTCGTCGCGAAGACGAACTTCACGTGCGCGGGTGGCTCTTCGAGGGTTTTCAGCAGCGCGTTAAACGCAGCCGTCGAGAGCATGTGCACCTCGTCGATGATATAGATTTTGAACTTACCCTGCGCAGGCGCGTACTGGACAGTGTCGCGCAAATCGCGGACCTGCTCCACGCCGTTGTTCGACGCACCGTCGATCTCGATCACGTCGAGATGCGAACCTTCCGCGATGGAAACGCAGGCAGGATCTTTCGGATCGAAATCCGCCTTGGGACCATCCGTGCAATTGAGCGCCTTGGCAAAAATGCGCGCCGTCGACGTCTTGCCCGTGCCGCGCGGCCCGACAAACAGGTATGCGTGCGCGATCCGCTGACGCGCGATGGCGTTCTTCAGAGTCCGCACGACATGGTCCTGGCCGACGACGTCGTCAAAGGTCTGCGGACGCCATTTACGGGCGATAACTTGGTAACCGGTGGACAAGCGGTCGCTACTCCACGCAGCCCGTCTTTTCCTGCAACTGAAAATTAACCATGCTCACCCTCTCCCTCCCGAAAGCAAAACGGGTCCGCCGTGAGCGGACCCGTTTCTAGCCAAATTGCGGACTGATTTGGCATCAGCCTCGCACTCAGACCTCGATCGCTCAGGGCTTGTGATGCCCCTTCGCTTTATCGTCCGCCTTCTTCTTGCACGCGTCGCAAGTCGATCCCTTCTCTTTGCAAGCGGCGCATTCGACCTTCTTCTCTTCTTTCGAGTGATCTTTGCCATCGGAGGCGAACACCGAAGTGCCGCCGAGAACCATCATGGCCGCGAGGGCCAGCAGGAACTTTTTCATAGGGTTTATCGCGAAGTACCCGAATCGCCGACGGACCGGGGTTTGTCGCGTGGCTCCTCTATCGCTTAGCACCGTGAAAAACGGAAGCATCAAGATGCCTCATCGCCCCGGGTAAAAACCCATGCCGCTCCCCGGATCGTTTCCGCCGAAACACCACTTGGTGAAAAAAGTGGCCAGGCACTCCACGGCACTAGGAGAACGTCGTTGCCGTTGCTACCTTCCGGTCCTGGCG
>WUUC01240913.1_pt1 | contig 10541 bp, 29 predicted proteins | sample 6278441 | NCBI WGS metagenome assembly WUUC01 (sample SAMN13675441, study PRJNA597444) | soil metagenome | isolation source: soil | place: USA: Washington | collected 2017-10 | reverse complement strand
ACTGGCTCGCCACCGAAGTCGCCAAAAACGCCCTCGCTCACCTCCACGAGAAGGCGTCATGATCCCCGAAGGTCCCTTCATCATTCCCGTGGTCCCGTTCGACCCGGACCGGCTCGCCCGGCGAGCAGCAGAACTTCACGCCACCGGCGTCGAGTGGGAATTCGACTGGCTGACACAAGAACAAGCCGACGAACTCACCCCGCGACTCCAAGTCCTCGGAGTCATCCCGTGATCCCCGACCCGCCGACAGCCGGGACCCCTCTCGTCGAGGGCGGGTCGGCCCCGGCCCCGGATCCGTCGGGGGACAGGTCCGGGGCCGGACATCTCTGCGCCGGATGCGGCCAGACCCTCGAGGCGTGGACCCGCGACCTGTGGTGCTTCGCAAGCGAAACCACCGTCGCCTACTGGCCCTGTCTCCTCGAGGCGGCCCGATGACCAACATCGATTTCGGCCACCAGTGGCGCCTCCCCAGCGGGCAGCGCTGTCTGCTCTGCTGGCATCGCATCTCCGGCGAGCTCGTCCTCCACCGCCCCGACCAGCGAGCCAATGACATCCTCGCCGTCATCCCCGACGAAGCCGAAGTGCGCCGCCGCCTCGACGGGTGGCTCGACCACACCTTCACCTCCAACGGCCTCGCCTGGCTCGCCGCCAAACTCGACGGCTGCCGATGATGCCCATGGTCCTCAACAAAGCCGACCGCAAAATGCTCACCGACCGGGTCCTCGCCCGCCTCCAGCGCGACAAGCCCGCAGGCTGCTGCACCAACGAAGACCTCCGCGTCGCCATCGACGCCGAAGCGGCCGACCTCGTCGCTGAAGGCACCTTCGTCATCCGCGACGGCGCCCTCATCCGCCGGGGCAGCGACCATGAATGCGGAGACGGGTGGATCTCCGTCGAAGACCCCGTGCTCGGCGGGCTCATCGACGAACGATGCCCCGAGTGCGGACCGTGAGCGGACTCGGTGGGCAGAGTGCGGGTCATCCCGCACTACCCGCCAAGAGTGTCGCTGAGTGCAGCCACGGTCGCCCCGACCACATCGAGCTAATCCATCAGCTTCGAGAGGCCCTCGGGTTCCAGAGAACGGCGATCGCCGCCTCTCCGAAGGTGGTCTGGGAACAGACGCTGGAGTACGTCCGCAAGATGGCGGGAACCGGCAAGTACGACGACCGTGGAGTGTGCTCATGAGGACGCCGATTTAGTAGCACCCAACCAAGGAGAAAATCATGCCTGAGACCATGACCGACACGACCACCGACATGCCCTACACCATCCGTCTCGCCGCCCTCGACCGGGCGATCAACTTCCTCCAGCACTCCCACCGGACCGACGCCGCCAGCGCCGACGAGGTGGTCGCCTCAGCGGCCCGCTTCGAGAAGTACCTGGGCGATGGAAGCTGACCAGCACGCCGAATACGTCGCGGGCGATTGCCGCCTCTGGGACTTCGTCGGCCTCAACTCCTGGCGGTGTCTCTGTGGCCGTGCCTACGAACGCGGGACCAACAAGCGCCAGACCCACCTGGACGACCTCTCCGGGCCGATGACGCACAACGACGGGTATGCCAAAGATCCGATCGGCCCCGAGAGCGAATCAGAAGCCGGTCATAACGGCCATGGGTGACTGGGGCCAGCTCTCCATGGCGATGCCCGAGACGGTGCAGTCTGTCGTCCGGTGCCAGGAGAACGGCCCCCTCATCGCTGCCGCAGCCCAACTTTGGATCCGCCCCGACGACCTCGTCCTTGATGTCACGTACGGCAGAGGCCGGTTCTGGACATCCTTCCGGCCCGAGCACCTCGTGACCCACGACCTCATCACTGACGGTGTGGACTTCCGCCAACTCCCAGAAGCCGACGGCACCGTTGACGTCGTCGTCTTCGACCCGCCATACATCAGCACCGGCGGTGTCACGACGTCGACCCGCACCACCGGGTTCCTTGATCGCTACGGCCTCCTGACCAGCCCGAAGGGCGCCCATGCCTTATTGGAAATGATCGGCGCCGGCATCAAGGAAGCCAGCCGGGTCCTCCGGCCAAAAGGACGACTCTTCGTGAAGTGCATGGACTACGTCGAGAGCGGCCGTCTCATCCTCGGTCGCCACTACGTCGTCACCACCGCCCTCAGCCTTGGTCTTGAGCAGGTTGATGAGTTCGTCCACTGCTCCGGTACGGGACCCGGCGTCTGGGAAAGGCAGGTCCACTCTCGCCGGGCCCACTCGTTCCTGTGCATCTTCGAGGCCCCTAGGGGTGCGACTAAACCGCGCCATCCGAAGGGCTCCAAGGTGCAACATATCGACGGCCTTGCCGCCTCTGAGAAACTGGAGCCATGAGTGACGACGACGAGGAACTCGACCGGCTCCTGGCCGAACTACGCCGCCAATGCGACGAGCAGACCGCCGAGCGGGCCCGCCAGATGTTCGACTCGATGGACGAGATCCAACCCGTCGAGATCGGCGACCAACACGTCGTCCTCCTCGGCTTCGAGGGCAACGTCGACGCCGTCTGGGCCGTGCCCAACCGGCCCGACACCCTGCTCCGACCGCTCCCTCAGCGGCCCACCGTCGCCAAGGTCGACCTCGACCCGGTGGCTATCTCGATGCCCGTCGCCACCTACCGCCGGGAGGGCGAGTTCACCTACCGCCGGGAGTCGTAAGAGCGCGCGTATCGACGGGAGTCCTGATGTCTGACGAGGATCACGAGGTGAGCTACGAGATCGTTATGCCCTTCGTGGTTTGTGCCAGTAACGGCGGACCGTTCGAGGACAGTGCCTGGGTGGCCGGCTACGAGATGGGCCTTCTTGCTGCCGAGTTGAGATCGACAACCGAGTCCGTCATCGAGAGGACCGTGCGCACCGCCAACGTCCCTCAAGCCGACCTGCTCGGCATGGATACGGGGTTCGATGTGGAATCCCGCCCTGCCGAGATCTCCGGAGAAGAGTGGAGCTACGTGAGGTTCACCAAACCGGGACTAAACGACGGTCATGACTGACCATCCGTACTTCGCCGACGATGGAGACGAAGGCCGCTGCGAGTGCGGTTATCAGCAATACCCGAAGGGTGGGCCTGTGTCCCAACGGCACGAACAAGGGTTCGAGGCGGCTACCTCAGCCTTGCGCGCTTGGCTTGCGATGGAGGCAGTCCATGGGCCGAATCTCGTAGCCGAACTCCACTACTGGCTCGACTACTGGGGAGGTGCAGAAAAGTGCGACTGATCGACGGGAGGGACGATGCCTGACTTCTTCTGCCTCACGGTGCAGGACACGTCCTACTGCCCCGAATGCAAGATGCGCCACGGCGAATGCCTCCTCTGCGGTGGGTGGCTCCATCGGGAGAGGGAAGACGGCTACGACGGCCAGCACTGCTGCCAGGAATGCGCCGAGGAAGCGGCAGTCTTCGCCGCCCGAGCCAAGCGGGAACGGGAGACGAACTGGTGCCCGTCCTGCGGCTACGACAACCACGAACATGGCCCCGATTGCGAGGCTTCAGGTACGCCAGCGGTGCCCGAACTGATCGACGGGTCAGACGGTGGCCGGCATGGCTGAACGCAACGAGTTCGAGCAGCGGAAACGGATCGACAAAGCGTGGAAGCTGTCGGCGATCCTTCACGACCACGGCGCCACCCCGCAGGCCGCCGCGGCGCTGCCACTCAAGGCCCGTCTCGACGCCGCCTTGGTGGCGGGGGTGAACCCGCCGTCGGAGACGACGTGGCGGCTCACAGTCGAATATTTGACGAACCGTCTGCGGGCCACACGACGGGCCGAGCCTGAGGAGGGGGCGCTATGACGCTGGTGACTGTGGACGACGAATCGAACATGCCGGTGGTTGCCCGGCCCGGCCAGTTCAACCAGGCACAGGTCGATCTGATCAAACGGACGATCGCTCAGGGCGCTACCGACGACGAGCTCGACTTGTTCCTCACCCGCTGCCGCCAGACCGGCCTCGATCCGTTCGCCCGCCAGATCTACGCCATCAAACGGTGGGACTCGCGGGCGCAACGTGAAGTGATGCAGATCCAGGTGAGCATCGACGGTCAGCGACTGTCGGCGGAACGGACCGGAAAATACGCCGGGCAGGAACCGACCATGTGGTGCGGGCCCGACGGCAAGTGGGTCGACGTGTGGTTGAAGAAAGAACCGCCCGCCGCGGCCCGGGCGGCGGTGCTCCGCTCCGATTTCGCCAAGCCGCTCGAGGTGACCGTCCGCTACGAAGCGTTCGTCCAACGCAAAAAGGATGGGGGCCCGGCCGGGCTGTGGGCCACGATGCCGGACCACATGCTGGCCAAGTGCGCCGAGTCGGCAGCGCTACGCAAAGCGTTCCCGCAGGAACTGTCCGGCCTGTACACGTCGGAGGAAATGGACCAGGCCGACAGCCACACCCCGTCAGCGGAACCGGCGGCGGCGAAACCTAAGACCCGGAAGGTGCCGACGCCGGTGCCCGAACCGGTGACCGACCCCGAATACCAGAAGGTCGTGGCCGCCCGCCTGGCCGTCACCGAACGAGCCCGCCAACTTCCCATCGAACTGCGTTCCAAGTACCGGGATGCGCTGACAGCCGCCAACCTGCCCGACAACCCGGCTGACCGCACAGTCGACGACTGCGATGCCATCTGGGAGATCCTCGACCAGCTCAACTGTCCTCCTATCCCCGCAGAGGACATCGGCGACGAGCCGTTCTGAACCACCGCAGCACCAGTGGCGCCGCCCCAGACCCCGGCAGCGCCCTTTCCCCAGCCGCATCCACGTCGGGAGAGAGGAGGTTGTCGGCGATGAAAGCCGCCCAGGGTCAGGTTGTGAAGTGGCTGGCTGAAGAAACGGCGTCGCCCTATGACGAGGGCCCACCCGTGGCGGCGCCACTTGACTTGCGGGCTGCGATCGACACATGGCTCGGGCGGCTCGAGGACATCGTCAGGACAAATCAGGTTGCGTGTCCCGGCTGCGAGTACACGATGCACCCGACAGCCGAACGCCGCCTCGAACTCCGAACGATGCCCTACAAGGAGTACCTCTGGACGAGGGAGTGGCGCCAGACACGTCGGGGGGCACTCCAACGCGCTGCCTATCGGTGCCAGCTCTGTTCCACTCGCAGCAAGGTTCTCCATGTCCACCACAACAGCTATGCGCGGCGCGGCCACGAATGGCCAACCGATCTTGTTGTTCTCTGCAAGGACTGTCACGGAGCCCACCATGGGCACTGAGCAATGGCTCAAACTCGACGTCTACTTCATCGGGAAACCGTTCACCATGAAACTCATGGATCGGTTCGGTGCAGCTGGCGTGGTCACTTGGATCGCCTTCCTCGCGGCCTGTAAGCGCAGCAGCGTCCAGGGCCGAGTGACCTACATGTCTGACATCGAGGCCCGCCACGAACTGTTCATCCACGATATGCCGCTGAAGGACGACCGCGGCGACCCGTGGACCCTCGATGACTTCTTCACCTTCACCGGGAAGATGAAGCAGACGCGAAAAAACGCACATGGAAGAGTAAAAAACGTCACTTGTACGCATTGGGAACGCTGGCAAAACGCACAAAAAACAGATGATGCACGCGAGCGTCAGCGCAGGTCACGAGCCAAGAATGGGTGTGACAACAGTGTGACAGAGAATGAGAGAGAGAAAGAGAGAGAGATTGAGAGGGCCGCCGTGACATCGGCATCGACCCAAGGGGCCGATGCCACGGCGAAAGAAGCGACACCTGCGACGGTGCCGAACGGTTCCCTCCCAGACCGGGCCGCTGTGGCCAACCTCAAGGCCAGTCTTCGACCCTACGGAACCCAGCCATGACCTCCCTGCGCTGGACCTACCGTTGCCACACCTGCGCCGCACGCTTCGCCAGCTGGGCGGCCGCCGAACGTCACGCCGACACCCACGGCGGCGCCCGCCTCGACCTGGAACTCGCCCAGTGACCCGCCCCAACCGAGTGGCGGCCGGTGACACCTTCGTGTGGCTACCTGAAATCGCCCCGGCAGGGGAGTGGGTCAACCAGGCCGCCTGCCGCGACCACGACCCCGACATGTGGTTCCCGCCCGTCGGTAACCGGTCGACCTACCAGGCCGCCGTCGCCATCTGCGCCGACTGTCCGGTGCGGCTCGCCTGTCTCAACTACGCCGTGACGAACCGCATCCGGTTCGGGGTGTGGGGGGGACTCAACGAGGACCGGCGACGCCGGCTGCGGCCACCATCCCGCCCCGCCCGCCCCGTCCCGCTTCACGGCACTCCCGGCCGGTACCGCCAGGGCTGCCGCTGCCCCGCATGTCGGGAAGCTCACCGGGTCGAAGCGGCCTGCTACCGGGAGGGCGACCGGTGACCGACCGTGACATCGAACGGGTCCGGTTCCAACTCGTTCTCGGCGCCGAAGCCGCCACCCGTCTCGCCCGCCACCTCGACGATCTCCACAGCCTGGCGTTCGACCGCCACGTCGGCGACTTCGAAAAAATCTCGGGTGGTGCCGCCCATCCCCCCGGCGTCGAAACCGTCGGCGACCCGAAAGCCCGTGCGCTGTGGCAGCGGGTGTGCTCCGCCGCCACCGACCTCGACAGGCTCGCTCCTCTCGAACGGGCCATCGGGAACCACTTCGCGGCTGGGCCGTCACCCGAACAGACACGGGGGGCGATCATCGTCAAAGGCGAGTTCGTCGCCGCGCAGCGCCACCAGCGCCGCCGCCGCGACGACGGCCAGTACACCCCGGTCCGGATCGAGGACCAGCCCGGCTACGGCGGGACCGGCCGGTGAACCGCCTCATCGGCCTCCTAACAGTCGGCGGGTGGGGCTGGCTTGTCTGGGTCGTCGACCGGCGACTCAAGGCGTACAGCGCCCTCCAGCGGCGGAGGCCGGGACGGTGAACTGCTACCAGCTCCGCCGCCATCTCGCCGCCGGCCACCACATCGACCTGCGTGGCATGGCGTACGACCAGCTCGCCGCGATCCACGCCCACGAACATCGAGCGGTCCAGGGCCACTACCACGACGACCCGGAACGGGGCGACGGCTGATGACGTCGCTGTGGGCGTGGTTCGCCATCACCCTCGCCATCGCGTTCGTCAGCCTGGCCGCGCTCGCCGTGGAAGAAACCTGGGCGGCGAGGAGACGCCGATGACCGCACACACGCCGTCTGACCCCGCACTAAGCGCCGAGTTAACTCGGACCATAGTATGAGCGGCGGGCCGAAGATCCCCACCGACTTCGACCGTGTGGCCTTCCTGGTGGACTACGTCCCGAGGCAGGAGGCTGCCCAGGCCCACGCTCTCGTCCGCGTCTGGAAGGGCACCGCCGACCGCTTGGCCGAGCGGGTCGACGTGCTGGAGGCGGCGCTTCAGCAGGCGTACCAGTGTTGCGCCCGCCCGTCTGGCGTCTGCTTCGACCCGTCCATAATCCCGCCCGAGACGGGCTCAGAGGTGCATCAGTACGACGGGGCTGATGATGGTCGGTAAGCGGAAGCGCATGGCCCAGGAGATCGAAAGCCTGCGGACTCAGATTGATCACCAGCAGGCCTACGAGAGGACCCTGCGGGAGCTACTGGAGATCGCCAAGAAGGAGTGCGCCGCCGCTCGAATATGGGCTGAGCGGGCCGAGGCTGCGACCGCACTGGTCGAACGGGATGGATCGTGAACGAACATGCCGTTGCCGCCCTGGCCGAGATCCTGGCCGTTTCCCCCGGCGAGGCCAGAGCTGTCATCAAGGCGCTGAGAGACAGGGGATTCCGAGTCTGGGCTGAGAATGTCCGCCCCGACGTAGAACGCCGCCGGGTCGCCCAGATCGACGGTCAGGCCGCAGCTCCGTGACCACCGCCCAGCAGCCCCAGAAACGACCTCACCAGCTCGTCCGCCAGACGCCGATAATCAATCTCCACGCCCACGGGAACAGCCGGCCGCTCGACCGGCCGAGGACGCCCGGGCCCCTTCAATCCGAGGCGTGCACGGTCCTCCGGAGCGATGGCACTCTCAACAATCTTGATGTAATACGTCCGCCGGCCAACCACCTCACGGACGATCAGCCCGGCCGACTCCAACTGCTTGATCACCATGCTCAGCGCCTGGGTCGTCTCATGCCCCGTCTGCTGTCGCATCTCAGAGACAACCAGACCGAGTGGATGTGCGATCGAACCCCCCGCCGCCACCAAAATCCGGAGCACCATCTCGCGCTGTGGCGTGAGCGCGTATCCCTTGTCAGGTCGTCCTTTAGGCATGACACGACTGTGAGGCATCGGCCCTTACTAGACCATGGCTCATCGTGACCATTTCTCACTCCACCCCGGACTAGTGCCCGACGACCTCTGCGCCCACTGCCGCCGCCGCGAACCTCTCGTTGGCACCTGCCGCCACGGGCACCTCTGTGCCTTCTGCCAAGCCGCAGTCGACGCGCTGAATGCCGAGGCTCGAGCCCAGTCTCAGGCTCAACACAGCATCGAACCTGGACACTCCACGGTCACACATAACGAACGATCAATTCGCACCCAGAAGGGTGGGCCGGCGGCGTCCATGGCACCAACCGACCCACCCCCCAACCCATTCGACGCCGGATGAACCTCCACCCGCCTAGCAGTTCAGGACGCCCGCTGCCGCTCCCGCCACCGTCGGGTCGCCTCTCGCTGCTTCGCCCGCCCCTCCTCCGACCGGGCACAGGCCAGGCACTGGCGGCCCCCGTCGGTCGTCCGCCTGATGTTCTCAGCGGTGAACGGATGGCCTCGCTTGCAGTGCGTCTTGGCGGCGTTGACGGCGGCGAACGACTGGCCCCGCAGCACGTTCTCCCGGTGGGTCACGAGCTCGAGGTGCCCGGGGTTCACACACAGCGTCCTGCGACACAGATGGTCAATGTCCATACCCGTCGGTACCGGACCATGGACCTGCTCCCAAGCCCAGCGGTGGGCACGCACGACCTTCCGGCCGTCGCTGAAGGCCCCGTAACGGCCCTCGCCGTCTGTTGCCCCCGTCCAAAGGTGGCAGCCAGTAGCGGCGACCACCACCTTGGCGGCGAACCGCTCAGCCCGAGTGGGCCGAAGCTGAGCCATCGTCGCCCGGCGGATCTTCCGGTAGTGCGGTCGGCACAGTCCCAGGCCGTAGTGCTTGTTCTCGCAGCCTTCGACCGTGCATATCCGCATGGAGGCACTATGTCGCATTCATCACAGGTCGGGCAAACGCATTCATCACCGCCGCCCTCGACGCCGGCGTCCCCCTGCGAGACGTCCAAGAAGCCGCATCGCACAGCGACCCGAGGACGACCTCGAGGTACGACCGGCACAGAGTCAGCCTCGATCGGCACGCCGCCTACACCGTCGCAGCCTTCGTGGCCGGCGCCACCAACGGACGTTGATAATGGAGGGTCATGGCCACCTGCCAAAACTGCCACTCCGCCGCAACCCGACCAACCAAAACCCTGTGCTCAGCCTGCTACGAGTACGGCCGACGAACCGGCCGAGTCCGCCCCGAAGACATCGTCGTCAAGCACAACGTGCGTCGCCACGAACAGGACCGGGCCCACCGATAATTACACGCTTGACATTCATAGATATGAATGTCAACATCGGATCAATCTGCGCCCACTGTCCCCAATGCGGGGCGGTGGGCGTACCCGTGCCTGGAGGCTGACACACCATGAGCCCCGACGATGACTGAATGACCTGGCGAACCGCCAACCGCAAGGACCGACTCCGAGCGGCCGGCACCACCGGCTGGGCCGAACAAGCCGCAGCCAAACGGATCCTCCACCGCGATCAGTACCAGTGCTACCTCCGAGGATCCAACTGCATCGGCCACGCCACCGAGGTTGACCACATCCGGTCCCTCGCTCGAGGCGGCACCGACACCGACGACAACAAAGCGGCCATCTGCAAGCCCTGCCACAAAGCCAAAACCATCAGCGAACGGGCCCGCCCCGCCCCACTCCGCCGCCCCCCCGAGCATCACCCCGGCCTCCGGTGACGTTCAGCTACTGGGACGACGAACTGCCGTACTGCCGCGAGGCATACAACAACTCCGGGCTCAACGAACGGGCAGTCGAGATTCCCATAGCCCAAGTTTTCATCAACAGGCAGGCACCAGACGCCACCGGCCTCGAGGTCGGCAAGGTCCTCGGCCACTACATGACCACACCATGGACCGTCCTCGACCGCTACGAACCAGGCGCCGACCTCAACATCGACGTGTTCGACCACCACACCCAGGCCGACTGGATCGTGGCCATCTCCACCATCGAACACGTCCGCTGGGACGAACCCGGCAACCGCCACCCCGACGGCTCACCCCACGCCATCGAACACCTCCACTCCCTCCTTCGCCCAGGAGGCCAAATGCTCGTCACCGTCCCCATGGGTTGGCACCCATTCCTCGACTCAGCCATCCTCGACGGCCGCCTCCCCGTCAAACCCGTGCGGCAATGCACCATCGTCCGCATCCCGGCCACCGACCCGGTCGAGTGGGAGCAGGCCCACCTGCTCCAACACCGCCGCTACGCAGCCTCCAGCATCTGGGCCGACGCGGTGTGGGTCGCTGAGTTCGTCGCCTAACGAAAGGGAGCCGCCCCCCTGGGGGGAGACCCCCTCCCCCGGGTGCCAGGGGG
>WUUC01232920.1_pt1 | contig 10541 bp, 7 predicted proteins | sample 6278441 | NCBI WGS metagenome assembly WUUC01 (sample SAMN13675441, study PRJNA597444) | soil metagenome | isolation source: soil | place: USA: Washington | collected 2017-10 | reverse complement strand
CAGAAGACGAGGAGCCAAAGCGTCCAAGGCGGGGCCAGGCTGAAATCTGGTAATGCTAGAGACCTTTCACCGCATCGACAACGAAACCGGCCCGGAACAGCCAAATTACAACCCGGCCGGATTCCTGGACCTCGTTCGCGCTGCGTTCAGCTCAATTCGATAAAGCTAAGGGCGACGAGTCTGAACCGATGCGCTGGGCCAATTTCTCTATGCCGAAGTCGGCAGAACCACCAGCAGCCAAGCCAGGATTGGCGCGACGAGGACGATGTAACCGGTGTACTTGAATAGCGAGCGCTGGAACTTATCGCGATCGGGAACTTGGGCATTGGCCAGCACCATGACGCCATTGCTCGACAGCGGGCTGACGTCAACGATGACGGCCGAGAAGGACACGGCGGCAACGAATCCGATGAGGCCCACTTCGCCCATCATCAACAGCGGCGCGGCCAGCGGAAGAACGATGCCCAGCGTGCCGATCGATGAGCCGACGGCGGACACCGCCGCGACGGCGAAGCACAGGATCAATGCGGTGAGCAGCGGCGAGTTGAGCGAAGCGGCCGCATCCCCCAGAAAGGCGAGCGTGCCGTTTTCCTTCAGCACGCTCATGTAGGTGAGCATCCCGCACACCAGCAGTACTGCAGACCAGGTGACGTTGTTGACCGCCGGCTTGTGCTTGTTCGGGGCGATCACCAGAAGGATCGCCGCGATGACGATCGAGCAGACGCCGACGTCGATCTGGAAGACGGCCGAGCCGAGGAGTAGCGCAACCATGCCAACCAGGGTGAGCACACGCAGCGGGGTGAATCCGGTGGCTTCGATCTCCTCGAGACGCTCGCCCGTCGGTTCGGGTGTCGGTGACCCGGTGGTGACGACCATCGGGCCGGCCCCCGGCCGGGCTGCGGTCGCGCTCTGGCCCGCGCCCTGTGTCGCGGTGACCAGTTCGCCTCCCCTGGGCTGGGGCGCGGGGCGATCGGCAATGGTCGGCAGACCGGGTTCGGCTATATCGTCGCTGTCGATCACCTGGCCATCGGCGCGAAGCAGGTCACGGCCGCGGACGAAGAAGAGCACGACCGCGAGCAAGAAGCTCAGACCAAGTGGAATCAGGTACAGCGCAAGCGGATTGGTGGGCAGACCTTCGCTCTCCAACCAGCCGTTGGTGAAGGCACCGTAGACGGTGATGGGAGAGAAGGCGGCGCCGAGTACGCCATGGCTGATCATCATGCCCATCAGCAGCGGATCGATCTTGTAGCGCTTGGCTATTGGCATCGCGATGGGAGCCAGCATGCCCACCGCGAGCACCGAACCCATGGTCATCAGGCCGGCGCCGAGGAAGAACATCAGCCACACGATCGCCCATCGTCGGCCTCGCACGAGTTTCAGCGCGCCGTTGACGAGCAAGTCGACCGTGCCGTTGACTCGCGCGATGCCGAACAGCAGCGTGATGCCGACGATGATCGTGAAGATACTTCCGGGGAAAGCGCCGAATATATCGTCGAGCGGGATGCCCGAGAGCCAGCCGCCCACGAGGAACGCGGCGGCGAACGCCAGCACGCCCATGTTGATCGGCGTCATCGTGCCGATCACGAACAGCGCTACCAACGCCAAGATCGAAACCGTGTAGAGCATCGAAGGAAACCTTTCACTGGTTCTCGGTTGCTCCGGGGCCAGCTGTGGCGCACCGCGCCCCGCCATTGAAGGGTGATGGCAGTCACAGAATCAACCGCGTCTCCGAGAAAGCGTCCATGTGCTCAACAGAGGCGGTCGCGCTACGGGCCTCCTTGAGCCAATGGCTCATGAAATGGCGTCCGCACTGAGATTCGGTTCACCAGTTGTCCGTCTTACGGGCCATAAGGTCGATACCGACGCCTCGGCGAGCTCAAATCTCGCTGCGCAGCTTCTCGACGATCGGGATCGCGCGGGGCCAGATTCGGCGGCTTAACACGATCTCCGATCGCGAGCGCAGGACGCCGTCGGTGCCGTTGACGGCCTGGAGCACCTCCTCGAAATGCGCGTTGTCCCGGGCAACGAAGCGGCACAGCAGGTCGCCTTCCCCGGAAACGGTGTTGGCCTCGATCAACTCGGGGATGGCGGTCAATCGGTCGAGGGTTTCATTGACCCGACTCTGCGCGATGTGCACGTGTACGAACGCCGTCACGGTGTATCCGAGCGGAACGAGATTGAGCTGAGGCCGCCAGCTGACGATCGCCCCCGCCTTCTCCAGTTTCGTGATCCGCGCCTGAGCGGTATTGCGGGCGATGTTGAGCCGGCGCGCGTACTCGCGAACACCGGCACGCGGTTCCTCGACGATGAGCCGAAGGATGTCGAGATCGAGCTTGTCGAAGTCGCCCATTGCTTGTTCCTCTTCTCCGTGGCACCAAATAGGCCAAGTGCGCATCCGGGTGTGCCGAACCATTGGTGAACGTGAGCACTTGGCAGCATTTTCACATCGCGTGTTGACCACACGGTACAACCGCTCGCTATGTTCCAGATCACATTGGCAACTGCGAGAGGAGCGGGCGGTCGTATGGGTTACACGCTGGCCGACAAGATCTGGTGCAACCACGTCGTGCGCTCGGTGTCGGGCGAGCCCGACGTGATCTACATCGACATGCATCTGTTGCACGAGGTCAACACGCCGGCGGCGTTCGCCGGGCTGCGCGCCGCAGGCCGAACGGTGCGCCGCCCCGACTTGACCCTCGGCACAGTCGATCACCAGAACCCCACCGATGACGTACTGCGCACCCTGACCGATCCGGCCGCGATCGAGCAGATCGATCACATGGAGCGCAACTGTCGGGACTTCGGCATCGAGCTGTACACCAGGGGAGACTCCTCGCGCGGCATCGCGCACGTGATCGGCCCCGAACTGGGCTTGACGCAGCCAGGCATGACCCTGGTCTGCTGCGACTCGCATACCAGCACGCACGGCGCATTCGGCGTCCTCGCCTTCGGGATCGGCACAAGCCAGGTCGAGCACGTGCTCGCCACGCAAACCCTGTCCATGAATCCGATGAAGAACATGCGCGTCGTGGTGGACGGTCGATTGCCGGCAGGGGCCACCGCCAAGGATCTGATCTTGGCGATCATCGCCCAGATCGGTACGGCAGGAGGCCAAGGCCACGTCATCGAGTACCAGGGCGAGGCCATCCGGTCGCTGTCGATGGAAGGCCGAATGACCGTGTGCAACATGTCGATCGAAGCGGGCGCCCGCGCTGGGCTGGTAGCCCCTGACGACGTCACCATCGAGTACCTGCGTGGGCGAGCGCACGTCCCGACCGGTTCCGCGTTCGACCACGAGGTTGCCCATTGGCGCACGTTCTTTTCCGACGACGACGCGGAATTCGACAAGGAAGTTCACATCGACGCATCGACTCTCACTCCTCGGGTGTCGTGGGGCACCAACCCGGCCCAGTCGGTTCCGCTCGACGGCGAGGTGCCCGCTCCGGAATCGTTCCTCAACCCAATCGAACGGACGGCGGCCGAACGGGCGCTCAAGTACATGGACCTGGTGCCCGGCACCCGGATGCGAGACGTCGAGATCGATGCCGTCTTCATCGGATCGTGCACCAACAGCCGGATCGAGGACCTGCGGGAAGTTGCCGCCGTGTGGGAGGGCCGCCACATCGCGGCCGGTGTCGAAGTAATCCTCGTTCCAGGATCGGAGGCCGTACGGGCGCAGGCGATCGCCGAAGGACTCGATGCGGTCTTCGACGCCGCGGGCGCTGCGCTGCGGTACTCGGGCTGCTCGATGTGCGTCGCGCTCAACGAGGACCGACTGCTTCCCGGCCAGCGCGCCGCATCGACGAGCAACCGCAACTTCGAGGGACGACAAGGCCGCGGCACCCGCACGCACCTCGTCTCGCCCGCAGTGGCCGCCGCCAGTGCTGTTACCGGCCGACTGACCGCTCCCGCCGACTTGAAGGACCGATGACGATGGAGAAGTTCACCGCGCACACCGGAATCGGCGTACCCCTGCGGATATCCGACGTCGACACCGACCAGATCTTTCCGGCGCGATTCTGTTCCGGCGTGACGAAGGACGGCCTTGGCGACGCAGTTCTCGCCGACTGGCGCAGCGATCCGGACTTCGTGTTCAATCAGCCGGCCTACCGCGAAGCCACCGTCCTCGTCGCCGCAGAGAACTTCGGCACCGGCTCCTCGCGTGAGTGGGCGGTATGGGCATTGCAGGACTACGGCTTTCGCGCAATCCTGTCGAGCCGGTTCGGAGACATCTTCCGAGGCAATTCGCTGAAGAACGGGCTGCTGACCGTCGAGTTGCCCCCCGAGGTCATCTCGCAGGTATGGGACAGCCTCGAGAGCCGTCCCGATCGGCCGATCACCGTCGACCTCGAGCGCATGCACGTTCGAGTCGGCGACGCCAGCCATCCGTTCACCCTCGACGAACACACCCGGTGGCGGCTACTCAACGGCTACGACGACATCGGTCTCACACTGGCCCACGCTGAGGAGATCGATGCCTACGAAGCCGGCCGCCGCCGCACCTTACCCACCGCCCGCCACATCGAACCGAAGGCGCTGCATCATGGCTGAAACGATCGCCCGAACGACGGGCGCGCTGCCATCATCGAAGATTCTCGACACCGAAATCCCCCGCCATGAGCAGGATTACGCTTCGCGCTTGCTGGCTGTACCCGACACCGCCTCGGCCGTCGCCGACGCCCTGGATGAAATGGGCATCGGCGCCAACATCGGCGCCGACGTACTCGGCCCGCTGTGGGTGACCGCCCGTCTCTGCGGACCGGCCGTGACACTGCGCTACGTCCCCCTCGGTGGCGACGCGACCAGCAACCGAAACCACGGCAAGGGAACCGTTTTCGGAGACCGCGCCGTCTACGGACTCGGCAGGTCGGGTGACGTCGCCGTAATGGACTGCTCCGGCTCCCGCTCCGGTGCGGTGATGGGCGCACTATCTGCGCGCTGGGCGGTCAAGGCAGGCATCGCGGGCTGCATCGTCGACGGCGCCATCCGCGACAGCGCGTCCATCATCGAAACCGGGCTCCCCGTGTGGAGCGCAAGCCGGCGACCTGGCGCCGCGCGCTACCGCTACGAGACGGTGCAATTGAACGGACCCGTCTCACTGTGCGGCAACCTCGTTGAGCCGGGTGACTACCTCGTCGCCGACATCGACGGCGTGTGCGTGATCCCGTTCGATGCCGTACCCGCGGTCGTCGAGCATTGCGAGCGCGCGTACGCCACGGAACTAGCTTTCATCGAACGCATCGAATCCGCCGCCACGCTCGAAGAACTCGTCAGCGGGCTGAATTCGGAGACCACCCCATCATGACGGACTTCTCACTGAATGACCGCTACCTCCGCGAGGAGGGCACCGTCTACCTGACGGGCATCCAGGCGCTGGTGCGGACGCTACGGGACCGCGCCATCCTCGACCGCCGTCGCGGTCACCGCACATCGTCGTTCGTATCCGGATATGAGGGCTCACCGTTGGCCGGCTACGACCTCGAAATCAGCCGCCAGCGACGGATTCTCGACGGCCACGACATCGTCCACCAGCCGGCGGTCAACGAGGAACTGGCGGCTACCTCGGTATTAGGCACCCAACTGGTGACGCAGGTCGGGCGGATGCGCACCGACGGGGTGACCGGCTACTGGTACGGCAAGTCGCCCGGCCTGGACCGCGCCTCCGATGCCATCCGCCACGCCAACCTGATCGGCACCGACCCGAGTGGCGGCGCGGTCGCCCTGGTCGGCGACGATCCCGGCGGCAAGTCGTCCAGCCTGGCGTGCGCCTCCGAGGTGGCCATGGCCGATCTCCTGATGCCCACGCTGTATCCGGCCGATCCACAGGAAGTCCTCGACTACGGCTTGCACGCGCCCTACCTGTCTCGCTTCACCGGACTGTGGTCTGGACTGAAGATCGTCACCGCGGTCGCCGACGGCGCCGGAACCGCCGTCGTGCATCCCGACCGGATCGACCCGAGCTTCGGCGAGCTGGGGGCGAGCACGTACGTACCCACCGCGAAGCTTGTCGGCCCGAACCTGCTGGCGCTGGAACGAAGCCAGCAATACGACCGTCTGCCGCGCGCGCTGGACTACGCACGACTCAACCAACTCAACCGCATCCCGGTGTCCACTCCCCGCGACCGTATTGGCATTGTCGCGTCGGGAAAGACGTATCTCGATGTACGCGAGGCGCTTACGGGATTTGGACTCGACGAGGCCGATTTGCGCAGCTACGGGATCCGGCTACTCAAGTTGGGGATGATCTACCCGCTCGATCCCCAGATCGTGCACACGTTCGCCGACGGTCTCGACGAGATCATCGTCGTGGAAGAGAAGCGGGCATTCCTCGAGACGGCGGTCCGGGATGTTCTCTACGGGCGGACCAACGCGCCCAGAGTGGTCGGCAAGACCGATCCGCAGGGCCGGCCGTTGGTCAATGCGTTCGGTGAACTCGATGCCGACCTGATCGCGGCTGCGTTGGCCCGCAGACTCGGCGAGGAATTCGAGGTCGACCCGGTTCAGCGGTGGCGCCAACGGCCCAAGGCGTCGCGGATCTCGCTGCCGTTGTTGACCCGCACTCCATACTTCTGCTCGGGGTGTCCGCACAACTCGTCGACGAAAGTGGCATCGCAGAGCCTCGTCGGCGCCGGCATCGGTTGCCACGCAATGGTGCTGCTGATGGACGACAAACAGGTCGGCGATGTCATCGGGCTGACCCAGATGGGCGGCGAGGGTGCCCAGTGGATCGGAATGGCCCCGTTCCTCGAGGAGGATCACTTCGTCCAGAATGTCGGCGACGGAACGTTCATGCACTCGGGAAGCCTGGCGTTGCGTGCTGCCGTCGCCTCGGGTGTGAACATCACCTACAAACTGCTCTACAACGCCACCGTCGCCATGACCGGCGGACAGGACCCGGTCGGCGCGATGCCGCTGGACCGCATCGCCCGGCTGTTGCTCGCCGAGGGCGTGACGAGAGTCGTCGTCACCACTGAGGATCGCGGTCGGATCAAAGCCCTGGATCTGCCCAGCGGCGTTCAAGTACGCGACCGCGACGACCTGGCCGCCGTGCAGCAAGAACTGGCTGCGGTTCCCGGTGTCACGGTGCTCGTCCATGACCAGGAGTGCGCCGCCGAGAAGCGCCGTAAACGCAAGCGCGGCAAGGTCGCAACGCCTACCACCCGGGTGATGATCAACGAACGGATCTGCGAGGGGTGCGGTGACTGCGGCGAGAAGTCGAATTGCCTCTCGGTGCATCCCGTCGAGACCGAGTTCGGCCGCAAGACCACAATCCACCAATCCTCGTGCAACGTGGACTACTCGTGCCTGAAGGGTGACTGCCCGTCGTTCGTGACGGTCACCCCTGGGCCGGCGGAACAACGCACTCCCGTGCCGGATATCGCGGCCGACCTGATCGCGGAGCCCGAATGCGTCACTGTCGGCGACGAATTCGGCATGCGCATCCTCGGTGTGGGCGGCACCGGCGTGGTGACGGTGGCCCAGATACTCGCGACCGCCGCGGTGATCAACGGCAAGTCCGTGCGGAGTCTCGACCAGACCGGTCTGGCGCAGAAGGGCGGCGCCGTCGTCTCCGACCTCAAGATCGGTACTCGGCCTTCGGAGCGGTCAGCCAAGATCGGCGCGGGCCGATGCAGCCTGTATCTGGCCTGCGACTCCCTGGTTGGCACCGATCCCAACAATCTCAAGGTCACTGACAAGGCCACGACGGTTGCGGTGGTGTCCACCACCGAGATTCCGACTGGGCAGATGGTCGTCGACACGTCAGCGCACTTCCCGGAACTGAGTAGTATCCGCAGCGCCGTCGATGGGGTCACCCGCCGCGCCGTGTATCTCGACCCGGCAGGCCTGTCGCGAAACCTCTTCGACGACGAGCAGTACACCAACATGCTGCTCGTCGGCGCCGCCTACCAGACCGGGACATTGCCGATTCCGGCCGGCGCCATCGAAGACGCGATCACCATCAACGGCGCCGCCGTGGCAAAGAACATCCAGGCATTCCGGCGGGGTCGGCAGGCGATCGCGGATCCCGATGCACTCGCGGCCGCGATCAAAGCCAACCGTCGTGCGGAGTTCAACCCCGCGCTGCCGTCGGCGCGGGCACAGGAAATCGCGGCGACCGTGCGAGCGGAGGTCGGTTCGGAACTCGCACGCATCGTCGCAATGCGCACCGCCGACCTCGTCGACTATCAGAATGCCTCGTACGCCAGGAACTACGTTCGCTTCGTCGAGCGGATACGTGCCGCTGAGGCGGCGGCGGTGCCCCGTTCCGCCGTCTTGACCGAGACGGTCGCCAGGAACCTCTACAAGTTGATGGCCTACAAAGACGAATACGAAGTCGCACGCCTAGCACTGGATCCGGCCTTCGACGCGGCAGTCAAAGCGACGTTCGGGACAGGCGCCAAACGGTCCATCCGTCTGCACCCCCCGCTACTACGCGCCATGGGCATGAAAACCAAGCTGTCCCTTGGCTCGTGGGTCAATCCCGGATTGCGTGTGCTGCACGCGCTTCGGCGCATCCGCGGCAGCAAGCTGGACGTCTTCGGCTATCACCACATCCGCCGGATGGAACGCGCGTTGATCACCGAGTACCGCGACACCGTCGAGAGACTTCTAAAGGATCTGAATCCGGCGACCCTTGCAGCGGCAGTGGAAATAGCCGCTCTACCTGACATGGTGCGCGGCTACGAGCAGATCAAGGCCGATAACGTCGCTGCGTATCACCAGACTCTGTCCCGGCTCCTCGCGGCGTATCCCAATGCGACAATCGTGTCTTCGCTGGCGGGCTGACATGAAGAAGTACAGGCCGCGATGGCACGACGACGAGGTGAGCGCACTCTCGTATCTCGCCGTTGACTTCTTCGAGCGCGAGGTCGTGGCGCACGTCGAGCGGTGGGACGCACAGCGCCGCATCGACCGCGAAGTATGGCTTGCGGCAGGGAAATTCGGTCTTCTGCTTTGTTCGATCCCAGAGGAGTACGGGGGCGGAGGCGGTACTTTCGCTCATGACCTAGCCGTTTTCGAGGCGCAGGGCTACTCCGGTGATCTCTCATTTGGGATCTCAGTGCACAGCGGCGTCGTACCGCACTACATCCTCGAGTACGGCACGGAGGACCAGAAGCGAACCTGGTTGCCCGGCATGGCGACAGGAGAGATCCTCAGCGCGATCGGGATGACCGAACCCGGAGCGGGTTCAGATCTGAAGGCGATCAAGACCACGGCGGTTCGCGACGGGGACGAGTACGTGGTGAACGGCTCGAAGACGTTCATCACCAACGGATCTTCAGCGGACATGGTGGTTCTTGCGGTCAAGACCGAGCCCACGGCGGGAGCCAGGGGTGTTTCGCTGATCGTCGTGGATCTGCGGGATTGCCCGGGGTTTTCGGTGGGACGCGTGCTGGACAAGGTGGGCCAGCATGGTGCGGACACCTCGGAGCTGTCGTTCACCGACGTGCGAGTGCCGGTGTCGAACCTGCTCGGCGAGGCCGAGGGTCAGGGCTTTGCGCAGTTGATGGCGCAGCTGGTACAGGAGCGGCTGATCATTGGTGCGCAGACCATCGGCGCGATGGAACGCGCCGTGCAGGAGACCGTTCGCTACACCAAGGCACGGGATGCGTTCGGGCACAGCTTGTTCGAGTTCCAGAACACGGCGTTCGAGCTCGCGGAGTGCCACACGATTGCGCGTACCAGCCGCATCTTCTTCGACCATTGCGTTGAACGGCACCTGCGCGGGGAACTCGACGCCGACGAGGCGGCGATGGCCAAGTACTGGCTCACAGACAAACACTGCGAGGTGGTGGACCGCTGCGTGCAGCTGCACGGCGGCTACGGCTACATGCGTGAGTACCTCATCGCGCGGATGTACGAGGACGCCCGGGTGCAGAGGATCTATGGCGGCGCAAACGAAGTGATGAAAGGGATTATCGCTAAGTCACTGTGAACGTTGCCTCGTAACGGACTACCGGTCCGCCCCACGCTAGTAGTGCCCTTTGGATCCTCCTGCCTGTCCCTTGACGTCCTGTCGACTGATCCAGCCTAGGAGCCCGCCGGCGACGTTGGGGGGTTCTGCTATTACGAGTAACACCAGGCCCTCCCCGAACCTTCTACCATGACTCACTACGCTGAGACACGCAGCGGCCGAACTGCTATCCGGGGGCGCGGTCGTGGCCTTTCCATACGGACAAGCACACATTGGCCGCGGTGGCGACAGCCATCAAACTTGTCGTCGAACCGAACGGTCACTGAGGAAGTGGGTTGCCGTCAGTTCGTCGCGACCGCGCTGACGGCGTTTGCGGCGATTCGGCGCAGGGCGGGCTTGTCGGGCTTTCCGACCGGGTTCTTCGGGAGCTCCTCGATAAGTGTGATGACCTCAGGCACTTTGACTTTAGCCAGGTTGCGACGGCAGTGAGCGGCGAGACTGTCGACGTCGAGCGCTGCGCCGGGGTATGCCTGCACGTAGGCAACCGGTACCTCACCGAGGATCTCGTGGGGGCGTCCGACGACTGCGGCATCCAGCACACCGTCGAAAGCGGTCAATACGGATT
>WUUC01007751.1_pt1 | contig 10541 bp, 5 predicted proteins | sample 6278441 | NCBI WGS metagenome assembly WUUC01 (sample SAMN13675441, study PRJNA597444) | soil metagenome | isolation source: soil | place: USA: Washington | collected 2017-10 | reverse complement strand
TTATCGTGACCACAAAAACCGGTAAGAATGGTCTTTCCTCATTTGACTACGACACATTTGTTGCCTTCGAAAGCATTGCCAAGAGTGTTGAGATTGCGAGTGCCGATCGTTTCATCGAGGAGGGCGGACCTGATCTGGGCGCTACAACAGACTGGCTTGATGAAGTGACAAGAACAGCCGTTACTCAATCGCACAACATTGGGCTTACAGGTGGCACTGCAACAAGTAACTATCGCTTTTCAGTAAACTATCGTAAGGTAGAAGGCATTGCCAGGGGAAATGGTTTAGACCAGATCAATTCACGCTTGAATATGAATCATTCAGTGCTGGATGGCAGACTGACATTCGCCACGAACCTGAGCATGAACCTTCGTCGCGCAACGTTCGTACCATATGAAGCGCTGCGCTTTGCACTAATATCTAACCCTACGGCACCGGTGTACATCAACAATGATCCTGCACTCGGTTACCTGGAACCCAACACGACTGAGTTCCACAACCCGGTGGCGATCATGAACGAAACGACCGACGATGGAAGGTACAAGACCATGTTGGCCAGCACGAAAGCTGACTTCGAGATTATAGAAGGGCTCAGGGTATCTGCTTTCTATTCATTACAGATGGAAAGCGATATGCGTTCACAATATTTTAGTTCACGCATGAGGTTCCTGGGTTCCGATGGTCTAGACGGCCGCGCAACGAAGGAAGCCGAAGACCGCGAGACACAACTTTTCGAATTTACTGGTTCCCTGAACAGAAAAATTGGCGACGTAGATCTGAACGTGGTGGGTGGATATTCCTATCAGAAATATGTTTATGATAATTTCGATGTGTTTAACACCGGTTTCATTACCGACGAACTGTCGTATAACAATCTCGGCTTCGGACTTGGCATCAATTCACCCAACGCTTCTCTAAGAGGATTCGCAAGCGATAAGGGTGAATGGTTGCTGGCTTCGTTTTTCGGACGCGCGATGATCAACATCAAGGACACGTACTTCGTTACAGCAGCATACCGGAAAGAAGGGTCTTCCCGGTTCGGAGTAAACAACAGGTGGGGTGATTTCTATTCTATCAGTGGTGGAGCGGACCTCGCAAAATTTTTCACCAGTCCTTTTAACGTATTGAAAGTCCGTGTCGGTTATGGCGTAACGGGAAACCTCCCCAATGAGTTCTACTCATTCCAAAGCAGGCTCAATACAACAGGAGTGACCACCTTCAACGATGGTACTTCCGAGCGCCTCATTCGTCTTTTTAATTATGTGAGCAATGAGAATCCGGATCTGAAGTGGGAGCAAAAGGCCGAGACCAACATAGGGTTGGATTTTGGTGTGATGAACAACAGGTTAACCGGTTCGCTCGATGTGTATTCCCGTACCTCTACGGACATACTTTTCAATCAGCCGGTAAGTCAGCCTCCGAACTTTTACGCGTTCACGCTTCTCAATCTCGGCGAGTTGAAAAGCCAGGGAATTGAACTGGTGGCCAATTATGCTGTACTCAACCAGGGAAAGACAACATTTACAACAGGTGTTACGATGGGACGTAATAAAACCGAAGTTGTTAAACTGAACAATGAAAGCCTTCAGTTGCGCGGCGGTAATGCCGGCCCTCCAGGTCTTAATGGCCAAACTGTTGTACGCGCGCAGGTAGGACAGGAGCTTGGTTTGCTGATCGCCCCTCGTTTCCTCGGTCTCGACGAGCAAGGAAACAGGATTCTGGAACCACTCACGGATGTTGACGGCGATGGTGCGATTGAAACACTGGATGACTATCCTGTTGTAGGCAACGCACTTCCTGACTTCGAACTGGCGTGGAATAACGCGTTCACATTTGGTAATGTCGACCTCAGTTTCACGATGCGCGGGGCATTTGGTCACAGTCTCGCAAATATCAACCGCGCTTACTATGAGGTGCCGGCGAATAGAAACAATTACAACCTTATTGTTTCCAAGTATTACCTCCCGAACATGACAGGCAATGAAAACTGGAACAGTTATTACGTTGAGCGCGCCGACTACTTCAAGCTTGACAACATGGCTCTTGGCTATAGCTTCAACTTTACTGACTCACCTTTCAGGAAACTAAGGGTGTATGCCGCTGCGCAAAACCTCTTCGTCATTACCGACTATGAGGGTGTGGATCCGGAAGTTCACTATGGTGGAAATACGCCTCTCTTTCCGGGCGTTGAAGACCGTAACTCTTACTTCCGCACAAGGACATTTACCGTTGGTTTGAATGTTGGATTTTAACTTATCAAGACTGACATCATGAAAAATTTAATGATAAAGACATTCACGGTCGTACTGGTAGGTATGACGCTGTCTTGCACTGACCTGGAGCCGAAACTGTACAGTCAGCTCACACCGGGTACAAAGTTTACTTCTAACGACGCCACCCTGGGCGGTATCCTGCAGAACTATACCAACCTGGATCGTTACATGAACGACGGGATCTGGCCTTGCCAGGAATTATCGGCAGAGACTAGTGTTGCTGCAGCAAAATTTGGCCCCTGGGACGACGGTGGGGTGTGGGCACGATTGCACCGCCACACATGGGAGTCTACGTTCTTCGTGTTTAACAACGCATGGGACATGGGCTTCAAAGGTGTGGCCGGTACCAACCGGACAATAGACGAGTTAACTGTGCTCAATGGCGACGTCGCTCAGATCGCGGAGATGCGCGCACTTCGTGCCGTGTTCTATTGGCTGATGATCGACCTGTTCGGTGATGTGCCCCTGGAAACTTCCTTCCTTGCTGGTACACCGAACCCAGTCCGCGTAGCGCGTGCGCAGATCTATGATTTTATCGTAACCGAACTCAACCAACTGATCAGCACCAACGCGTTGTCGAAGCAGAACGGTGGCCCGATGTACGGCCGAATGAACCACTGGTCGGCGTTAGCTTTACTAACGAAGGTCTATCTTAATGCGGTCACTTATACGGGCACGGCGCGTTGGACGGAAGCAGCGGCCACTGCCCAGATCATCATTAACGAAGGGCCTTTCGAACTTGAACCCGACTACTTCACGAACTTTGTAGCCGAGAACAGGGGTTCGCGTGAGAATATTTTTGTGATTCCTTATGATAAGTTTGATGCGAACGGCGTGAACTTTAACATGCACATGCGCACACTTCACCCTTTGAACAGACTAACATACAACTTCACCGACGGGCCATGGAACGGATTTACAGCGATGGAAGAATTCTATCACACGTTCGACAACTCCGACAAACGGAAGGATATGTTCATCGTGGGCCAGCAGTACGATGCGTCGGGCAATCCATTGAATGATCCGAACGGTGCAACAGAAGTTGACTCAAAAGGCAATATGGACCCTGATGGAGCGCCACTCATCTTCACACCGGAGATCAATGAGCTCACCCCGAAAGCATTTAGTCAATCAGGCGCGCGAATTGGTAAGTACATGTGGGAGAGCGGCATCAGCATCAGTTCACAAAACGACTTCCCGATCTTCCGTTTCGGTGATATCCTGCTGATGAGAGCGGAAGCGCTGTGGCGATTGAACAGTGGTAATGCTGAATCGGTGGAACTTATCCGACAGATCCGCGAACGCGCCGGGTTGGGCATCCTGACACCGCTAACAGAGGATGCACTTTATGACGAGATCCAACGGGAACTGGCTTTCGAAGCGCACTCGCGCCCAACCATGCTTCGGTTTGGAAGATTCAATAACGCGTGGTGGGAAAAGGATGCGTCTTCTCCACAGAAGAATGTATTCCCCATACCTTCGGGAGTTTTGAATGCAAACCCGAACCTCGTTCAAAATCCCGGGTACTGAAATTTGATTTGGTTTGTTGAAAAAAGGACAGTTTAAGGAAGGTGAGAGCCTTCCTTAACTTTTATATATTCACCAATATGATTCGTTTCTGTTGTTTCGTCCTGACAGTATTGTTGTTGACCGCGTGCTCAAAAACAAAAGAGGAATTGTATCTCGAACGTGAGAGATCTGAATTAGCTTCCGGTATACGTTACGATTCGTTGTTCGAAGGAATCTACCTGACTATGGAGCATGACGCTTTCCGCGAGCTGAGCCTCAGGAAGCATATAGCAAAGAAGTTTCGTGAAGGAGGTTTAAAGAGCGGCAGTTGGGTGGAGTTCAGCATCCCGGAAGAGATGAAGTACCCGGCATCTATCAACTTTTATCCTGAGTTCAAGGCCAATATGATCAGTGCGGTGAACGCCGCTGTATACTATCAAAGTGACGTAGATTTTTCCGGCAGCTTCAATGCTGATGCACTCTTCAAAGATGTAATCGCATTGATGGAGAAGTGGTATGGACCCGGCTTTACGGAGATCGAAAGCCCAGATAGTAAAAAAGAGAGTGTATGGGTGAAGGTGGATGGCAACAGAAGGATAACCGTGTATCGGGATGAGAATCCAATTATGGTTAATGTGTGGATTGTGGATCTCAATGCCGTTAGTCGTTAGTCGTGATTGTAGCTGCACGCTTCAGGGTGCACCCCGCAAGCTTTTCAGACTGAGCGAGAATTGGGATGATGCGTCCCAATAAACCAGCACAGCGTTACAAACTGAGCACAAACTGATCCTTCGGTGGTTGTTCCACCTCTTTCCAATTGACGGAAAGAACATGGTTGATGAGTTTTTTAAGGTTGGTAAAATCTGTCGGTTTGCACACATAGAGTTGTGCCCCCTGCTCGTATAACTGGTTGATCGCACTTGGCTGCGACGCCGTAGAAAAAATGATTACGGGCACCTGCTTAAGACCTTCTGTACTCTTGATCTCCTCAAGGCATTCGAAACCGTTTTTCAAAGGCATGTTCAGGTCGAGAAAGAGAACATCAGGTTTCTGGCCAATTTCCTTTAACATGGCCATCAGGTGTTCGCCATTGCGGGCAATGGTCAGCTCGGCGGCCGTTGGTAATTCTTTCAGGGCATCAACGAATAACAACCGGTCGTCGTCGTCGTCATCGGCCAAAAAAATCCTCCTTGGGTGTATTTCGGGAGAAGCCATATTCAAATTTACCTAATATATAAGTGGGAGGCCATAGATCAACCGGATAAATGGGTAGTTCGGCTGATCGTAGACGAATGTCCACACTTAATCAACAATTATCTACATTTTTTTCGTTTACATTGGAACAGTACGGACGGCTCAATTGTTGGGCTACTCAAAGACTAAGCAACTCTCCCCATGAACAAACCAATGTGATTTGAAGGGATCGTTGTGCATTTTTCTTGGATGTATCGCCACTGTAGCAGCGGCGCAGACTACGGCCATAAAAATTAAGGCCGATACGACGGGGAAGGAAACGCCCTCATCTGTTCCAGCAGGCAACACGCAGTCGGATGCGCCACGGAACTATAATAACCTGATTAAATCCAATACGATCACCCGCCGCGGACTTTTCACCGTTCACAAAATTGAAGACAGTTATTACCTGGAGATTGCAGACAGTTTGTTGGGCCGCGACCTACTGGTGGTGAGCCGTATTGCCCAGGGTGCCGCTGGCGTTCGCCGCGAATACACCGGTTATGCCGGTGACCAGATTGGAAGCACCGTGATCCGTTTCGAAAAGGGCCCAGGCCACAAATTATTTCTCAGGCGGATAACGTTTGAAGACAATGCAGGAGATAGTACGGATGCTATGTATACGGCCGTGGTCCGCTCGAACCTGCAACCGTTAGTTGCGTCGTTCGGTATTGGTGCCTATCACCCCAATGGCCGCAGTAGTGTGTTCGACGTTACCGACTACATCAACGGGGACAATGAAATATTTTTCTTCAATTCCACGTCACGCAAGACTATGCATGTGGGAAGCCAGCTGTCGAATATGTGTTACATCAAGGACATAAGTTCCTTCCCCTTAAACCTGGAGATCAGGACGATAAAGACCTATAAGGAAAGCGGCTCAGAAAATAGTTTCACGCTGGAGCTCAACACGTCGATCGTGTTGCTTCCAAGGAAGCCCATGCGCAAGCGTTATGCCGATCAACGCGTTGGATATTTTACTGAGCACTATACAGACTATGGAGCTAACCCGCATGGCGTTAAGGTTGTGAACTACATAAAGCGATGGCGGCTGGAACCAAAACCCGAAGACATTCCTAAATATATGCGCGGCGAATTGGTTGAACCTCAAAAGCCAATCGTTTATTACATAGACCCGGCGACGCCTCGGGTTTGGGTGCCGTACCTGATCCAGGGGATCATGGACTGGAACGTAGCATTCGAGCACGCAGGTTTTAAGAATGCCATACATGCGATGATGCCTTCCGCAGCCTTAAAGAATAACATGTGGAGCCTTGAAGATGCCCGTCACTCCGCGATCGTGTATAAACCGTCGCACATTGCAAATGCCGCAGGCCCGATCATCACCGACCCGCGTAGTGGTGAAATACTTGAAACACATATTAACTGGTATCACAATCTCATGTCAATCCTTCAGGAGTGGTATATGGTACAGTGCGGACCGAATGATCCGCGCGCGCAGAACATGACATTTGACCCTGCATTGATGGGGCAGATCATCAGATCAGTTGCTGCTCATGAGGTGGGACACACACTGGGTCTCATGCACAACTACGGCGCCAGTAGTTCAGTGCCGGTTGATAGCCTGCGAAAAAAAAGCTGGCTTGACGTTCACGGTCTTTCGCCGTCTATTATGGACTACGCGCGTTTCAACTACGTAGCGCAACCTGACGACAGCGTCGGGGAGCGAGGGCTTATCAACAGGATCGGCGAGTATGATCTCTGGGCGATCGAATGGGGCTACCGCTGGCTGCCACATGCGGAAACGGCGGAGGACGAAATTCCTATTCTGAATAAGTGGATCATCGAGCGCACAAAAGATCCACGATTGCGATTCGGTTCTGAATTCGATACTGATGACCCCCGATCTCAATCAGAGGACGTAGGCGATAACGCTATGATTGCCGGGGAATATGGAATAAGAAATCTCCAACGCGTAGTGCCAAACCTGATTGATTGGACCAAAAAGGAAAATGAAGGGTATCGCAATCTCTCGAGGATTTATTCCGGTGTTGTGGACCAATGGAACTATTACCTGGGTCACGTCGCCAACCATATAGGCGGTGTATACGAAAATAACAAGAGTGCCGATCAACCCGGTGGTGTCTACAGGCCCGTTCCCGTCACCACGCAGCTTGAGGCCATGAACTTCCTTACACGTCATGTTTTCAGTACACCACGTTGGTTACTTGATACGGCCATAGTTGCCCGTCTTGGGCAAATGCCAGTGCAAAAAGTTTCCAGCGTACAAGAGGCAATGCTCAACAACCTTCTGGGAAACAGTACGCTGATCAAACTGGCAGAAGGGCAGGCGATGTTTGGTGAGGATGCCTATCCGATCATGCATTTTTTTGAGGATGTGGACGCTGCCATGTGGACAGAACTGCGAAGCAACGATTCTATTCCCGTGCACCGAAGAAACCTTCAACGTTACTACGTTAACAAATTAATAGACCTTAGCGGCAACGCATCCAAAATTGATAAATACTATGGAGATGTTTCGCCTGTTGTGCTGAAGGTTCTGACGTCGATCGAAGAAAGACTGAGAAAGGCGATTAATAAATCCAAGGACCCGATGACATCCTATCACCTGAGATACCTGCATGGCCGCGTATCGACCACGCTAAAAAAGTAATCGTGCCGCGCTTTTCCCAAAGACACGACACGATAGCTTATCCCGCTCCAGCGGGTAACAAACCGTGAACTACTTAGTTCTTCGGCTCATCATTCTTCAAAGCCTTACCATTCTTATCAAAACGATAGGTCTTTGTCATTGTACCGTCGAAAATTTCCACGATATACAAGTCGCTGTTCTGGCTTCTGTAGATCGTTGAAGTTGAGGCATCCCAACCCTTATACTCAGGTGCCTGGAGTGTTTGACGGAGAGGAGCAGGTATTTCGGTAGCCTGAACCTTTGCCATATCTCTAAGGAATGTGCTTCCTTCCTCTTGCTGGGGCTCAGTTTGAGGCTGAGTCTGAGGTTGTACAGTTGTATCGCGCTGCAGAACCGTAGTGTCCTCTTGTGCCTGTACAGCCAGAACGCTTACGAAAAGCAATCCAGCTACTGTTAACATTACTTTTTTCATATGAATTTATCCTTTAGTTGTTTGTTTGTTTGTTTTGTAATGACACTGTGTTTCAATTTCATGCCATCAACACGCGGCGCCTGGATTTTGGAGATAAACCAATGATGAGACAGGTGAATGAACGTGGGAGGCTTTCAATTGTGCAATGAAATTATTTGCACCGCACTGATCGTTCGGTTAATTCGTGGAAAAATGAGACGTCGCGCGTTGGTTTTTCTACACGCTAATTCGAACGCTCGTGTTGTGCCATCGCGCCTGCCTGCCGGACGGGGAGGTTCGACACTACACGCAATTTTACATCGTGGTTTATGTTATCGTTAACGAGGGTAAGGAAATTGTTTTCAGTTTCCTGACCATCCACCTGGAGACCAGGCGGCTCTTCGGACTGGATGACTTCGATGACATAGAGGGTGTCTTCGAAGCGATAGTCGATCCTGAAGGTTTCCCAACTCTCCGGTATGCACGGTTCAAACCATAATTGATTGCCTTTGCGACGCAAACCGAGGAACGACTCAAGAATAAGCTGATACATCCATCCGGCAGAGCCGGTGTACCAGGTCCACCCACCACGGCCTGTGTGCGGATCCTCGCCATATATATCTGCAGCCATTACATAAGGTTCTGCTTTATATATGGCGACCGATGCTTCGCTATCACCATGGTGAATCGGGCTGATCATTTTCAGAAGCTCCGTGGTCCGCTCACGGTCTTTAAGCTTTGCAAAGGCCATCACCGCCCAGATGGCGGCGTGGGTGTATTGGCCTCCGTTTTCGCGCACACCAGGTAAATACCCCTTGATATACCCGGGGTCTGTGTCTCCCTTGTCGAATGGAGGATCGAGCAATTGAATGATCTTTTTCTTTCTGCGAACAAGGTGTTGGTCTAACGCATTCATACCTGCCAGTTGCCTGTCAGGTGAACCAGCTTCTGAAATAACTGACCAGCTTTGTGAGATTGAATCTATCCGGCATTCCGCGTTCTGCGACGATCCAAGTGGCTCACCATTGTCAAAGAAACCTCTTAGATACCATTCGCCGTCCCACGCATGCAGGGCGACGTTGAGCTTTATCTTTTCTGCTTGATCTTCACATGTTTTCACGAAGGCTAGATCCTGCCGGTCGCGCGCAAGAGGCAGAAATTTCATCAGAACATCGTAAAGAAAGAATGCCAGCCACACGCTTTCACCCTTGCCGTGAATGCCCACGAGGTTCATTCCGTCATTCCAGTCGCCGGAACCGATCAACGGCAAGTTATGTTCGCCAAACCTGCATCCGAATAGGATCGCGCGTTTACAATGTTCATAGATCGACGCACGCTCGTCTGACGTAGTAGGCAGATCGTAATAAGATTCTTCGTTCACATTCAGCAAACGTCCCTGGAGAAACGAAACCGGTTCATTCAGCACCTGGTCGTCGCCGGTAAGGCTCACGTAACGACTTGTAACGTAAGGGAGCCATAGAAAATCGTCAGAGCACATTGTCCTTACTCCTCGTCCATAGGGTGGGTGCCACCAATGTTGCACGTCACCTTCACGGAACTGCCGCGATGCGGCATTGAGTATTTGCGTCCTGGTGAGATGTGGCTCCGCATGCATCAACGCAAGCGTATCCTGCAATTGATCCCGGAATCCAAATGCACCGCCGGATTGATAGAAACCACTACGACCCCACAAGCGGCAGGCCATGACCTGGTATTGTAACCACCCGTTGGCCATGATGTTGATCGCTTCATCGGGTGTTGTCACCTTAACAACGTTCAAAGTCCGTTGCCAGAACGATTTCACTTTGCGGAGTGACTCTCCCGGTGCTTTTACATTTCGATGTTTTTTGATCAGGTCGCGCGCTTGTGTAATGTCAATCCCGGCGCCGAGACGGAAAGTGATCTCCCGTTCGGTTCCAGGTTCCAACTCGAATGGAACGATAAAGGCAGCACATGGATCCAACGCCGCGCCGGTCTGCCCGGAAAGTTTTTGTTTCAATCCATCCGGATCACGAAGACTCTTGTTCCTTCCGATGAACTCCATGCGATCCGCCGTAAACTGGCTGCGCGCGTCATCACAATCGAAGAAGGAGATCCTTGAATGGAATTCAGTATTATACGCATTACGCGCTAGTATTGCCCCCGAATGCTGATCGGTTTCTGTAACCACATGGAGTGTTGTGGAGGAACGAAGACCGCCCAGTACCCATTCGACATACCCGCCAACAGATAATTTTCTTCTGCGCCCAGACCTGTTGGAAACCTTAATGCTCGTGAACTTGACAGCGTCTTCCACATCAACAAACACGGTCATCAATGTATGGATGCCGTCTTCAATGTGCTCGAATGTCGTGTATCCGAAGCCATGTCTTGTAATGTATGGTTGTTGCCCTGTGGCTGCCCATGGCGCTGGCGACCAGAACGCGTTACGCTCATTGTCGATGATGTAAAACGTTTCTCC
>WUUC01063526.1_pt1 | contig 10542 bp, 8 predicted proteins | sample 6278441 | NCBI WGS metagenome assembly WUUC01 (sample SAMN13675441, study PRJNA597444) | soil metagenome | isolation source: soil | place: USA: Washington | collected 2017-10 | reverse complement strand
CCACATTCGCAGGTTGACCTCGACGGCGGCGTCCAGGTCGCCGCGCTCCAGGGCGGCTTCCTCCTCGGCCCAGGAGGCCTTGACCTCGTCGGACCAGGCGTGACCGGGCAGGGCCGCGTCGGCCAGGACGAGCGCGGCGACCGGATCGGGGCGTGCCACGGCGACCTCGAGCGCCACGCCACCGCCGTACGAAGCGGCCACCAGCGCGACCGGTCCGGTTCCAAGCCGCTCCAAGAGCGCGACGAGGTCCCGGCCATGCGAAGACGGCTCTGGCGGCAGGGGAGAGCGCCCGAAGCCACGCAGGTCCAGGCGGACCGCCCGGTAGGCCGCCGTGAAGGCCGAAACAAAAGGCGGCGCCGTTTCCCGGATGCCGGGGTGCCGACCGCGGTGAGCCGCTCGGCCGGGGCGCCATGTCGTTCCCGCCCGTGCGGTCGCGGCACCCGGGTCGCTCCACCGGTGGGCGACCGGCACGGGTCGCCGGGCGCTCCAGGCCGCCGTCCCCCGAGGCGGGCTTCGAGAACGGCTTCGAGGGCCTGCTCACCCCCAAGGAACGCCCCGGCGGCGTCCGTGTACGGCCCGCGACGGGTGTGCCGGCCTCGGCCGGGGAGGGCGAATGGCGGAGTTTACGGGGCCGAGGTCACAGGTCCGAGCCGGCCGGTGACGTCACCGGCCGGCTCATGCTCAGCACCGAGTGGGCCACCAGTGCAGTGAGGATCATGCTGCCGCCCACGACGGTGCGCACACCCGGCGCCTGGCCGAGCAGCAGCCACGCCCACGTCGGGCCGAGGACGGTCTCGATCAGCATGAGCAGCCCGACCTCGTGGGCCAGCAGGTAGCGCGGCCCGATCGAGATGCAGCCGAAGGCGACGGGCGCGATCACCAGGCCGAGCAGCAGCAGCAGCGCCGCGTCGACGGCGCGGACGGTGCCGACCTCGGCGAGGGGCGTCGCCGCCAGCCCGGCGACCAGGGCGCCGAGGGCCATCGACGGCAGCATCACGATGGACCTGGACCGGCGGATGATGACCAGCGTCCCGGCGATCGACAGCGCGGCCCCCAGGGCGGCCAGGTCGCCGAGCAGCTGGCCGTGGCCGAGACTGCCGGAGAAGATCACCGCCACCCCCGCGACCACGATAGCGATCACCGCCCAGGTCCGCGCGCCGACGCGCTCGCCGAGCAGCAGGCGGCTGAGCAGCGCGGCGCAGATGGGCACCGTGCTCACCAACACGAGCGTGTTGGCCACCGAGGTGGTCCGCAGCGCGACGATGAACAGCACGTTGTCGAGGGCGAACAGGGTGGCGGTGGCCAGCCCCCACGAGCCGACTGCCACCAGGCCCTTGAGCAGGCCGCCGCCGCGGGCCCAGCCGACCCAGAAGATCGCCAGGAACCCGACGGCCATGAGTGGCCCGCGACAGGCGAGGATCGTCCACTGGCTGACGTGCAGCAGCTGCACGACAACGCCCTCGAAGCTGAGGACGATCCCGCCCGTCCCGCTGATCAGGATCCCCTTGGCCTGGCTGGAGAGGCCAGGCCGGGGGATACCCTCTGGGACACCCCCGGGGAGATCCATCGTCGGCGTCAGACGCCCTCTGGCATCTTCAGCGTGCCGTCGTTGATCTGCTTGGTCTGCTCGTCGACGATCGTCTTGAGCTCCGTCTGTTTGGCCCACTCGGGGCACAGGTCGAAGGCCTGCACGGTCGGGTCCTCGACCCCGAAGGTCCGCATCTCGCCGGCCGGGAGCTTGTTGTCGAGGTAGTCCTTGACCATCGAGACTACGAACGGCCCCGAGTTCAGGGTCGCGCAGCCGACGATGTTCTTGGCCGTCTCGCAGCGCGGCACGATGATTGAGAACACCTTGACGTCCTTGCCCGACTCCTGGATGGCCTGCTGGGCGCCGGCGAAGGCCCTGTCCAGCATCAGGAAGATGACGTCGGCGCCCTGGGAGACCAGCGTCGCCGTCGACTGCTTGGCGAGCGAGACGTTGTTGAAGTCGCCGGTGTTGACGGTCAGGTACTTGATCGACGGGTCAGCCTTCTGGGCAGCCGCCTTGAAGGCGTCGTCGGACTGCTTGGTGGGAGGGATCAGCTCCCCGCCGACGAACCCGATGGTCTTACTCTTGGTCAGCTTGGCGGCCACGGTGCCGGCGATGTAGGCGGGGACGCCCTCACGGACGTAGTACACCGACAGGTTCGGTGCCTTGTCGCTCAACTGGCCGTTGATGACCACGAACTTCTTCTCGGGGAACTGCGGCGCCACCGCGACACCGCCAGCGGCGAACTCGGCCCCGACCCCGATCACCAGGTCGTTGCCGAGCGCCAGGTTCTTGAGCGCGTCCACCCGGGGCTGGCCGGGCGGGATGTTCTCGACCGCCGTGCCCTTGACGCCGTGCTCCTTCTCGGCCGCCAACAGGCCCTCGTAGTGGGCCTGATTGAAGCCGCCGTCGTTGCGCGGCCCGACCAGGGCCATGCCCACCTTCTTCTGGGCCGCGGTGCCGTCGCCGCCGGAACCTCCGGACGTGTCGTCGCCGCCGCAGGCCGACGCGGCAAGGCACAGCACAGCCACCAGGAGCGCGTAGACGGCCCTGGGAGACTTCCCCGACCCTCGTCCGATACCAGGACCAGTCACTGGAACCTCCTCCGGTTCTGTTTCCCACCCTTGCAGCCGCGCCTTTCCCGCGGCTCAGACCTTTCGCGCCTCGCGTTCGTAGGGGACACCCAGGGACCTGGGCATGCGCACCCGCCCCACCAGCCCCGCCAGCGCCAGCAGGGCCACGACGTACGGCACGGCCAGCCACAGCTCCGAGGGCAGCGACACGCTCGGCCGGACCAGGGTCAGCCCTGCCGCCAGGACGACCACCAGGCCGGCCGAGCCGGCCGTGCCCCACGAGCGGGTCTCCGGCCGCCCCAGCCGCCAGACGGCGTAGACCAGGGCGACCAGGCCGACGGCCGCCCACACCGCGCCAGGCACGCTGTCCTTGGCCTGGAGCTGGAGCTGGAGGGCGTTCGTGCCGGCGAAGAAGAAGCAGGCGGCCAGCACGCCGAGCGGTCGCCACCCCCCGAAGATGACGGCGGCGACGGCGATGTAGCCCTGGCCGGCGCTGATCTGTTGGACGAACAGCCCGACCTGGCCGATCGACAGAATGGCGCCGCCGAGCCCTCCGAGGCAGCCGGCCACCAGCACCCCGATCCAGCGGATGCGGTCGACCCGGATCCCGGCAGTGTCGGCCGCCGCCGGCGTCTCGCCAGCGGAGCGGATGGCCAGTCCCCAGGTCGTGCGGTACAGCACCCACCAGGCCGCCAGCACTGTGAACCAGGCCACGTAGACCAGGACCGGCTGGCGGAACACGGCCTGGCCGATGCCGGGGATCGAGGACAGCCCGGGGATCGCCACCGGCTTGGGTACGGGCAGGACGACCTGCGGCTTGGACAGGAAGATCTGCTCGAACACGAACGAGGTCAGGCCCAGGGCGAGGATGTTGAGCCCGACGCCGACCACGATCTGGTCGGCCCTCGCCTTCAGCGACAGCACGGCCATGACCGCCGACAGCGTCGTCGCGGCGCCGATCCCGGCCGCCACGCCGACCCAGAACGAGCCGGTCGCCCAGGCGATCAGGAACGAAAAGAACGCACCGGTGAGCATCATCCCCTCGAGCCCGATGTTGAGCACGCCGCCCCGCTCGGAGATCAGCTCGCCGGTGGCGGCGAAGAGTAGCGGCGTCGCCAGGATCACGGTGGTCGCCAGCCAGGCCGAGCCGAAAGGCTCCATCACGGCACCTCCGCCAGTCGTGGCTGGTCCGTCCGGCCCTGCAGCCCGACGCCGGCGCCGCCAGCCCGGGACCTGCGCCGGTGCAGCAGGAACGCCGAGCCGGCCACGAACACCACCACCAGGCCCTGGGTGAAGCTCATCAGCGCCGACGAGATGCCCACCTGGGCCTGCATGAACGGCCCGCCCTGGAGCAGGGCGCCGACCAGGAGCGCCGCCGGGACCACACCGATCGGGGCGTTGCGGGCCAGGAGGGCGACGACGATCCCGTAGAAGCCAAGATTCTGGTTGAACCCGTCGGTCATCACGCCGGTCTGGCCGGCCAGGATCAGCGAGCTGCCGGCCAGGCCGCCCAGGGCACCCGACAGGACCAGGGCCAGCACCGTGATCCGGCGGGTGTCGATGCCGGCGTACCGTGCGGCCTCGTCGTTGGCGCCGGTCAGCCGCAGCCGGTAGCCGAAGCCGGTGCCGCGCAGCACCAGCGGCAGCAGGCCGACCAGGAGCAGGGCGAGGAAGATGTCACCGGCCAGGGGCGTGTTCGGGATAAGGTGCGGCCACCTGGCGCTGTCGAGCAGGGGTTCGGACTGGGGGAAGCCACCCGTCGGCTCCTGGAGCGGGCCGCGGACCAGCCAGCCGACGATCCGGAAGGCGATGAAGTTCAGCAGCAGGGTGGCGATGATCTCGTTAACCCGGCGCACCGCCCACAGCCAGGCCGCGATGCCGGCCCAGGCGGCGCCGCCCAGCATGGCGAGCAGGATCGCCAGGGACAGGTGCAGCGCCGGTGCGAGCCCCTGGAGGCTGACCCCGACCCAGGTCGCGAAGATCCCGCCGACCAGGATCTGGCCGTCAAACCCGACGCTGATGCGCCCTGCCGACGCCACCAGGATCCAGCCGATCGCGACCAGGGCGAGGGGGGGAACGTAGCTGAGGGTGCCGGCCACCTGCCTGGGCGACCCGAACGCCCCGATCCACAGGCTCTGGATGGCGGCCGCCGGCGGCCCGCCGAAGACGGCGATGACGGCCATCGAGACCAGCAGGGCGAGCACGACCGCGGCCAGCGAGGCCGCAACCCCGCTCCAGGAATGCCAGGCCGCCAGGCGGCGCAGGTCAGGCCGGGTCACGGCGGCCCTCCTCTCCACCCATGAGCAGGCCGAGTGCCTCGGGGTCGGTCGCTCCGGCGTCCAGGATCTTCAGGAAGCGGCCGCCGACCATGACGGCCACGCGGTCGCTGAGCGACAGTACCTCGTCCAGCTCACTGGAGATGAGCAGGGTGGCGCCGCCGGCCCGCTTGTGGTCGAACAGCCTGGCGTAGACCTGCTCGATCGCCCCGACGTCCAGGCCCCGGGTCGGCTGGGCGGCGACCAGCAGGCGAGGCGCCCTCGACAGCTCCCTGGCCAGGACCGCCTTCTGCTGGTTGCCGCCGGACAGCTGGCGCATCGGGGCATCGATGCCGGCCGCGCGGATGTCGTACTCGGGCAGCAGGGCCTGGCAGTGCTCGGCCATGGCCCTGCGCCGCAGGACGCCCCGGCGCAGGAACTGCGGCTCGCGGAACTGGCGCATCATCAGATTCTCCAGAACCGACAGGTCGAGGGCGACGGCGGCCCGATGCCTGTCGGCCGGGATGGCGGCGCCGGCCGAGCGCACGAACTCGGTGGGCGAGATGCGTGTGGTGTCCCTGCCGCCGACGCGGACGCTGCCGGCGGTCGGCGGCCGCATGCCGGTCAGGACGTCGAACAGCTCGTCCTGGCCGTTGCCTTCGACGCCGGCCACGCCGAGGATCTCCCCGGCCCGGATCTGGAAGCTGATCCCGTCCAGCAGCCGGCGCCCACCGGGCTCGGTCAGCTCCAGGCCATCGACCTCCACCAGCGGGGGACCGAGTTCCACCTGGGGCCGCTCGACGCGGAAGACGACGTCCCGGCCGACCATCATCCTCGCCAGGGTGGCCTTGGTGGCGTCCCGGGCGTCCACCGTGCCGATGCAGCGGCCGTCGCGCAGCACCGTGCAGCGGTCGGCCACGCCGAGGATCTCGTCGAGCTTGTGGGTGATGAGGATGACCGACTTCCCCTCACCGGCCAGCGAGCGCAGGGTCCCGGCCAGCTCCTGCCACTCGAGCGGGGTGAGCACCGCGGTCGGCTCGTCCAGGATCAGCACGTCGGCGTCCCGGTACAGCAGCTTCAGCAGCTCGACGCGCTGCTGGAGGCCGACGGGCATGGTCTCGATGACGTCGTCGGGGTGCACGCGCAGGCCGTAGCGCTCGCTCAGCTCGCCGATGCGGGCACGGGCGTCGGGCACGACGCTCAGCGGCGGCCGGCGGGACGGCAGGCCGAGGCAGACGTTCTCGGCCACGGTCATGTCGGGCACGAGCATGAAGTGCTGGTGGACCATGCCGATCCGGACGGCGATGGCGTCGCGCGGGCTGGCCACCTCGACGGGGCGGCCGCCGACCTCCAGGCTGCCCGCCTCCGGCTGCAGCAGCCCGTAGAGCACGTTCATGAGGGTGGTCTTGCCGGCGCCGTTCTCGCCGATGAGCCCATGGATCTCGCCGGGGCGCACCTCGAGGGCGGCGTCCGAGAGCGCCTGGAGGTCGCCGAACCGCTTGGAGATGCCCCGCATGTGCACCGCGACGGCGGGCGCGGTGGTCACGGGGCGGCCTCCGCGCCCGCCGCCCGGGCCTCCGCGTCCGCCGCCCTGGTCGCCCCGGCCGCCCGGGCCCGGTCAAGGGCGGCCAGAACCTTCTCGGGCGTCAACGGCAGGCTCGTGACCGGCATGCCGATCGCGTCGAGGACGGCGTTGGCGATGGCGGCCGCGGCCGGCGTGACGCCGCTCTCCCCGATGCCCTTGTTCTGCAGCGGATGGGTGGGGTCGTGGCTCTCCAGCGTGCGCAGCTTGTCCTCCATGAGGGGGATCTCCGGGGCGGTCGGCACCTGGTAGTCGACCATGCTCGGGTTCAGCATCGTGCCCGACTTGTCGAACAGCAGCTCCTCCCCGAGGGCGTAACCGATGCCCTGCGCGATGCCCCCCTGGATCTGGCCCTTGAGCAAGTCCGGGTGCAGGGCGCGGCCGGCGTCCTCGGCCGAGGACCAGTCGAGCACGGTGACCTTGCCAGAGTCCGGGTCGATCTCGACCAGGGCGATCGTGGCCGAGCAGGTGTAGTTGGCGGCGAAGTTGCCGTACCCACGCCCGTCCGGGACCACGCAGGGCGTGTCGTAGCTGGCCGTGGCGACCAGCGCGCTGGTCTCCTGACCGGGCGGCAGCGACTTGCGGTCGCCGTGGATGCGGAAGGCGACGTCGGCCAGCTCGACCCCGTGGCCGGTGCCCTTGAGGACGATCCGGCCCCGCTCGACGACCAGGTCCTCCGGGTCGGCCTCGAGGTCATTGGCGGCCACCGCCAGCAGCCGCGAGCGCAGGTCGACACAGGCCCGGTGGAGCGCGCTGGCCTGGACGACCGACGTGCGGCTGCCGTACGACCCCAGCCCGTACGGCGAGCGGGCGGTGTCACCGCGCACCACCGAGACCTGGGCCGGGTCGACGCCCAGGGTGTCGGCCGCGATCTGGGTGAACAGGGTGGCGTGGCCCTGGCCGGAGTCGGCCGCGTCGGAGGCGATGAGCAGGCTGCCGTCGTCGTGCAGCGTGATCGTGACCGAGCCGATGTCGGCGTCCCAATCCTCCAGCCAGCGGCAGCCGCCGCCCCACTCGATCATGTTGGCGATCCCGATGCCCTGGTACGGCTTGCGCCGGGCCCGCAGCCGGGGCAGGTCGATCGCGTCCGCCGCCACCCGCATGGCCTGCTCGATCGGGAGTGTCTGCATCTTCAGACCGTTGGCCGTCTCGGTCGGAAGGTCCCGCTCCCGGATCACGTTACGCCGGCGGAACTCCAGCGGGTCGACGCCAAGGGCCCTGGCGGCGATGTCGAACATGAGCTCGCGGGCGAAGGTCGCCTGTGGGTTGCCGAAGCCGCGGAAGGCACTGGCTGGCGGCTTGGTCGTGTAGACACAGACGCCGTCGATGTCCAGGGCCGGCGTGCGGTAGGGCCCGACCGTGACCCACTCGCTCAGGGCCAGGACCGACGGCCCGAGGCCGGCGTAGGCGCCGACGTCTTGGACGATGCGCTCACGCCAGCCGAGCACGGTGCCGTCACTGCGCAGGGCGATGTGGACGTCGCGGACCTGCGGGTTGCGGCTGACGGTGGCCGAGAACTCCTCGGTCCGGGTCAGCACGAAGCGCACGGGGCGGCCCACGCGGCGGGCGCCGAGCATGGCCATGGCCTCGTGGGTGTGCAGCCCCTCCTTGTGGCCAAAGGCCCCGCCGACGAACGGCTTGACCACCCGGACCTTGCTCTGGGGCAGCCCGAACACGTGGGCGGCGACGTTGCGCACGACGTGGGGCTGCTGGGTGGAGGTCCACAGGGTGGGGCCCTCGACCGGGTCCCAGGCGGCCACCGCGGCGTGGGTCTCCATCGGCATGGCGTGCTGCTTGCTGGTCCGGAAGCGCTCGGACAGGACCAGGTCGGCGGCCGCGAAGGCGGCGTCGATGTCGCCGACCCTGGTCGCCTGGCGCCAGCAGGCGTTGCCGTCCACGCCCTCGACGCCCTCGTGCACGAGCGGCGCGTCAGATTCCAGGGCGGCCTCTGGGTCCAGCAGCACCGGCAGCTCCTCGTAGGTCACCTCGACCAGGTCGAGGGCCTGCTCGGCGATCTCCTCGGTCTCGGCGATGACGGCGGCGACCGGCTCGCCGGCGTACCTGACCTTGCCCTTGGCCAGCAGCGGCATGTCCAGGATCGGTCCGGTCGACACGTGCGGGAGGGCGGCCGTGTCGGCGGGCACGATCACATCGAGCACGCCGGGGAGCGCCAGCGCGGCCGAGGCATCGACGTCGAGGATCCGGGCGTGGGCGTACGGGCTGCGCACGATGCGGCCGTGCGCCATGCCGGGCGGGGACAGGTCGACGGTGAATTTGGCCTGGCCGTTGACCAGGGCGACGCCGTCGATGTTGGGCACCGACCGGCCCAGCAGTGGACCCTCCGCGGTCATCGGCCGTCCTCGCCTTCCCGCTCCATGCGCTGCTTGGCGTCCAGGAGCGAGGCCACGATCCTGACGTAGCCGGTGCAGCGGCAGATGTTGCCGACCAGGGCCTCGCGGGCCGAGTCGGCGTCCAGGTCGGGCCCGTGCTGGATCAGGTCGGCCATGGTCATGGCGAAGCCGGGGGTGCAGAAGCCGCACTGGAAGCCGAAGTTGTCGATCAGGGCCTGCTGGACCGGGTGGAGGGTGCCGCCGGAGGCCAGGCCCTCGATGGTCGTCACCGAGTTCCCGTCGGCCTCCACGGCCAGCAGCAGGCAAGACTTCACCACCCGGCCGTCGAGGTGGACCGAGCAGCTGCCGCACATGCCGTCGTCGCAGGCGCCCTTGGTCCCGGTCAGGGCGAGGTCGTCGCGGAGGAAGTCGCGCAGCAGGCGCTGGGCTGGGACGGTCCGGGCCTCGGCGCGGCCGTTGACCGTCACGGTGATGCGGTGCTCAGCCATCTCAGCTCCTCGTCGCCACGGCGTCGGCGATGGTGGCACGGACCAGCTCGGCGACGACCCGCCGTTTCCACCCCTCGCTCCCCCGGATGTCGGCGATCGGGCGCAGCGCCGCGAACGGCTCGCTCCCGGACGCGGCGGCGATGACGTCCCCGGCCGCGATTCCCTCGAGCAGCCCCTCCAGCTCAGGCAGGCGGCGGGGGTGCTCGCCGGCGCCCCCGACCGCCACGCGGGCGCCGGTGCACTGGCCGTCCTCCCAGGCCAGGCGGCAGGCGGCGACGGCCATCGGGTACTCGCCCGAGCGGTACGAGAAGCGCCGGTAGCCGAAGGTCGCACCGGACGGAGCCGCGGGGACCTCGATGGAGACCAGCAGCTCGCCCGGTTCCAGGCGGGTCTCGAACAGCCCGCGGAAGAAGTCGTCGATCCCGTGCCTGGCACCGGCGCCGCCGGGGCTGACGGTGTGCAGGACGGCGTCCAGGGCGAGCAGCACGGTGGGCACGTCGCCGGCCGGGTCGGCATGGCACAGGCTGCCGCCGAGCGTGCCGAGGTTGCGGATGTGCACGGAGCCGACCTGCCCGGCCGCCGCGCCCACCAGCTGGGCGCGCTCGGCCACGCGCGGGTCGCCCGCAGCGGTGGCGTAGGTGACCATGCTGCCGAGGCTGAGGGTATCGGGGCCCGCGGTGATGCCGTCCAGCCCGCGCACGCGCTTGAGCCCGACCAGGACCTCGGGGGTGACCAGGCCCTGGCGCAGAAGGATCAGAAGCGACTGCCCACCGGCCAGCAGGGTGGCGCCGTCGCCGGACCGTTGGAGGAGGTCCAGGGTCTCCTCCACGCTCCCGGGGGCCCGGTAGTCGAGCGGTCTCATCGGCGGCTCCGGGCGTGGACGGGGTCGGGACGCCGCCACAGGATACTCCACAGAAATCTTGCAGTGAAATGCTATTTCACTACCTGGAAACGCGCCTTCGAGGCCTAGTTCTCATCTGGCGAAATTGGCTTTCAGATGGAGACCGCCGATGATAGCTTCGTGATCTCCCAGCGTGAGGTGTGCCATGGAGATCCGGGGCGTGCTCGTGCGCGAGCGCGGTGGGTCGGCCACCGTCGAGCGCCTGACCATCGAGCCGCCCGGTCCAGGCGACGTGCTCGTGCGCCTCGCCGCGTCCGGCGTCTGCCACAGCGACCTGCACTACAAGCAGGGCTCCCTGGGGGACGACTTCCCCTACCTGCTCGGCCACGAGGGGGCCGGCGTGGTGGAGGCCGTCGGCCCGGGC